>Ga0066793_10000100_pt1 | contig 26432 bp, 18 predicted proteins | sample PersoiDNA2013189_FD_83876 | JGI IMG/M metagenome (GOLD analysis project Ga0066793, IMG submission 83876) | Permafrost soil microbial communities from the Arctic, to analyse light accelerated degradation of dissolved organic matter (DOM) -... | ecosystem: Environmental > Terrestrial > Soil >... | reverse complement strand
CCGCAGTTCCAGGCGGTCGGCAGCGTCGGTTACACGCTGCCGTTGGTGGACAATCGCGATTTTTTCAGCATCCTGACGGTGCAATACGTGGGCTCCTCCTATTCTCAGTTTGAGAATGAGGAACCCGGTTTTGGCAGCGTCGGGGGCACCGACCCGAATGCGGCGCGTCTCATTCCGTACGGCGGAGTTCCGGCCGGTACGGTGATCCCGTTCGACCCGCGCCTCGCGGGCTACTCGCTCGGCAACCTCCGGGCGGGCGTTCGCACGGATCGCTGGGAATTGGCGGGCTACGTCAACAATATATGGGACACGAACGCGCACCTCGCGATCGACTACGAGCGCGGCCGCAGTGCGCGGGTGGGCTTCCTCACGAATCAGCCACGCACGTTCGGAGTCTACGCGCAGTACAAGTTTTAATAACTACCGGCCGTTACCCTGCGACGGGCTATCTAAGGGCATGAAAGGATGTCCCTATCGATATAACGTGACGTCAATGGCAAGACTGGCCCGGTGCTCATGCGAGCGTCCTTGCGGTTTGTTGGGTCGCGGCACGCGAATTTATCCTGCGGGGCGGATGATGTGGGCTGCTGTGCGCCTCTTTATTTCTCTCCGCTGGCAACATACGTTGTGTTTGACGGCGGCATGAGGTTGTTGTCGCGCTGAGCCCCCGCCGTCGGCGCAGCGCCCGTGCTCAAGACAAGCCCTGTGCTAATGAGCGGCGCCGCATGGCCTTAGCCGCCTGGCAAAGCACAAGACGCATTCATGGCGACGCCACGCGTGCCTCAGCTCGCGCGCGCCTCGTCCTCGCGGATCGTGACTCCGCTCGTCCAAAGATGCCAGGCACCCCACAACCCGGTCGGGGCCAGCAGCAGCAATGCCCAGCGGAGCGATTCCTGACCCGCGCCAAAGGAATGGGCAAACCAGTCGCTCAGCAATCCAATCAACTGCGGCGCGACCACCAAATTGGCCAAATTGGCGACAAACAGCAGAATGGCGCAGGTCGTGGCACGCATGTGTGCCGGCACGACGTTCTGCAAGAGTCCCAGTATCGGGCCAATGTAGAAGTAGACCGCGGGCACGAATATCCACAGTAGCACCGTCGCCGCTCGTTCGGATGCGACCCAATAGAGAATGATCGATGGAATCGTAGTCAGCGCGGTGACCCAGGCGAGAAGCCGGCACACATAGCGCGGATCACGGGCCGCAGGTCGACCCATGAGCCAGCTTGCCAGCAACGTCCCCGCCGTTCCTGCAAGCAGATGCATTTGCCCGAGGAGCGCCCCTGCCTGTCCGACCGTCATATGGTGCGATCGCTGCAGAAAGGTCGGCGTCCACCACATCAGCCCCCAACTCCAAAACGTTGCAAGCGCTCCGCTGATGAGCAAATGAACAGCCGATCGCTGAGTTGCTATGAACCGCAGCGTCGAGCGCAGCGTATTTGTCGGTGCGCTTGCGCTGGCTGCATCGAGTTGGCCGCGACGCGGCTCGCGCACTGCCAGCCATACGACTAGAGCCCATAGAAGCCCGGGAATTCCGAGTACCAGGAATGCGGCCCGCCAGCCGTAACGCTCCGCCACGCGACCCGCGACAGATGAGCCAAGCCATGCGCCAATGCATGCGCCAAGTGCAAAGATCGTAAGTGCCATCGGTCGCCGCGCGGCCGGAAACTTGTCAGCGATAATTGATGTCGAGGGCGGCGTTCCGCCTGCCTCGCCAATTCCGACACCAAAACGCGCTAGCAGCAGTTGCCAGTAATTCTGAGCGAGGCCGCAGAATGCCGTCATCACGGACCACACGGCAAGCGCGAGCACCAGAATGTTCCGGCGACTTATGCGGTCGGCAAGCATGGCGATAGGGATTCCGACCGTCACGTAAAACACCGCGAGAGCTACGCCCGTGAGAAAGGCGATTCCACTGTCCGAGAGATGCATCTCAAGGCGGATCGGCTCGATCAGCGTAGAAATGGAAAACCGGTCCGCGATATTCAACGCGTACACGATCGTCAGCACGCCAAGGACATACCAGCGATTGCGCGGAGGATGTGTATCCATTAACGACGAGCTGCTCGCCGGCACTTGATCGGCTGATGTAATCAAGAAACTCTCATGGGCGCGGCCAACCACCATAATAGCGCGCAGCAATTTTCTATGAGCGGAACATGACGAGGTAAATACATCAAGTTCGCGCGCCCGACCGACAATAGGTCGACGCTGATTCCCCCACCATTATCGACGCGCGACGCCAGCCGATGGATTCGTGCTTCAGCACCTACAAGCAGCACTTCTCGGAAGGACAGTCTTTCAGTTACGACCTCGACGATCTCGGCCGCTACTACCTTGCGCTCATGGATCACTGGGACGAAGTCCTGCCTGGCAAAGTCATGCATTTGCAATATGAGGAGCTGATACGCGATCCGGAGGCAAACATCCGTCGCCTCCTTGCTCACTGCGGCCTGCCGTTCGAGGCCGCGTGCTTGAGCTTCCATGAGACACGGCGGCCGGTGCGCTCGGCAAGCTCGGAGCAGGTTCGTCAGCCCTTGTACGCCTCGGGAGTCGGCTATTGGAAGCACTTCGCCAAGGAACTCGAGCCCTTACGCGTAAGTCTCGGGGACTGCATCGAGCGTTCACGGACCTCGGCTGATCCGTCCGCAGGCCCAATTGAACGGTCGATCAACACCTTGACGTGGGCCTGCGTCTCACGGGATGATCGTGCGGTATAGCGCACGAAGATGCGTGCACTCGGACAACAGCCTGTTCGGATTCAGGGTGGGGTAGAAATAGACGGCGGTGTGCAAAGCCTTATTTTTAAAGCTAAAGATGCCCATTGCCGCAGTGCGCACCAGATTTCACGACGACGAAGATAAAAAGACGTGGGAGATCCATTGAGCGCAATCGTCAAGCATCGTGCGGCTACTCCGTTCTGCGGAAGCCCGCGTCTTGCGGGTCTTCGTACAGGTTCGAAAATCAGTCTTGCGGTGGCCGTCGCGCTCTACGGTGCTGCCGCGCTGCGCGGTTCGCCGGCGCTTGCGGCCGGCATTGCCGCATCCGATACCCTCGAGGAAATCACCGTCACCGCGCGCAAGCGCACCGAGAATCTGCAGGACGTACCGCAGAGCATCGACGTGTTCACTGCCAAGGACCTGCAAAACCTTTCCATCGCTCAGTTTGAGGATTACGCGACTAAAACCCCGTCGGTCTCCTTCATCAGCATAGGACCCGGCACGCAGATGTTTTTCATGCGCGGTGTTTCCGACGGCAGTAATCCCAACGTTGTGAATACGTCATCGACCGGCTACTTCATCGATGATCTGTCGATGAGCTATTACGGCAGCATTCCTGACCTGCATACCTACGACATCGAGCGGATCGAGATCCTGAACGGCCCGCAGGGAACGCTCTTCGGCGCAGGCTCCATGTCGGGTGCCATCCGCATTGTGAGCAACAAGCCCGATCCGAACGCATTCAGTGCCGGCGTCGACCTGGATGGCGGTCAAATAGACGGCGGCGGGATCAATCAAACCTACGAGGCATTCGTCAACCTGCCGCTCGTTGAGGGCAAGACAGCCCTTCGTGTATCCGCCTACTCCGTCCAAGACGGCGGCTTCATCGACAATTTGTTGACGACGCGGCACTGGGTGAATGGCGTGACTTCGACAAACGCGCCCTGGGCCGGCAAGAACTACAACACACAAAGCGTCGCCGGCGGCCGCGTCGCCCTGAAGCAGGTGTTCAACGACGACTGGAACGCGCTTCTGACTTACAGCTACCAGAGTCAGCGCCACAAAGGCGCCTGGGATCAGGACCCGAGCCGTTACGGCGAACGTAAAGTGTCGCGCTTCGGTCCGGAAAACGGCAATAACTTCATCAAGACGCTCGACCTGCATATAGAGGGCGATGTCGGCATTGGTGACCTCGTATTTGCCGGCACGTACTGGTCGGAACCCAGCAAAAGCACTATCGAGTATTCCGAGTACGTACAGTACTCAACTGTTGCCCCCTTCACGGCGCCTTTCATTCAGAGCTTTGCCTGCCTCCACGACCCGATATCCTCGGGCGGCACCCTGGGATACAGCGGCTGCAACGTGCCGACGCAGTATTACATTTATGACAACCAGGCCGAGCGCTGGTCGCACGAGGTGCGCCTGCAGTCGAAGCCGGGTGGCCGCTTCCACTGGCTGACGGGTCTGTACTGGGAAAAGACCAAGGAAACGTATGGGAATTTCTTTTACATGCCGGGCATTCAGCCGAACGGCGACGCATACCAGAACCAGATCGCGTACTACAACTCCTATTACGCTCCCCATCAGGCATCCCCGCTACCGAGTGAGTGGTACAGCTACAAATCGCGCTTCGACTATTTGGAGACGACCGAATTTGCCGATCTGACATTCGACCTCTCCGAGCGCTGGACCGTTGAGGGGGGTGTGGAACACTTTAAGTCCAGTTTCAGCAGCAGCAGCGCGTATGCAGGCTACTTCTGGGATCCCAAGCTGCCAACTGCCTACAGCGGCGGGTCTCATAAGGTGAACACCAAGGCGAGCGTGAACTTCAAGGTCAATAAGGACCTGCTTCTGTATGCCACCTTCAGTCAAGGTTTCCGTGACGGCGGTATCAACTCCGGGCTCGGCAACTCTTGTTATAACAATGGCGCACCGCTTTATTACAAGCCTGACACCTTGAACAATTTCGAGGTGGGCTGGAAGTCGATGCTATTGAACGGACGCATGACCTGGAACGGCGCTCTGTACTACATGAGTTGGAAGGACTACCAGACCCCGGTCTTTGATCTTGCGATCTGCCCGACAACCTTCAACGCCAACCTCGGCAACGCGCGAATTTACGGCTTTGAGTCGAACATCGACTACAAGGTTACCGAAGGCTTAAGCGTGCAACTGTCAGGCAGTTACAATGATTCGCATCTGATCACGAACACCTACGAGAACCCCAACTACGTGGTCGTGCCGGGCGAGAGACTACCGTACGTACCATACTTCAGTTTCAGCGCGAATGCGCGCTACGAGAAATCGTTGAGTGAGGCTCTGAAAGGCTTCGTACAGTACGATATCGCGCACAAAGGCGACATGTGGAGCGATCTGCGCGTCACCAACACCAACGGCTTCGGGCGCTCGCTGCAGCCGTCCTACGAGATCTCCAACCTGCGATTTGGCGTTCAGGCTCCGAACGAGCACTGGAGTGCGGAAGCCTATATCGCGAACCTTTTGAACAAGGACGCGGTCGTCTTTACCAACACCGGAAACTACGACCACCGTCAGACGACCAACGAGCCGCGTGTGTTTGGTCTGCGTCTGAAGTATCGCTGGGGCAAAGAAGAATAATCGTCTGTCACGAATGAACGCACGGAGCGGGTTTATCGCGGGCTTATTGCTGTCGATCTGCGCGGTTGAGGCTATCGCGGCGGACTCGGCGGCCGTTCGCCGAACGCTTAACGTTGACGATTTCTTCCGCGTTCAGGAGGTAAGCGACCCGCAGGTCTCCCCTGACGGTCTGTGGGTCGCCTACGTCGTCAGCTCCAACGACCGCGACGCCGATGAGGTCAGAAGCGCAATCTGGATGGTGAGTTGGGACGGTAGGCAGCAGCTGCAGCTCACGAAAGCAGCGGACGGCACCGGCAAACCGAAGTGGAGCCCGGACGGACGCTACCTTGCATTCATCGCAACGTCCGCGGGATCGGAGCAAGGTCAGATCATGTTGCTGGACCGCCGCGGCGGCGAGGCGCGTCAACTGACGCATGTCACGGGAGACATCGTTAAGTACGAGTGGTCGCCAGACAGCAAACGTCTGGTCATTGCGATGCAGCAGGGCGAAGCAGAGAAACCGCCCAAGCCGATAGTGATCGACACGTGGCAATTCAAGGACGATGAAGACGGATATCTCAGCGCCGCCCGCATTCGCCACCTGTATCTGTTCGATATCGAGAAAGAGCGGCTCGACGCACTTACGAGCGATCCTCAATTCAGCGAAGGTCTTCCTGCCTGGTCCCCCGACGGCCAGCGGATCGCGTTTATCAGGAGCAAGGGAAAAGGGCCGGATCCGGACGGGCAGACGGACATTGATGTCATCGATGCCCGGCCGGGGGGAACGGCGCACAAGGTGACGCGCGCTTATGCCCCCAACACGCAAAAGCTCGCCTGGAGTCCGGACGGGACGTTGATCGCCTATCTGCAGGGCCTCGAGCCCAAATTCAACGCGTATATGCAGGACCGTCTGTTTGTGGTCCCGGCGACCGGCGGCGTGCCGCGCGCGCTGACCGACAAGCTCGACCGCGCGGTCATGTCGTTCGCATTCACGGGCGAGTCCGTGATCACGATCGCGGTGGAGGACGAGCGCGCGCAATATCCGGCGCGGGTCGATGTGGCAAGCGGCGCGATCACCCGCGACGTGCCGGCCGGAGCATTTGTAGTCTCGGCGCTGACCTCGGCAGGAGGTCATACGGCGCTGCTGCAGTCGAACGACAACGCGCCTACCGAAGTGTACGCCCTCGAGGGCGGGCAGCTGCGCAAGCTCACCCAACACAATGACGCGTTGCTATCAGAGCTTAAACTCGGCGCCGTCGAGGAGATCCAATTCAAGAGCAAGGACGGCACTCAAATCCAGGGTCTCATCATTAAACCGCCGTCCTTTGTAGCCGGGCGAAAGTATCCGATGCTGCTGTGGATCCACGGCGGGCCCAATGAGCAGGAGCAACACTCTCTTGCTCCGGATGGCTATGAATTCGAAAAGCAGATGTTTGCAGCCAAGGGTTTCGTCGTGCTGCGCGTCAATTACCGCGGCGGCAGCGGTCGCGGCATCGCATTCGCAAAGGCGATATTCGCTGACTGGGGTCACAAGGAGGTCGAGGACCTGCTCGCCGGGGTTGACCACTTGGTTGCGCTGGGTATCGCCGATAAAGAGCGGCTTGCGATCGGCGGCTGGAGCTACGGCGGCCTCCTGACCGACTACACGATTGCATCAGACCGCCGCTTCAAAGCTGCGATCAGCGGCGCGGGAAGCGGCAATCAGCTATCGATGTATGGAAGTGATGAATACCTTCTGCAATACGACAACGAAATCGGCGCTCCCTGGAGCAATACAGCGCTGTGGCTCAAGGTGTCATATCCGTTTTTCCATGCCGATCGAATCCATACCCCGACGCTATTCGTCGGTGGCGACCTGGACTTCAACGTCCCGATCAGCGGTGGCGAACAGATGTATCAGGCGCTGCGAACCCTGGGAGTGCCGGCGCAGCTCGTCGTCTACCCCGGCCAGCATCACATATTGACGCGGCCCAGCTTTGTGAAAGATCTTCTTGAGCGCATGTCCGCCTGGATCGACCGGTTCATTACGTCTTGATGAAACATTTGAGCGGCGATTGCATTCCCAGGGACAACTGTATGACGAGCGCATGTGCGGGAACTTCGATTGCACTATGTGACCTGCATAAGTACTTGTTGGGTCATTCATGAAAATTCGCCTCATTGTCCCGTTTGCCGGATAAGGTTTACGGGCGGGTAAGGAGTCCTACGTGAAATATCGATTGCCATCCTGTGCGTTCGTGCTTACGGCGTTCATTGCCGCTTTCGCGCAAGCCGATGTATCAACTCTTTCGCTCATGAGTCCTGATTTTGGACCTCAGGGGTCCGTCCCCCTGACGCACGTCTTTAACGACTACGGCTGCACGGGGCAAAATCGCTCGCCCGCTCTTTCTTGGCGGGGAGCACCGGCGGGAACGAAGAGTTTTGCCATCACCATGTTCGATCTGGATGAACACGGCAGCCCGTCGGGTTGGTGGCATTGGGTGGTCTACAACCTGCCCGCCACGACATCTGGGCTGCCTGAGAATGCCGGATCGAAGCAGGACCATAAGCTTCCCGCGGGGGCCCTTCAGGGTAGAACCGATCTCGGCAACGTTGCCTATGACGGCCCCTGTCCGGATAAAGGCCAGTCCCCGCATCGCTACCTTGTGACGTTATATGCCTTGAGTATCGACAAACTGCCCGTACCGCCCGAGGCGAGCGGCGCAATGGTCACATGGACCGCGCACGACTACACACTGGCAAAATCCACTCTGGTCGCCCGCTACGGACGTTAGTGCGCGAGCGCGCAGCGCTGGGTTATTTGTGTGCGGGCTGCTGCTGCGCCCGATAAGCGATCCAGCTTTGATTGATCAAATAGGCATGAATATCGTCTACATCCCTTTCACTCAATAAGTCATCAAAACGTTCCATGCCGGTCGGAGCGAGGCTGCCGTGCAGCACGATGTCGTTGAACGAAGCATGCAGACTGGCATTGAGTCGGCGCAGATCCGGTGTGCTGCTCGGCCCCAGAACGTGGCAGCGCGAACACTCTTCGATGAATTTAATCTCACCGGCATCGATCTGCACCTGAGTCGCAGTTTGCTTGGGCGGCTCGACAAAGCGCTCTCCGACGCGCGGGGGAGGGATGGGTACGGCACCGCCGCCGAGTTTGAAGGCGATAATGCGGTTGGCGTTTTCATATTTGAGCGTGGCGCTGCTCGGTGGAATCGGCCCGATGGAGATGGCCGCTCCGCCATAGCCCGCCTGAACGGCGACGAACTGCTCGCCGTTGACTGAATACGTCATGGGTGCCGCCATAATGTGGCTGCCGGTCTTGATGGCCTTCAGTACCTTGCCGGTGTCGGCGGCGTAGACCCACAGTTCCCCGCTGCCGCGGCCCTGGAACACAAGATTCCCCGCCGTGGACATCACGCCGCCGTCGTAACCGCGAACGCCGCTGGAAGTCTCCTGTTCCCAGACGCTCCTTTGTGCCACAGGATCCCAGGCGCGCAGCAGTTCACGCACTGGTTTTACCTTGCGCGTCGCCTTGATGGCCTGCATTTGCGGCAACGGACCGTACAGCCGCTTCAAATCCTCAGCGCTGTAAGTGTCGTCCGCAATAATTCCATTAACGGTAAAGAATCCGTCGATGTATCTAACCGTGCCGCCGTTGTGCAAGAGGTCAACCCACACAGAGGGAACGTCGAGTACTGGAATGTAGACGAGCCGGGTTTGCCCGCTGTAGGACATGGGGTTCCAGGTGTGCCCGCCAGCCCAGGAAGGGTAGATGTTTTTAGGTGAGGCGTACCAATCGGAGTTCGGCGTCAACACCGGTCGTCCGGTCTGCATGTCAACGTGAGAGGCCCAATTCACATAGGTATAGTTCTTCGCCGAGATGAGCTTGCCCGTCTTGCGATCGAGGACATAGAAAAAGCCGTTCTTCGATGCCTGCATAATGACCGGCTGGGTCGCGCCGCCGATCTTAACGTCGGCGAGGATCAACTTCTGCACCGAGTCGTAATCCCAACTGTCACGCGGTGTGGTCTGATAAAACCAAGCCAGGCGCCCGGTGTCGGCATGCAGGGCAATGATCGACGCCGTGTAAAGACTGTCGAGCTTCGCAGGACCCAGTTGTCTTAGATCGTAAGGCGCGGCATTCGCCGTGCCGAAGTAGACGATGTTGAGATCCGCATCGTAGGCAAAGCCATCCCAGGCAGTGCCCCCACCCATGTACTTGCCGTTGCGATGCGAGTCCCAGGTTTTTGCGGCCGCGGCGAGCTCCGGATTCTCGAACGGCTGTCCGACGGCACCCGGTACGGTATAGAACCGCCATTTGAAGGCGCCGGTTTCCAGGTCGTATGCGGCGACATAGCCGCGCACCGCACCGTGTCCCATGTCCGCGCCACTGTTGCCGATGACCACCACGTTTCCCGCGATCTGCGGTGCGCCCGTACTGGAATACGGCAGCTTGTGATCGGTGACCGTATCCGCCTCCCAGATCTTCTGTCCGGTCTGCGCATTCACGGCATGCAGGCGTCCATCGACCGCTGCGACATAAACCTTACCTCTCCACACCGCCACGCCCCGGTTGACGAGATCGCAACAGGGATTTCTCCCCGCGAAATAGTCGGGCTTGGGGTCATAGCGCCACAGCTCTCGACCCGTTGCGGCCACGAGCGCGTAGACGTAGCCCCAGGTGCCCGAGGTGTACATGACACCATCGACGACGATCGGCGTCGCCTCCTGGCCACGACGCGGAATTCCGAGGTCGTACTGCCAGGCGAAGCCGAGGCGGCTGACGTTGTCGGCGTCGATGAGCTTCAATGGAGAATAGTAGCTTCCGTGCTTGTCGCGGCCGCCCGTGAACCAGTTCTGCGGCTCAGAGTCGGCTGCCTCAAGACGTGCGGCATCGACGTCGCCTGGTGCACGCGTGGTGGTCGCACCAAGCGCCGACGCAGTCATCAGTATCAGCGCAGTACTGCGCAGTAGGAGGGCTGCACCCCGCGACGCGACACGAGAGGATATTTCGGTTGGTAGCAAGGGGGTTTCTCCGGCGAGACTGGCGAAAGCTTAGCGAACACCCGGCGCGAATGGCATCAGCTGAATCCGCTGCGCCCGGATCAGTACAAACTGCGCTGCAGCGACTGGATATCGCGATAGCGGCTTGGAATATCGTCGCGCTCGGCTGCCATGCGCAGGTCGCGCAGCCTTTCCAGCGAGCGAAGCAAGACCTCAAGCGGCGGCCCGCTGGCGGTGATGTGCGTAAGGCGCGAGACCGGCAGCGTCTGCGAAGGCATTTCGATGAAGCGCTTCACGAGTTGGTTGTGGTGTTGCAGCGCCGCCTCGCCGTGTGCCTTGCACACTTCGAGAAACATGCGCGCATTTCGCTGATACCAGGGCTGCATTTGTGAGCCGCGCAGCCCCTCGAGCAACGCATCCATCAAGCTTTGGCGGCGCATGCAATCGCGCAAGCGCGCTTGGTCCTCGGGCATCATGAAGAGAAATTTGTCGACCAGCAGTTGTGAGTAGGAAATGTTATTGGCATTACACAGGCCCAGCAGCAGGTCGATCTCGTTGATTCCGCAGAAGTCCCCCGCGTTGGCGCCACGATATTCGTGCAGACCCACGCGATAGGGCTTGTAGTAGGGTCGCACGTTGAAGAAGAAACGCTCGGTGTTGAGTTCCCGAAAAAGAATTTCGTTCCACTTGGCCACATCGAGCAAGGCGTTCCTCGCATCGGCCAGCAGATCGTAGGCCACCGGGTGCGAAATCCCCAAAGGCAGAATCCGCACCAGCGCATCCGCCGCGCGCTTGTAGGCGAAAATACCCCGGGTGTTGTAGTCGATAAACAGCGACTCATCGGCAAGCGATGTAAAGCTCTTGTACCTGCCCTGTTTGGCGAGGTTGTGCGTGGCGAGGTGGCTGGTGGCAAAGCGCGGCGTGACGCCAATCGATGCACCCAGATGCAAGGCAAGCCCGGACGCCTCAGTGAGGGGCGACATGCTCTCGCGCGACGGCTCGGTAATGTCATGGCGGCGACATGCCGCCATATACAGGCCCACATTACCGAGCAGATCGAAGGCCGAATCGAATCCTTCATCCGTGTTGCCTTCCTTGAGTAACTGCAAAATAAAGCTGCGGCCGTCTTCAACAAGCGGCTTTTTGATCGACTCGCCGATGTTCTCGACTGCCGATCGATCGCTCTGCGCAAAGTAAATCTCTTCCAGCGCTGTGTTCATTTCGACGAATTCGCGACGAATCCATATGTCGAAATTTTCTGTGTTTACCGTCATCTGCTGCGCCTCAAGCCCGTCCCGCGGCAAGTATGGACTCGTTTCATGAGCGGCGGCTCAGTGCAGCGAATTCAATGCGCCGCAAGCCTACGGGTACGAAACATCGACAACGTCGCTACCAGTGCGATGACCGCGACGCCGTATCCCGCAGCCACGGTCAGTGCGATTGCCGGCCCCAACGCTGCGGGGCCCACTGCTCAGGCCTCGGGCTCGGCTTCCTCAGTCCGGTCCGTGAGCCGTTGCGGTGCGCTGAATAAGATCTCGCAGCGTGCTGAGCTCACGCGTATTTGGCATGTCGGTCGTGCTGACGCGCGAAAAATAACGTACTGGCCAGCCAGTCGCCGCTTCAAGTGTTGCGCGCTCGACGCCGGGATGAATTGAGACAACCGTCAGCTCACGGGTGACCGGATCGGGCTCGAAGATGCACAAGTCTGTAATCACTGCCACGGGACCCTTGCCCGGGAGTCCCGCGCGCGCGCGCGCATCGCCGCCGTCGAGAAAACCAACCGAGGTCACGAAGTCCAACTGCTTGACGAAGGATCGAGCGCTTTGCGGCATGATGATCAGAACCTCGCCTGCGAGGGCAGCGATCTCCGGTGCACCACCGGCGCCGGGCAGACGCGCCTTCGGCTTGCGGTAGGAACCAATGACAGTCGTATTGATGTTGGCAAATCGGTCGATCTGTGCGGCGCCGAGAAATCCCACATCGATGCGCCCGCCCTGCAGGTAATAGCGGAACACTTCCGGAGTTGAGACCACCGTGTCCGCGCTCCTCGCCAGCTCGCCGTCGCCGATGGACAGCGGCAGCACGGAGGGTTTCGCACCGATGGTACCCGACTCGTAGATCAAGACGGCATGTGGGGCGTGGGACAGACGTGCGAGGTTGGCAGCGGTCGAAGGCAGTCCGATGCCGACAAAGCACACGGCTCCATCGCGCAGTCTGCGCGCCGCCGCAACGGTCATCATTTCACTTGTCGTATAGGAATCCGGCATCACGCGCGCTGAACCCCGTGGGCGTACCCGCCAAGCGTACGCCGGAATTCGGCGAAATCGACCGTTTGCATGATGTGCCGCTGCATCCACTGCCTAAACGTGTCGCGATCGCGGGCAATGCCGTCCCATGCTTTGTAGAAGCGATTGTCACGTTCGTAGTAGCCGAGCGCGTAGGATGGAAACGCGCCTCCCGGTACAACCGCCACCGCACTCACCACCCAAGCAGGCAGCACACAGGCATTAGGCGGCGCGGCGAGCTCCGCGACGATTTCCTCTACGGTCACGACCACCCGCTTCGCCGCGAGCGCGGCTTCCTTCTGCACACCGAGAATGCCCCACAACAGAACGTTGCCGTCGTGGTCAGCCTTCTGCGCATGGATGATCGTGACATCCGGTCGAATCGAAGGCGTTGCGGCGAGGCGCTCTTCTGTGAACGGACAGGTAATAAAGCGGATGCGCTCGTTGTACTTGAGGAGATCGGATCCCGTGTAGCCGCGCAGCACGCTGAAAGGAAGATTCGCAGCTCCGGCGACATAGGCGCTTGCGATGTCGGCGTGACTTCGCTCCTCAATCTCCAAAGGATGCGGCCAATCATTCTCAATCGCGTCACGGAATCGATGCAAGGAGCCGACGCCAGGATTGCCGCCCCAAGAGAATGTGAGCCGCGCGGCGCAACCCATGCCGATCATCTGATCGTAGATGATATCGGGAGTCATGCGCACGAGCGCGAGATTGCGCCGCCGCTGGCGGATCACCTCGTGACCCGCGGCGCATGGAATAAGATGCGTAAATCCCTCGAGCGCGAGGCTGTCGCCGTCGTGCACGTTTTCGGCGATGGCTTCCCGCAGAGACACGATGCGCGCCATAGATGCGTATTACTCTGTTTGCGGAATCAGCGAACTACGGCGAAGCGCTGCTAAGCTGCTCGCCGCAAGCCTTGATCGCGGCCGGATTGTTGGGATCGCCTCTCTGAATCGCGGGGCAATCGATCGCGCCCGAGGTCCCCGTGCCGCGCTTGTCGACGATCAAAATGTCACGATGGTCGCGTAGCGCCTCAAATATATTGATGTACGCATCGCGCGTGCCCGTGGAGGAATAAACTGGGCCGCCTTCCTGCGGCAGAATCGTGCCGATCGCCGGGACGGACTGGTCGCGTCGCGGGTAGTACTCGAAGCCGATCGTGAGCGTGCCGGCCGCAGGAGCATGCGGATCCAGTTGTCGTTTGATTGAACCACAGTAGCCCAAATAATCGGTGTTGCAGTAGCTGAGTTCCACTGTGCCGACGGTAATGGTCGGCGGCGGCGTCGCGCGCGCGCTGCCCGTAGCGAGCAACAAGGCCGGAAGCAATAGCCATCCGGGTATGAGCGACGGTCGTGAGAGGCTCATTGCAGCGATCCCCTGCAGTTCACTATTTTTCTGCAGCCATTCATGCACGGCGCCGCGGTCCGCGTCAACGGCGGCGGGAGCGCTCAGAGCCGGTGTGAAACCCATTGGAACTCGAGGACTTGGGCGTGCCGGGCCATAGGTGGCAGGTCCTTATAGAGTTAACTTAAGACGCACGCGTGACAGGAGAAGCTCTGCAAGGCCTGACCTTACTGACGTGCGCTCATGATGGCGCGCGCCGCATGGATCTCATTCAGCGTCGCTTCGCGTTCGGCAGTGCTGTTGTATCCCTGATGCGCCGCGGCCATGGCGTCCAGCCGATCGATCCAGTGCAGAAAATATTGAGCGTCACTGCCGCAGTGAATGGCCGCGCCGGGCGCGCGGAACAAGAAAGCATTCGTCGTTGCGTACGGATACAGGTCGAAGATCTCGGGGCTCGCCGCGTCGTTCCAAGCGCGCACCAGGAGCCAGCCGTTGCCTTTAACGGGCAGCTTGCCCTCGAAATCCGCGGATAGGCGCTTGCCCGTGAGGCGGATTGTGCGGACCACTTTGCCGTTCACGACGAGCTCGAGGTGGTCGACGGGCACGACCGAGCGCAGGAATCCTTTGTATTGCAGCGCGGCTGCGCCCGCCGGCACGGCGAGCTCTGCGCCGGGCGCTTGACCCTGTACCGAGAGCCCAAGGAGCGGACCATTGGTGGCGAGCGTGCGTCCGGCGCGCAAGCCGGCGAGCCACCGCTGCCTGCGCGCTGATGTATCCGTGCTGCCGGTGGCCGTGCCTGCGGGTTCCGTGAGCACGTAGACCCGGTTCATGCCGACCGGCCCGCGCAAGGAGGCGAAATTCGCCATCGCATCCGTTCCGGCTGCAGCGGGCGGCGAAAATCCGCAGTTCAGAAGCCGATACCAGACCGCAGCGGAGGTGCGGTGTTCGCTGAACCCTAAGACTTCGTAGTAGTCGACCTTACCGAGCGCAACGTCGACAGGCAGTTCATTGGTGAGCGCTGCCGGTGCGTCAGGATCCGGCTTTTCATCAAAGGGATGGACGTAGCCCACGAGTGCGCCCTGGGCGTGCGCCAGATCGGCAATCGCCGCGTTGGTCGGATAAAGGCTCGCCGCCGCCGTGTTCGGGTAGGCGGCATAGCCGGGGATCAGATAGTGATCTGAGAGACCGAGGAGCCCCAGATGGCCCCAGAGACTCGTGTGATATTCCTGCCCGTGTGACAGCAGCACCTGATCGGTCGATGCTTTATCCGGCACCGGGGAGAAATAGCCGATGTCTGGTATGCGCTGTTCCTTGTTCACCACCAGATCGAACACGACATCAAGATCCTCCGCAGCGGCCTGCCGCACCAGTCGTTCGGGTGTATTGCGATAGGTGCCGCCGTAATTCATGTGCACATGGACGTCTGCGCTCAGCCACTCTTGGCTCCAGTTTGCGGGCAGTGCGAGCGGCTGAAGCTTGATGTCGACGTTCTGTGCGCCGCCGGCGCTAACCTTTAGAGTCCGATGCTCGATTCGATTTTCGAGGCCGCGCCACACCGTGACTTGCGCATCCCCGGTGGGCAGTGTGATACGTGCGTCGCCGTCGCTGTGAAAGTAGTGCGTCTCGAACGCACTCTTGTGCCGATCGAACCCATCGTCCGCGTGTATCCAGCCATCGTCCGGCGCGTAGGCGCGTCCGTCGGATGCGATGATGGCGACGCGGGCGGCAATAGTCCTGCCTTCACTATCGAGCGTTCGCAGCCGTAACTCACCGGTTGCTTGTCGATAGTGCCGCGCGCGGATGTCGAGCTTGCGCTGGGCGCCCCCAATCACGTCCTGAAGCCAGATCTGCGTAGTGCCGGCTCGGTTTGAGATGAAGGCAATGCGCGCGCCGTCGGCTGACCAGCGAGCGCCGGTTGCGTCGAACTCGCCGAACGACAGCGGTATCGGGTCGCCTCCCCCGGCGGCCGTCGTGATCCACAATTGGTGCCATTGGCGGCCGGCGTACGAAGAATATAGAACTCGTTTGCCATCGGGCGACCATGCGGGCCGTGCCTTCCAGGTCGTCTCTTCGAGCCTGATTGCCCGAGGCGCCGCGGCCTCCGACAGCGCCCGTCGCCAAAGACTTCCGGTCCCGTAAACGATGTCAGGATTGCCGACGTAGATCAGCTCCTGCCCATCCGGAGACCATGTCGGACTCAACTCATGATCGAAGGGACTGTAGTAGTAGCGCGCAACGGCGCTGCGACGTTCGGGCCAGACTGCGCGTCCGCTCAACCCTTGCGCATCCGGCGCACCAACGAAAACGTGAAAGTGGCCGGTCCCGGCCGTGGAGACCCACGCGATTCTTCCCCCATCGGGCGACCAGCGCGGCTCGACGTTCACCGCTTTATTGCGCGTCAACTCTTTAACCTCGCCTGAGGCCACATCGACCTCTGCAAGCTCCAGAGCATCGTCGCGGTAGCGAACGAATGCGATGCGCTTGCCATCGGGCGACCAGTCCGGCTGGAAGTCATAGCCGGGTCCGACGGTAAGCTGGTTGGCATCGGTCGACTCAATATTCTGCGTCCAGAGACTTCCCTGCATCGAGTACACAAGCGTCCGGCCGTCCGGTGAGAACGCCACGGCGCTCGGGCCGCTCGTCAGCTGCGGCAGATACATCTCCCGGAAATAATAATTGTGCGGAACGTCGATCTGCTTCAACACCGTTTGCCGCTGCGCTTGCGCGGTGGGCGCTATCAGTGTGGCGAGGAGCGCGCTGGCTAGAGCCAGCAAGCGCGCGACCGCACTCCTCGCCGGCCACGGCGAACGCCACACTAGCGCGTCTCCTCCTGCGCTTCGCGCATCGAGCGCTCGAGCAAGGCTAAGCCTTCATCGACCAGAGCAGCGTCGATCATCAGCGGCGGTATCAGGCGGATGCCGCTTGCGCCGCATTCGAGCAACAGGAGACCATTCTGATAGGCCCGGTGCACGATCCTCGTGGCGAGCGCCTTCGCAGGCGATTTCGTCACGCGGTCGCTGACGAACTCGACGCCGATCATGAGTCCGCGTCCGCGCACGTCGCCGATAAACTCGAACTGCTGCGCGAGCAGCGCGAGCCGCTCCATGATGCGTCTTCCCATGCGGTGCGCGTTGTCGGTGTAGCCGTTCTTCACTAGGTCGAGCGTTGCCAGCGCCGCCGCGCAGCAGATCGGATTGCCGCCGAAGGTGTTGGCATGAGCGCCCGGCGCCCATCTATCCATGATCGGCTTTGCGCCCACTGCGAGGCCGATCGGCAGCCCTGACCCCAACCCCTTCGCCAAGGTGATGATGTCCGGCCTGACACCTGCGTGTTGCCAGGCGAACATCTTCCCGGTGCGGCCGATACCCGCCTGCACCTCATCAAAGATCAAGAGTATGCCGTGGCGGTCGCACAGCTTGCGCAAACCTAAGAGAAATCCATCGGGGGGTACAACGTAGCCGCCTTCGCCCTGAATCGGCTCGACCAGGATCGCGGCCACTTCAGCGGCAGGAACGTTGCGCTCCATCACCTGCTCGATATACGCGATCACCGCCCGGCCCTGGTCGTCGCCGGCGAATAGCGGCCGATACGGGTTGGGATACGGCACATGCGTCACGCCCGGCATCGTCGGGAAGTAGCCCGTCTGCTGTGTGTACTTGCTCGCCGTAAAGGCGAGCGCGCCCATCGTCCGCCCATGAAACCCGCCGAGAAAACCGATGTAACGCGAGCGCCCGGTCGCGTAGCGCGCAAGCTTCAAAGCCGCCTCCACCGCTTCGGCACCGGAATTCGCGAAGAACGAAACCGCCGGCCCGTTCACCGGGTCGAGCTCGCGAATCGTTTCGGCGAGCTTCACTTGGCCTTCGTGCCAGTAGTCCGAGGAGATGTGCAGAAAGCGTCCGGCTGCCTCTCGAATTGCCGCGACGACGGCCGGATGGCAATGCCCGGTCGAGCACACGGCAATTCCAGCGGCAAAATCCAGGAAGCGATTGTCATCCACGTCCCACACTTCGGCGCCGCGCCCATGACTCATGACGAATGAATAGTCGCGAACGTAACTGGGCGAGACCACCTCGCGATCGCGCTCGATCAGAGCGCGCGCTTTCGGGCCGGGCAGGCGGGTCTTAATATGAGTGTCGTTCATCGCACGGAACTCCAGGTCACTCGACGAGCGTCTGCGACTGCTCGCGTTGATAGAGGGGAAGATAGTAGGACGAGCCAATCGCCTTGCCAGTATTGCCGGAGCCTTTCCAGCCGCCGAAGGCTTGATAGCCGGGCCAGGCACCGGTGGTGGCGCCTTGTGGGCGGTTCGCATACGCGACACCGGCTTCGATGTGTTCGAAGAACCAGCTCACCTCCTTCGGGTCGCCGTAGAACCCGGCGGTGAGCCCGAGCGATGTGTCGTTCGCGAGCACCATCGCGGTATCGAGGTCTGGCACGCGCGCGATCATCGCAATCGGCAGGAACATCTCCTGTTGCCAAAGTGGGTGGGCAGGCGCCGCCTCGGCGAGCGTTGGCGCGCAGAAGTAGCCTTGCGCCCAGGCGTCGTCGGCAAGCTGCTTAGCGCCGCTTAGAATCGTAGCTCCGCCTGATCTGAGTTCGGTGCAAAAGCGTGCGTAGTTCTTGTAGGCGCGCTCGTTGATCACCGGCCCCATCCAGTTCTCACGGCGTGTCGGATCGCCGACGGCGATGCGCGCGAGTGCGGCAACAAGTCGCTGGATCAATTCATCTGCAACCGCTTCGTGCACGTAGATACGCGATGCGGCCGAGCACTTCTGTCCGCTCAAACCGAAGGCGGAACGAATGATGCCGACGGTGGCGCGCTCCAGCTCCGCTGCGGCACTGACGATGACCGGATTTTTGCCGCCCATCTCTGCGATGCAGGGCCGCGGCCACGCGCCCGCGCTCAAGTAGCGACAAATCTGCATCCCAACTTCATGCGAGCCCGTGAACGTGATGCCCGCCGTGTCCGGATGGTTCACTAATGCTGCGCCGGCGCCCTCGCCGCGGCCCGAGATGTAATTGAATACACCGGGCGGAAGGCCTGCGTCGCGGAGGCAGTCGGCGAGCAGGCGGCCTGCCCACGGTGTGTCCGTCGCGCCCTTCAGTACCACCGTATTGCCGGTGACGAGCGCCGCCGCAACCGGGCCGCCGGCGAGTGCGAACGGAAAATTGAATGGCGTGATCACGACCCATGCGCCATAGGGTTTCATTACAGAGCGATTGTGGCTGCGATAGTCCGGCAGCGGATCATCCGGCAGCGCATGGTCGAAGTTCTGCCGTTCGTAGTCGGCGCAATAGACGCTGAAGAAGTCCGCGGTCTCCTGCACTTCACCGAGCGCTTCCATGCGGTTCTTGCCCACTTCCAGTGCCACCGCTGCGCCAATCTCGTACACGCGCTCCGCGATGAGTTCCGCCGCACGGCGCAGAACGCGATTGCGAGCCGTGACTGACGTGCGACTCCAGCCACGAAAGGCGGCCTTCGCGGCAGCCATTGCCTGGTTCACCTCGTCAGCGGTCGCCTCGGGAAATCGTCCGAGCACGTCGTTGCGATTGATGGGCGAGCGTAGTTCCTGCGTGACTTTCGCCGCGTGGTCCGCCCCATTGATGAAGTTCGCATGCACCCGGCCAAGCCCGCTGCGCACCCGAGTCAATGCCGCCTCGAACCGCTCGTGGAGCGCGGCGGGGGGATTGAACATGGTTGAATAGGTGAGCTTGAAGTCCATGATCGTCTCGATGGGGTGAACGGATCAATTCCACTTGGAAGCCGCGCCGCAGGTGGCCAGAGGCGCTGAGCGTACCGCGAGGCAGCTATTCCTGCTTGTACACGGAGCCTTCCTTCATCACGAACGCGACGTTTTCCAGTATTTTAATATCGGCGAGCGGGTCGCCTTTCACGGCGATCACATCCGCCGACTTGCCGGCTTTGATGGAGCCTACGAGATCAGAGTGGCCGAGAAGATCCGCAGCATTGACGGTGGCGGCCTGGATCGCCTGCAGCGGCGTCATTCCATACGTGACCATGAACGCGAACTGGCGCGCGTTGATTCCATGCGGGCAAACGCCAGCGTCGGTTCCGAAGGCCATTTTAACTCCGGCACGGACGGCTTTGGTGAAATTGCGCCGTTGTGCCGCTGCCAGATCGGCATCGTGCTGCAGGAAATCGGCAGGCGTGTCAGGAGCTGACTGGATGCACTGTTCGTCGTAAATGTCCATGTCGAGATAGGTGCCGTGCTGCTTGGCAAGCGCGATACCTTCGTCGTCGATGAGCGTCGCGTGCTCGACCGACGCAACCCCTGCGCGGATAGCGTTCTTGATTCCTTCGGCTGCATGCGCATGCGCTTCGACGCGCAAGCCGAAGTTGTGTGCTTCATCGACTGCGGCCTGGATTTCTTCGGGGGTGAACTCGACGGACTTGGGGTTGCTGCCGTGCGTGAGAACGGCGCCTGTCGTCAGTATCTTGATGTGATCGGCGCCGCGATGCGCGAGTTCGCGAATTCTCTGCCGCACCTCCCACGGACTGTTCGCTTCCCCATAGCGCAAATCCAACGGCAGCTGTATATCCGGCGCCAAGCCGGTCATGGCCCCCGCACCTTCGCTGATCGTGATATACGCTCCCGCAACATACATGCGCGGACCGACGATAAGTCCTTTGGCAATCGCGTCACGCATCGCGACGTCATTGAAAGCCCGATACACGCCGACGTCGCGCACGGTTGTAAATCCGGCCATGAGCGTTACACGCGCGTTGGGAATGGCCGCATAGGCGGTTTCGACCGCTGACATCCGCAGCAGCGCGAATGGTTCGGCGCCGGCGAGATCGGCGAGATGCGTGTGACAATCGATGAGGCCCGGGAGGACGGTCATCGTGGAAAGATCGATGATTTTTGCGGCGTCGGGTATGGCAAGACCCGAGCCGACGGCTTGAATTTTGCCACCGCTCACGAGAATGACCTGATTCGAAAGAACACGACCCGATTCGACATCGAGGAGCCGGCCGGCGCGGATCGCCGTGACCGCGGCGGCAGCGGTTGACGGTGTTGGCACAGGTACCGGCGCCTGCGCCCTGCAAAACAAAGGTGCGAGCGACAGGCTCAATATCAAGATTTGCCTAAGCACGAAGGCCCGCCTTTGCATTCGAGCGTGGCCTAAAGCATATCAGGGCCGGGTCTGTGGCGACGCAATGGCTTGCAACAAAAGCACATTGAAGCAGCGAAGCGTCGAATCCGGCTGTTTCCGGGCGGCCGCCGTCGTATTGGCGGTATCTGTGCCACATCTCTAAGCACGACAACTCGGCCTCACGTTAGATTGATGGTATCCGCCGCGAGCTCGCCGCAAAGTTCTTTTGTGCAGCCATGCACAAACGACTAAAGCGGGTCAAATTCAAACAGCAACGGCGCGCCACCCGGATCAGAGACCGCGATGGAGCGGACCGAAACGATTGATTAAGCTCGGGCAGGAGGGCGCGCAGGAGCCAGGTAGATTTCGCGCGCGCTCTCGTTGCGCGCGTGACGATCTTGCGGACACTGTGCAGGCGGCGCACGCAGCTCTCGCCTTGCGGCGGCAGTACGACGCCGCAGCTCAAGCGAATGCGTTTGCCGACGATGCGAATGGTTATAGTGGCGCGCTGAGATTTTTGATGAGGCTCGCCGGCGCCAGCTGAGCGAAATCGAGCGCTCGATCGTTAGCTGGCCATAAAAAGTGGAAATCAGCCGGTACGAGCTCGCCAGACTACTTCGCGATTTGGTTTGGCGGGCTAACCTAACCTTATCTTCGAATCCATTGAAAGGGCGCCGCATCGAGTGCTGTCGCTCGCCAGCGCGCGCAGCGAACGCAAATGCCATTCGTATCGATTAAACGCAGATGCGATTGACCTCGCCGTTCGCGCGGCAAGGTAATGCGTCCGCGCAATGTGGCCGGCTCATTCGGCACGCGTGGATGACGGGCATAGAGCAAACCCAGCCGCTACCCACGAATTAGCGAGAGCGAACGCTGACGGCCGCAGGATACACGGGCCGTCTGCGTCGTCGGCTGCGCAATTATTACCGATTGCTTATGTGGCCACCGCGGCCGGCGCATGCACTGAAATTGCCTGCCGACGCCGCGGCGGCTTCGAAAACGTTATTGTCGAACTGATTCGGGCGCAAAAAGAACGCCTGCGGCGCCCAACCCTCATCGAATGAGACCGAATCCCCGCACTCCTGCAGTCTTGGCCGCGGACTGCCGTACGGCTGTTCTGCCTGGTTGGCCTGTTTTTCGCTGACCGGTCCGGCCTTAAGTCAGCGCGCGCGCAATGTTGTGCTCATGAGTCGCCGCGCCGTTATCATTGCTGCGAGTTCATGCGGTGAGAGAGGCGTGCGACTCGATACCCACCACCCGGTCCTTGACCGCATGCTGGGCGGTTCAGGCGAGATCTTACAGGGTAGCCATCGCCATGAAGAAGCTGAAAAACGAAGCAGGATTGTTTAAAGCAGCATTGCTTGAGGGCATGAAATATGCCGAGGGGCGCGGCGCGGTTGAGTTTGAACCCACTGATTCTGCGAGCCAAAAGCTCTTGTACGTGTACCGGCTGCTGGTCCACGACAAAGTGATTCAGCCGCTACCGGAAGATCAGGTCAGCGAAGCCGCGTTGCGGCACAAGTTGGCAATTTGGTACGCACGACACCTGCCTGCAGACCACCCTCTTTTGCGATGAAAGCGTTACCCGGTTTTTAAGGTGTTGGAACATTGCGCTACGGTGCGTCGATGCAATCCACCGCGCCGCGGTGCATGACGAAAATGATCGCTTGCCGGGATAGATCTAACGGCTAGACGGCATCAGGGTCCAATTGCCGTTTTCGCTTTGGCGCGGGTCGTAGCTCGCATCGTTCGAGTTGCGATAGCTCCCGTAGCCATCGGTCCAGTGATAACTCTCGTTGGAAGAATGCTGCGACGTACCGTAATAAGGATCATCGGTCGTGTCGACGCCGCGGACGTAGTCATCGAATTTATCATTCGAGCTGCGCCCCGCCCCACCCGCGCTGCTGCTGCTGCCGCGTGAAGCCTGCAGGCGGGCGTCGATCGAGCTGAGCATGGCATCATTATTGGCGCTGATCTGGCGGCTCAAGCGTCCCACGGCTGCGATCTGATCGTAGCCGGCCTGCAATTGACGATTGAACTGCTCGGCGAGATAGGCATTGACCGCAGCCTGCCGCTGCGTCCAGGCTGGATTGGGTCGGAAGGATTTCGCGATCATGGCAAATAAAGGCCGGCGTTTGTCCAAGTCGCCGCGCGGTGCGCGAAAGCTGTGCAGGAATCTCAATCCCCAATCGCGCTGCCATGTGCGTCCCTGCGGGCCGTCGTAGGGAATATCCACAGAGTAATAGACCGCGTAGAACTCTTCTTCTGTGGGCTGGCCATTGATGTCGTAGGTGACTTTGGTACCAATGCCATGCTGATTTGCGGCGGCGGGCAGATGTAGCGCCGCAGGCAGATCGGGCAGGTCCTTGCTGCCGACGAAGTGCATATTTCGAAAGCCGCGGCGCACCTGCCCAATGAAAGCCGCAAGCGTCGCCGCCGGCTGCATCGGCCGCACATGCAGGAGTCCGCCGACATTTTGGCCGTTTCCGAAATGGCCCGTGTCGGGCTGCAGCCAGAAGAGGTCAAACGAAGGGTAGAGATAGAAGGCTTCAGAGTTGGCGGGGTTCTCCACCTTGACGGCGGCGGTGACGGGATTCGAGGTGTGGGCGTAATTCCAAATCACTTGGCTCTGATCCGGCCATCCTGCCGGCGCCTTGAACGCAGCGACGGCGAGTCCACCTTGCTGTCGATCGATAATGGTGCGGACGGTGAAGCGCTCATTGTCGACGACGGGGCCCGCGGCAGCTCCCGCGGTGCTGTGCCGGCCGGAGCACGCGGCTAGCAGAGCGGCCGTGGCCATCCAGCACAACACGGTGGTTTTCATGCAGGCGTCCCCCCAATGGCAGTCTACCGGAGTGCCGAGATCGACGCTGTTGCCAGGCCGTTGGATGGGATTTGGGGCGGGGGGACGGGACGGTAGCTAGAGTTTGCTCACGCCGTGCGGATCATGATGCGACCGGTCGGCTGCGCGGCACCCGGCCCGTCGGGTGCTGCAGCACATCATGACTGCGAAACAGGAAGCGGCGCGCAACATCAAAGTACGTCAAATAGACGAGCCCGCCGTTCAGCGCAATCAGACGCTCGCGATCCACGCGGTAGCGGGCGTTGTACTGGTACCAGGGAATTGCCGGCGCTTCATGGTGCAGCGCGTGCAGATTGTTGAAAAGAAACAGTGGTCCCAGGAGCCACGCGCGCTCGACCAAGGCTGTCCGCTGGCGCGCTTCCGGATGCGCTCGATGTTCGGCGAAGGAGCGGATCAAGAGAATGCCATTGGCTGGAATCACCATTGCCACGATGTAGATCCACAGCGGCATACGGCAGACGAGCGTCAGCCACAGGATGACCGGGACGCACCATAAAAGGTGCTCGATCCAAACGGCGCGCATCCGTTCTTCGTTCTTGATGACTGCGCGCCAGTCGGCGCGCAGGAAAATCGCGATACGCCAGAATGAACCGATGAGAATGCGTCCGGCGAGCGTCTGCTGCATTTGTACGAGCACGCGGCTCGCCGGCCGCAGTCCGGCCCAGTCCTCAGGCGTCCAATAGAAGGACTCCGAGTCATCGAGCGGATCGGTCAGCCGCTCGTCGGTGTGATGCGCGAGATGGTTCAGCCGAAACCGCTCGAATGGCAGCCAAAATGACAGCGGCACCATGCCCAACAGCCGGTTGATACTGCCCCAACGGGTCGGGTGACCGTGGATGATCTCGTGCTGCAGAGAGCTGTGCAGCGTCAGCAGCACGGCGGTAACGGAGGCGACAATCCACAGCGGCCAATGACCGTAGGATGCGGTGATGGCAAGCCATCCGCCATACGTGAACAGGACGAGGAGCAGCGTCGGCAGTTCCACTGCGGCGCGTTTACGGCGGCGCCGTGCAGCCTCGCACGGCGGGGCCTCTTGGATCGTTATGGGGTTCATTTGTCGCTACCGAGCGCGGCTGCGGAGCGTATTTGACTGCCAGCGAGGCCGCCGCGACGCGCATCGCGAATCGCGCCGCTTTGAACGCGCAGCCGGTCTACCGTGTGATCAAACATGGGCGCCCCGCAGGATGCGTTTCTCAACCGCTGCCATGGCGTCATAAAGTAGAATCGCCATGAGGCCCGTGACGAGTCCGCCTTGCAGGATAAAGGCGGTGTTGTCGGAAAGCAGCCCGGCGATGATGACCTCGCCCAGCCCCTTGGCGGCCACCGTGGATCCTAGCGTCGCGGTCCCCACATTGATGACGAGAGATAGCCGTACCCCTTCAAGGATCAGGGGCATGGCGAGCGGCAGTTCTACGGACGCGAGTCGCTCGCGCGCGCTCATGCCCATACCATTCGCCGCATCGATGATGGCCGGCGGGCAAGTCTGCAGGCCTGCGATTGTGTTCTCAAAAATCGGCAGGAGGCCGTAGGCGAAGAGAGCGATGAGAGTCGGAGCCTCGCCGAAGCCGATGAGCGGAACGGCGACGGCCAGCACGGCGACCGGCGGGAAGGTCTGGCCAATATTGACGAGCGTGCGCGACAGCGGCAGAAACTCCGCACCGCTTTTGCGCGTCACCAGAATGCCGAGCCCGACGGCGACGATGGTGCTGGCAGCTGCGGCGAGTAATACCGTCCCGAGATGCGCGAGAGCCAGGGAAAGGAGGTTGCCCTGATCGTAGATGGCAGGGGCGCCATTGTGGTTCAGAGGTGCAAAGACAGGCGCGAAGCTCTGCGGCGCGAGCAAAAACGCCGCCAGCAGGACGGCCGCCGAGATTCGAAGGACCGAAGCCGCGCTCGGCATCAGCTCGGCTTCCCGTGGGAGAGGATGGCCGCGAGCGTCAGCCGTCCGCGCGGCGTCCCATCGGCGTTAACAACTGTCGCTTCCGGCGCGCCGCTCCACACCAGATCCGAGAGGACATCGCGCAAGGTCGCGGACGCCGCAACCGTCGGGCCGCCGGCGGCACCGCTCTCAGCCGCTTCGCCCGCGGTGGTCAGCGCCAAAAGCTTCATGGCACGGTCGCCCGTGCCGGTCAGCCGAGATATAAACGGATCGGCCGGGCGGGTCAGCAGCACCGCGGGGCGGTCGTATTGCAGCACTTGGCCGTGGCTCATCACAGCGACACGGTCTCCCAGTCGAAACGCTTCGTCAATGTCATGCGTCACAAGCACGATTGTGGTGCCGAAACGGCGCTGAATGTCGACGAGATCGTCCTGCGCCTTGGCGCGGATGATGGGATCGAGCGCACCAAAGGGCTCGTCCATGAGGAGTACCGTGGGCTCGGCGGCAAGTGCCCGGGCGACTCCCACGCGCTGCTGCTGCCCACCCGAGAGTTGATGCGGAAACTTTCCGCCAAATTCGCCCGGATCAAGTTGAAAGATATTGAGGAGGCTATCGACGCGGGCCTGAATG
>Ga0066793_10000099_pt1 | contig 26434 bp, 32 predicted proteins | sample PersoiDNA2013189_FD_83876 | JGI IMG/M metagenome (GOLD analysis project Ga0066793, IMG submission 83876) | Permafrost soil microbial communities from the Arctic, to analyse light accelerated degradation of dissolved organic matter (DOM) -... | ecosystem: Environmental > Terrestrial > Soil >... | reverse complement strand
CGCGACCAGCGACTTCCCGGCAGGCGTGGTCAATGTTCTGAGCGGCCAGCGCAGAGAGCTCATGCCGTGGCTCGCGGCCCACATGGACGTCAACGCGATCGACGTCGCGTCCTGCACGGCTGAGGAGATCAAAGCGGTGGAGTCTGCCGCGGCCGACAACGTGAAACGAGTGATCAAAGTCACGCCGGATGAGGCAAGTCCGTACCTGATCACGGCCTTCATGGAGATGAAGACCGTGTGGCATCCCGTCGGGGTCTAAAATCTAGAGCTACATGGCAGGGGTGCTGACCAAGACGATCCCGTTCAAGGTCTCGGGATCAAGCGCGGATGCGCCCACCACCGGTAAGCCGATGATCAGCGCGACGCGGATCGCGCGCAGGGTCCGGCAGCTCGGGAAACAGATCTCGGAGACCTACGCCGACATCGAAACGCCGCTCGTGATGGTCGTCATCCTCAAGGGCGCGACGGTGTTCGCGGCCGACCTGCTGCGCAGCCTCAGTATCCCCGCGGAGCTCGAGTTCGTGCGGGCTTCCAGCTATCACGGTGGCACCACAAGCAGCGGCCGCCTCCAGCTCGCGCATATGGTGGATGGACCACTCGTCGGCCGCCACGTGCTGCTGGTCGAGGACATCGTCGACTCGGGCCTCACCGTCAACGTGATCACGAAGCGCATCCGCCGCATGGGCCCGGCATCGCTGCGCATCGCCGCACTGCTCGACCGGCCGGCGCGGCGCGTCGTCGACGTGAAGATCGATTTCTGCGGTTTCGTCATCCCCGACCGCTTCGTGATCGGCTACGGCCTCGACTACGCGGGCCTGTACCGCGAGCTGCCTCACATCTATTCGCTGACGTAGCGAACACGGCCGCCTCGCCGTATTTCGCGTGGCGCAAGGCAGAGCTGCACTGCCACCTCGACGGCGCCGTACGGACTTCGACAGCCGAAGAGCTTGCTCGCGATCGCGGTCTGGATCGGCCGCTGCGGATGGTGGCGCCGGATGACTGCCCTTCGCAAGCTGCTTACATCGCGTACTTCGACGACGCGATCGCGGTCCTACAGACGGAGGCTGCGCTGGAGCGGGTCGCTTTAGAGCTCGGGCTCGACTCCGCCGCCGAGAACATCGACTATCTCGAGGTCCGGTGGGCGCCGCGACTGCACCTGCGCAACGGGCTCACGTTGCCTGAGGTGATCGGCGCTGTCATCGCGGGGCTGGCGGCGGCTCCGCTGCAAGCGGTCGCGATCGTGTGCGCCATGCGGCAGGACGCACCAGAAGATAATGTCGCGCTCGCGCGCGAGGCGGGCCGTTTTGCCGGCCGTGGGGTGGTTGGCTTCGACCTCGCCGGTGATGAGGTGCGGTACCCGGCCGCTCCGCAGCGACCCGCTTTCGAGGCCGCCCGGGCCGCGGGACTGAGGCTCACCTGTCACGCGGGAGAGGCTGGCGACCCGTCGAGCGTCGAGGAGGCCCTCGACCTCGGCGTGGAGAGGATCGCGCACGGGGTGATTGGGGCCAGAGACCCGCGCATCGTCGAGCGCGTGAGGTCCGAAGGCGTAGTGCTCGATCTCTGCCCGACCGCGAACTGGAAGTGCAAAGCGGTGCCGAGCCTGGCCGAGCACCCGCTGCCCCGCCTCGTCCGCGCCGGGGTTCGCTGCACGATCAGCACCGATTCGCGCACGGTCGCGGACACGACCCTCAGCCGCGAGTTCGAGCTCGCGAGCGCAATGGGCATGAGCGACGAAGAGCTGCGGCGCTGCAACGCCATCGCCTACGAGGCGAAGTTCGGCTAGAGGTTCGGCTTTTGGGTCCGAGCCTCAGTCCCCCGTGCCGAAGAGGCGATCGCCGAAATCTCCGAGGCCCGGCACGATGTACGCCTTGTCGTTCAGGCGCTCGTCCAGCGCCGCGGTGTAGACGTCCACTTCCGGGTGGCGGTCCGCGAGCACCTTCACGCCCTCAGGCGCGGCCACGACGCAGATCATCCGGGGGTTGCGCCCGCCCGCTTCCTTGATCAGGTCCAGGGCCTGGGCCGCGGACCCTCCGGTCGCCAGCATCGGGTCCAGTAGCAGCGGCACCTTGCCCACCAGGTGCGGAAGCTTGTTGTAGTAGATGCGCGCGACGGCGGTTTCCTCGTCGCGCTCGAGACCGATGTAGCCGACGCTCACTCGTGGCAGCAGCTCGAGCACGGGGGCAAGCAGTCCGAGACCGGCTCGCAGCACGGGGATGGCAACCACCTCCCGCTCGATGGAGATGGCGACGGCCTCGCCCAGCGGGGTCTGCACCGTTCCGCGCCGCACCTCGAGGTCGGCCGTGGCCTCGTACAGCAGCAGAGTGATCACTTTTCGCGCGAGCACCCGGAACTCTTCGGGCGGGGTCGACCGGTCGCGCAGCCCGCGCAAGCTGTCGGCGACGAGCGGGTGGCTACTTACCTTTAGCGGCACGGTCTTGGGCGATCAGGCGACGGACCGCGTCCACCGCCACCTTCAGCATCCGGTCCATGTACGAGGGGTCGAGGTGATGTATCTCCCCCGCGCCCAGCTCGTCCACACAAAGGTTGATCGTGCCCGCGCGCAGCTTCCTCATGCGCGCGACCACGAAGAGCGTCGAGGTTTCCATGTCGTTGCTCAACACGCCGGCGCGCGACCACATCTCGAGCTCATCTCGCAGATGGGGCCGCGGCATGCTGTCGGGCACGAGGTCGGAATACAGCGCGTCCACGCTGCGGATGATCCCGACGTGGTACGGCGCACCTGAGTCCGTCGCAGCGTCGACGAGCGCGTTGACCATGTGCAGCGAGGCCACCGCCGGGTATTCGACCGGCACGTAGCCATTCGGCGTGCCTTCGCTGCGCACCGATCCGAGCGCGATCACGAGGTCGCCCATCTTGATCTCGGGCTGGGCGGCGCCGCACGTCCCTACGCGCAGAAAGGTGTGGACGCCCAGCTCGCTGAGCTCCTCGACCCCGATCGCGACGGAAGGGCCTCCCATGCCGGTCGACATCGTTGAGACGGGCACGCCGTCGAGCGAGCCGGTGAAGGTGCGGTACTCGCGGCTGAAGGCGACCTCTTTCGCACCGTCCAGGTATTTCGCGATCATCGCGGTACGCGCCGGATCGCCCGGAACCAGCACGTAGTCGCCGACCTCGCCCTTGGCGAGGCCTACGTGATACTTCTTCGGACCAGTCAGCGCCACTGCGGCGAATACTAATCGGCCTTTGAAACTCCGTCCTTGTCCACCCGGGCGAGAACATGGGGCGGCCGCTTGACGTCGCTCGCGCTGAGGTGCCACGCCTTCTGCAGCCGCGAGACGACAGATCGTGCGAGCTCGTCGGAGCGCGCGTGAACGACGGCCAGCGGCTCGCCCACCTTCACTCGAGCGCCCACCGGCGCCACGATGACTATGCCGGCCGCATGGTCTACCCGGTCGTCCTTCTTCTTGCGGCCCACGCCAAGCTCGAGCCCCGCCAACCCGACCTCCAGAGCGTCGATCGACTGCACGTGGCCGGCGGCCGGTGACGGCACCGCAAGCTGGACCGGCGCCACGGGCAGCCCTTGCTCCAGCCTGCCGCCCTGGGCGGCGAGCATGCGCAGGAAAGCGTCCCGGCCGGCGCCCGATCTGAGGGCTTCGTCCGGATCCGTGTTGACCTCCGCCAGCCAGCACATCTCGCGGGCGACGACGAGCGAGACCTGGACCAGCTCCTCGTCTCCCTTCCCGGCCAGCGCATCGAGCGCCTCCTGCACCTCGAGCGCGTTGCCGACCGAACGGCCGAGAGGGTTGTCCATCGCCGTGACGAGGGCCACGGTCCGGCGACCGGCGCCTTCGCCAAGCTGCACCATCTCGGAGGCCAGCTCGATCGCCGACTCCACGTCGGGCATGAACGCGCCGCGACCGAACTTCACGTCGAGCACGATCGCGTCCGCGCCGGCGGCGATCTTTTTGGACATCACGCTCGAGGCGATGAGCGGCACGGACGGCACGGTCGCCGTCACGTCCCGCAAGGCGTACAGGGCCTTGTCGGCCGGCACCATGTGAGGCGACTGGGCAGCCACCGCGATCCCGACCTCCTGCACCTGCCGGATGAAGCGCTCGGGCTCGAGGTCAACGGTGAGTCCGGGAACCGACTCGAGCTTGTCGAGCGTCCCGCCCGTGTGGGCGAGGGCTCGGCCACTGAGCTTCGGGACCTTGACCCCGCATGCGGCCGCAAGGGGCGCCGCGATCAGGGTGACCTTGTCGCCGACCCCGCCTGTCGAGTGCTTGTCGACCTTGATTCCTTTGATGCCGCTCAGGTCGAGCACCTCGCCGCTGGCTACCATGGCCTGTGTCAGCGCAAGCGTCTCGGCGCGGGTCATGCCGCGGATGCACACCGCCATCAACCAGGCCGCCATCTGGTAGTCGGGAATCTCGCCGCGCAGGTAGCCGGAGAGGAGGAATTCGATCTCTTGGGGCGTGTGCTCCCCACCGTCACGCTTGCGGCCGATGACCTCTAGCGGAACCATTCCCGGCTATCGTTCCACACTGCCCGGGAAGGTCAACAGGCGAGTGCTACAATCCGCCCCGACCGAGCGGTGTGGCGCCCGGCTGTGGCCAGGTTGTTTGAGAGGGAGCTATTAGGATGGGGCAGACTCGGCTTCGGTTATTTGGTCTTGTGGCGGTGGCGTTGATGCTGGCGGCCGCGTGTGGCGGCAGCTCGCCTTCGACCCCGGCCAAGCAGTACAAGATCGGCCTGGTCACCGACACGGGCGGCCTGAACGACAAGAGCTTCAACCACCTCGCTTATGTCGGGCTTCAGAAGGGCATCACGGACTTCAACGTCAAGGGCGACGTCAAGGAGTCGAAGACGGGCGACGACTATGTCCCGAACCTCACCAACTTCGCCTCCACCGGCTATGACCTGGTCATCGGTGTCGGCTTCCTGATGCAGGAGGCGGTCGGAACAGTGTCCGGGCAGTTCCCCAACGTCCACTTCGCGATCATCGACGGGTCAGGCACCGACGCCGCGGGCAATGACCTAAAGCACGCCAACGTCGAGTCCCTGTTCTTCAGAGAGCAGGACGCCGGTGCGATGGTCGGGATCATCTCCGGAATGCTCGAGAAGCAGGGCAAGCTCAAGAACAACAAAGGCGTGATCAGCGCGGTCGGCGGCGTGAGCATCCCACCGGTCAACCACTACATCGCCGGCTACAAGTGGGCTGCCACCATGGAAGACCCCGGTATCAAGGTGCTGGTCGGATACTCGAACGACTTCACCGACCCCGCCAAGTGCAAGGCCGTCGCCAAGGGACAGATCGACGCCGGGTCTGATGTCGTCTTCCAGGTCGCCGGCGGGTGCGGGCTCGGCGCGCTGCAGGCAGCAGGGCAGAACGGCGTCAAGAGCATCGGCGTGGACGCGGACCAGAAGGACGCCGACCCCTCGGTCATCGCAAGCGCCTTGAAGAAGGTTGACGTCGCCACGTACACGGCCATCAAGGACGTCGTCAACGGCCATTTCCCCGGCGGCGCTTTGACCTTCGACATCCAGAACGGAGGCGCCGGTTACGCAGTCGACAACTTCTCGTTGCCGGCCGACATCCAGGCTGAGGTGACCAAGGTCCAGGGCGAGATCTCAGCAGGCACACTGACGCCTCCGGCTGACATTCCGGCCTAAATGGCGAAGGGGACGGGCGCGATCGTCGCCCGTCCCCGGCCGCCGGGCCTGCCTGAACCCCTATGACGATCGTGCGTCGAGTCGCAGGCGGGCTCGCGATGCCTCTCGGTTCGGTCGCCTTCGCCTTCGTCGTCGGAGGGCTGATCGTCGTAGCCACCGGCGGCAACCCCTTTAGCGCGTATGCCGGGCTCATTTGCGGCGGCTTCGGAATCGGCTGCACCCAGGGTGAGAACCCGGCCCTTCAGATCTCCAACACGATCGTGTTCCTGACCCCACTCATCACCACCGGGGTCGCCGTTGCGCTGCCGTTCAGGGCGGGCCTGTTCAACATCGGAGCCGAGGGCCAGCTGCTCGCGGGATCGATAGCCTGCACAGCCATCGGGATCAAGTTCAGCACTCTTCCCACGCCGATCCTGCTGCCGATGGTCCTGGTCGGGGGCATGGTGGCCGGTGCGTTGTGGGCAGGCGTCGCCGGGGTGCTCAAGGCAACCGTGGGAGCCCACGAGGTGGTGACGACGATCATGATGAACTACGTCGCGCAGTGGCTCCTGCGCTACCTGATCATCGGCGGGCCGCTGCAGCTGGCCGCCGGCACGTCGAAATCCCTCCCGATAGGTCCGGGGGCGCGCCTCGCCACCCTGCTGCCATCCGACAACTCTTTGATCGTTTTCGGCCTTCCCGCGAGCGTGTATCGCGTCCATACCGGGCTGTTCATCGCGATCGTCGCCGCCGCGGTTTTTGCGTTCCTCTTGTGGCGCACAACGCTGGGTTACGAGATCCGCGCCGTAGGCCAGAGCCAGCGCGCCGCGCGCTACGCCGGTGTGAGCGTGCGCAGAACGATCATCGTGACGATGCTCATTGCCGGCGCCTTCTCAGGACTTGCCGGCGCCGTGCAGATCGCCGGAGTTGACCACAACCTGACCGACAAGTACTTCAGCGATACGACAGGCTTCGACGCGATCGCCGTGGCGCTGCTTGGGTTGGGAAGCGCCGTCGGCATCGTGCTCGCATCGCTGCTGTTTGGAGCGCTTCACGCCGGGGGCTCGGTGATGCAGAGCGACGCGGGCATCTCCAGCAACCTGGTTCTCGTGCTGCAGGCGTTGATCCTCTTCAGCATCGCAGCCAATTTCCTCGGTGCGATCAGGCAGCTGATACCCGGTCTCCGCCGCCCGCCGTCGGCGCCTCGGCCCGAGACTCCATCAGCCGCGCTAATGACCGAGGCCGCGGCAGCTCCTCCAGAAGGGACGCCAAGCAGGTGACCGCTCTCTCGGACATCCTCCACCTGCTCACCACCGCCAACCTCTGGCAGGCCACCCTGGCCGCGGCCGTGCTGCTGCTGCTGCCGGCGCTCGGCGGCGTCATCTCCGAGCGCAGCGGCGTCGTGAACATAGCGATGGAAGGCATGATGCTCACGGGCGCCTTCTTCGGGGTCGTCGCTGACCTGGCCTGGCACAACCCCTGGCTTGCGACCGGGGTGGCAATCATTGCCGGCGGCCTCATGGCCGGGGTTCACGCGGTGGTGTCGATCCGGTTCCGCGCGGACCAGATCGTGAGCGGGATCGCGATCAACATCTTCGCGGCGGGCATAACCGTGTTCCTGGTCAACCGCATCTACGGCATCCAGGACATCGGCCACGCGACGCAGAACGAGCTGCTGCCCAACTTCAACGTCCCCGGGCTCGACCAGATCCCGTTCCTCGGCCAGGTCCTCTTCGACCAGAATGTCGTGGTCTACGCGGCGCTGATCCTCCTGGTCGGTGTGCACCTCGTCCTGTTCAGGACTCGGCTCGGGCTGCGAATCCGCGCCGTGGGCGAGCACCCACAGGCGGCCGACACCGCCGGCATCAACGTCTACCTGATCCGCTACGGCGCGGTCATCACGAGCGGGTTGCTCTCGGGTCTCGCCGGCGCGTTCCTGGCGATCGGCGTGTCAAACACGTTCGTGCCGAACATGACCGACGGCCGCGGCTACATCGCGCTGGCGGCCATGATCTTCGGCAAGTGGACGCCGTTCGGAGCTTTTATCGCCTGCTTGATCTTCGGTCTCGGTGAGGCGATCTACGCGAACAACTCGATCATTCACGCGTCGCCCTACTTGCTGAGCATGCTCCCGTACATCCTGACCCTGGTCGTGCTCGCCGGGCTGGTCGGTAGAAGCAGCCCTCCCGCCGCGGACGGCGTTCCCTACGTGCCGGGCAGCGAATGAGCACGACAGTCGCGACCAACGCGCTCGAGATGCGCGGCATCACGAAAGCGTTCCCCGGCGTTGTCGCCAACAACCAGGTCGACTTCACCGTCCGCGCCGGTGAGATTCACGCCCTGGTCGGAGAGAACGGCGCGGGCAAGACCACGTTGATGAACGTGCTCTACGGCCTGGTCCACGCGGATGCGGGCGAGATCCTGATCGATGGGAAGGCTGCGCGAATCTCCGGCCCGCGCGATGCAATCGCCCTTGGCATCGGCATGGTGCACCAGCACTTCATGCTCATCCCGGTCTTCACGGTCGGCGAGAACGTGATGCTGGGCCGGGAACCCGTGACCGGGCCTGGTTTCTACGATCACGCCAAGGCCCGGGAAGAGATCGCGGCGCTCACCCGAAAATACGGACTGGCGCTGGATCCGGACGCGCGGATGGGCGACCTCCCGGTCGGACTTCAGCAGCGAGCCGAGATCGTGAAAGTGCTCTATCGCGGCGCGAACATCCTCATCCTCGACGAGCCGACCGGCGTGCTCACGCCACAGGAGAGCAAGGAGCTCTTCGGCGTTTTGAAAGACCTGGTCAAGACCGGTAAGACGATCATCTTCATCAGCCACAAGCTGCGCGAGGTGCTCGAGATCTCGGACCGGATCACGGTCATGCGCCGCGGCAAGGTGGTCGGCCACCTGACCACCAGGGACACGAACGAAGAAGAGATCGCAACCATGATGGTCGGCCGCGAAGTTCTGCTACGGGTCGACAAGAAACCCGCTCAGCCCGGCAATGTGGCATTCAAGGTCGAGGGCCTGACCGCGAACTCCGACCGCGGCGTGCCCGCCCTCAAAGGCATTTCCTTTGAGCTCCGCCAGGGAGAGATCCTCGGCATCGCAGGGGTCGAAGGCAACGGACAGAGCGAGCTCATGGAGGTCCTCGCCGGGACTCGCCGGGCGACAGGCGGCCGCATCCTGCTCGGCGACAAGGACGTGACCGCGTTTGATGCGCGAACCGAGCGAGAAGCTGGAATCGCGTTCATACCGGAGGATCGCCGCGGCACGGGATTGGTGCTCAGCTTCTCGGTCGCCGAAAACTCGATCCTGGGGCGAGAGAAAGCTCCGGCGTTCTCCTGGCGCGAGTTGGTACTGAGACTGGTCGCGATTCGCGAGTGGGCGCGACGCCTGGTCAAAGAGTTCGACATCCGGACGCCGAGCATCGACACCGCTGCACGCAACCTCTCGGGCGGCAACCAGCAGAAAGTCATCGTTGCGCGTGAGATGGGCAGCAAGCCACGGGTGCTGCTGGCGGCCCAGCCGACGCGCGGGGTCGACATCGGAGCGATCGAGTTCATCCACCAGCGAATCGTCGCCGAGCGGGATGAAGGCACGGCAGTCCTGCTCGTCTCAGCCGAGCTCGACGAGATCCGCTCGCTGTCGGATCGGATCGCGGTGATCTACGAGGGGAGGATCGTCAGCATCGAGCCCGGGGACGCGCCGGAAGAGCGGCTGGGGTTGTTGATGACAGGCGGCGGCGCCGGGACTCGCTCGGGAGCGGCTTAGAGACCAGCAAGCAGGCGGCTCAGGCCGGCGATGCTCTCCAGCCGGAACCAGCCGGACTTCGGCAGCGACTCCTCCGGCACGTGCTCGTGGTTCCAGGTCACCTCGTACGGGATGTGCACGGCGCGGGCGCCGACCTCGAGAACAGGGACGACATCGGAACGTAACGAGTTCCCCACCATCACGAACTCGTCGGCCTTGATCCCGCGCCGCGTCAGGATGCCTCGATACGAGCCGGCGTTCTTCTCGCTGACGATCTCGACGCCGAGGAACAGGTCTGCGAGCCCGGACCGCGCGAGCTTGCTCTCCTGGTCGAAGAGATCTCCCTTGGTGATCAGCAACAGGTCGTAGCGCGTGCTCAGCTCCCGGAGCGCCGGCTCGACGCCGTCGAGGAGCTCGGTCGGCATCATGAGCATGCGCTTGCCCCAGCCGAGGATGACCTCGAGGTCCGACGCCGGAATCCGCCCCTCGGTGAGCTGGATCGCGGTTTCGATCATCGACAGCGTGAACGATTTGATCCCGTAGCCATACATGCCGAGGTTCTTCATCTCGGTCTCGAACAGGTTCCTGACCACGTCGGCCTCCGGGACGTGGCGGTGCAGGAGGTCTCGGAGCTCGCCCTGAGTGAGGATGAAGCGGGTCTCGTTGTGCCACAGCGTGTCATCGCCGTCGAGCCCCACGACTGTGATCGGCATGGGCCGATTATCCGGGGAGGAACAAACGTCCTCGCTTTTTGGGTAGGAATAGGTGCACATGGACAAGCTCGACGGAATTCACCACATCAGCGCCATCACGGCCGACGCCACCCAGAACCTCCTCTTCTACGAAGGGGTGATGGGGCTCCGGCTGGTCAAGAAGACGGTCAACCAGGATAACCCGGCCGTCTATCACCTCTTCTACGCGGACGAAGACGGCAGCCCTGGTGCCGACCTCACCTTCTTCGAATATCCCGGTCTCGTTAGGGGCCGCGCCGGAGCGGGCATGATCCACCGGATCGCGCTCCGGGTGGCGTCGCACGAGGCGCTGGAGTTCTGGGCTCGGAGGCTTGCTTCTGCCGGGATCGAATCCACCCTCGAGGGCGACCGTCTTCGCTTCAACGACCCTGAGGGCCTTGGCCTGGAGCTCACCGCACAGCCGAGCGCCGACCAGCCGCTGTTCGCGGAGCACCCCGAGATCCCCATGCAATTCGCCCTGCAAGGATTTGCCGGCGTGCGCGCCTACGAGCGGCAGAAAGGTGCCAGCCACCAGTTCCTGACCGAAAGTCTCGGCTTCACAAGTTCAGACGTGTTTTCGTTCGAATCGCGCGGAGAGTCGCGTGGGTCCTACTACGTCTACGACGCGGCCCCCGAGGCGCGCGGACTAGGCGGGGCCGGCACCGTGCACCACGTCGCGTGGGCCTCGACCATGGAGGATCACGAAACCTGGCGCGATCGAGTGATCGCGGGCGGCGGCGACCCGACGCCGGTGATCGACCGGTTCTACTTCCGCTCCATCTACTTCCGCGAGCCAAGCGGCGTCCTGTTCGAGATCGCTACCAAGGGCCCTGGATTCACCTCCGACGAACCGAAGGAGCACCTTGGCGAACGGCTCTCGCTGCCTCCCGCTTTCGAGCACCTTCGCGCCCAGGTCGAGGCCAACCTGACACCGCTGCCGAACCTCAGGCTTCAGGCGGCCGGCAAGAGACCCGCGACGAGCTAAAGCCGGCGGCCGGCCGCCTTCCCGAAGAGCCGGACGTCCATGATTGACGCCGATGAGCGTCCAGCAGTTGAAGCTCGAGTCGGTCAGGCGCAAGACCGGCGGGCGGATCCACCTGACTCCGCGCGTTCCAAAGAGCGGTCCCGTCACGACCCTCTGCGGCCAGACACTGGCCGCGGCCACGTTCACCGCCGTCGAGACCGAGGCTGACTGCTCGAACTGCATCCGGCGCTCCAAGGACCAGGGCCGGATCTCGGGCGCCTTTTTCGAACAGGACGAAGGGTCTGAGCTGCTCCGGCTGTCCCTGGAGCAGGCGAAGTTCCGCAATCCCACCCGCGGCGACGCCCCACGGCGACCCGGGGCGCCCGAGAGGCCGGTGGTGTGGCCCACCGCGAAGCCGCCTCCCGAGGTGATCCCCGAGAGGCTGGGCGAGCTGGTCACGAGGGGTTTCAGACCCGCGGGCGAAGGCGTGTGGCGCAGCCCGGGGGGCGTGGTCGTGAAGATGCGCAAACACAGCAAGGAATGGCGATTCGAGGAGCTGGTCTTCGAGGGCTCTGTCATCGCGACGCGCGTGGACGGCGGCGTGCGCCTGAAGGCGGGCGACGTCGAGGTCAACCCGACCGAGGATGGCTACGAGGTCCAGCTCAAGAAAGGCTGAGGTCAGCCGCGTGACCGCGCGGGCCGGGCCGGGCCCGAGCACCGCTACCGGCTCATGTCCGGCGGGCTCGCCCCGAAATAGGGAATAGGAGCGCCTCGGACACCCTTGTGTTAGGTGTGGCTCAGGAAGTGGCGCGTTCGATCTACGAGATCGAGCTCCCGAGACTCGATGGCAAACCCGCCCAGCTCTCCGAATATGAGGGCAAGGTCGTGCTCGCGGTCAATGTGGCGTCGCGCTGCGGCTTCACCCCGCAGTACGCAGGCCTCCAGGCGCTGCAGGAGCGCTATGCGGATCGCGGCCTCGTCGTGCTGGGCTTTCCCTGCAACCAGTTCTTCAACCAGGAGTCGGGCTCTGCAGAAAAGATCCAGGAGTTCTGCAGCGTGAACTACGGGGTCACGTTTCCCCTCTTTGCCAAGCTCGACGTCAAGGGCTCCCACCAGCACCCGCTGTACGAAATCCTCAGCGAGGCTGTCGATGACTCCGGGAAGGCCGGCAACGTCAAGTGGAACTTTGAGAAGTTCCTGATCGGCCGCGACGGCAAGGTCGTGCGGCGCTTCCGGTCGAAGGTCGTACCCGAAGATCCCCAGCTCGTAGGGGCGATCGACTCGCTGCTTTAACCCGCCCCTATAAGGTTTGCGACCATGAAGGTGGTCGCGCAATCCTTCTCGTGGCCATTTCGGGGCGAATGGAAATCGAGGTGGATTGTCGGTCTGCTGATGGTGCTACTGCTGCCGATCGCGTTCATCCCACTTCTCGGCTACGCCATCGCAGCCACCCGAGCAGCTGAGCTCGACGCGACGAGCGGCCCTCCGCCATGGAGGCTGTCGGGGCGGCTCTTGTCCGATGGTTTCTGGACCACGGCCGCCGTGGTGGTGTTCACCGCGCCCTTCGCGCTGCTCTTCAATCCCCTCGCCGGATGGATCTTCAACGCGCACCTGTGGCACGTGTCCGACGCGCCGGTCTCCCAGCTCTACGCCCACGCCGTAGCGTTTTTCCTGCTCGCCCTCCCGTGGGGGCTCCTCCTGCTGCTGCACATTCCGCACGCGACAGCTCGGTTCGCCCATGCCGGTCGGGCCAGGGGCATGTTCGACATTCCCGCGTCGATCAGGGCCGTCAGACGAGACTTCACGACCTGGAATCTCGCGGCCGCCGCGATCGTCACGGCATGGGCGATCGGGCTGGCGTGCGTCGGGCTCGTCTGCGTCGGCCTCGTGCCGGGGGTTCTCTACGCCATTCTTGTGAGCGCACATGCCAGCGCCGCGCTCGACGACAAGGATCAGAACTCATCCGCTCGGTGAGGCCGCGCTCCTGGCGGAGCTGGGGACGCGGCTCGACACCGCCCTCAACACGAGAGCCATAGCCCTGGCCGCGGCGCTCAAGAAGCGGCGCGACGTGCGGCAAGCGATCGCGGGATACGCCAGCGTCACAGTCCATTTCGACCCTGACCAGACATCGCTCGAAGCGCTCACCGCCGCGATCCGGCGACTGGCTTCCAAGCGGCCACCGATGGCCGAACCGGGTCGCCTCCACCGGATACCAGTCGTCTACGACGGACCTGACCTCGAAGCGGTGTCGGCGGTGCTCGGTCTGGATGCGGCGAAGATCGTGGAGATCCATACAAGGCCCATCTACCGCGTCTTCTTCGTCGGGTTCGTGCCGGGCTGGGGCTATCTCGGGCCGCTGCCGGAGGAGCTCGAACTGCCACGCCGCCACGTACCGCGGACAAAGGTGCCCGCCGGCTCGGTCGCGATCGCGGGCCGCCAGACCGGAATCTATTCGCTCGCCACGCCTGGAGGCTGGCATCTCATCGGCCGGACCGCCGTCAAGCTTTTCCTCCCCGATTCGGATCCGCCGTCCCTCTTCCGTGCCGGCGACCGGGTCAAGTTCTTCGCCGCACAGGGATGAGCGAGGTGCTCCGGGTCGAGAAGCCCGGGCTGTTCACGACGATCCAGGACCTCGGACGACCGAACGCGATGCCTGCCGGCGTGCCTGCGGGCGGCGCGATGGATCGGTTCGCACACAGAGCGGCAAACCTCCTGACCGGCAATAACGAAGGCGCCGCGACGCTCGAATGCACCGTGAACGGCCCAGCTCTGGTCGCCCTGAGACCTTGCCTGGTCGCGATCGCGGGCGCCGATTTCGACCCACACGTGAATGGCCGGCCGGCGCCGATGTGGACCGGCATGCTCATGAGCGAAGGCGATGAGCTCAGCTTCGCCGGACGGCGCGGGGGGGCTCGCGCCTACATCGCGGTGGCGGGCGGCATCGCCGGGGACCGGTGGCTTGGCTCGATGTCGACCAACCTGCTCGCGGCGCGCGGCGGAATGCACGGGCGCCTGGTGTCCAGAGGAGACGTGATCTCAGTCGCGGGACTGCCAGGTGCGCTTGCGATCTCAGGCCGCCACTTGTCCCAGGGCTACCGGCCTGACTACGCCAACCACTCATTGCCGGCGATCGCGGGTCCCCATGTCAGGCGCCTGGGCCCGGAAGGCCGCAAGGCGCTGTTCGGGTCGGTGTTCCGCGTGAGCCGCGACGCCGACCGCATGGGATACCGGCTCGAGGGCCCGATGCTCGAGCTCTCAGGAGACGAGCTGCTCTCCTTCGGCCTGGTGTCAGGGGCGGTGCAGGTGCCGCGGGGCGGCCAGCCGATCCTCCTCATGGCCGATCACCAGACCGCCGGCGGCTACCCGGTCGTCGCCACCGTCGCCGGCGCCGCTCTGCCCGTAGCCGCCCAGCTTCTACCGGGCGATGAGCTGAGCTTCTCGGAGGTCGGCGTCGAAACAGCCCTTCGCCAGCGCGCGGCTCAGCGAGTGGCGCTCGATTCGCTCAAGAGCTGATTGATCCAGCCTATGTGCTCGCCGTAGTGCTCGTACGTGTTGCCCGCGACCCATCCGACCACAGGCCGCTTCTCATCGGGGTCAGCGGGCTGGTAGCGGCTGTACGGCTTTTGAAGATCTGCGTCGCTCAGCTTCCCAAGCGCCGCCAGCAGCTGTGCGTGTGAGTCTCGGAAATACCCAAGCGCCTCATCCGCCGTATCGGACTCGTGCAATTTTCTTATCGCCTCGTTGACGTTGTCAATTCCCTCCACAGCTTCTGACAGGCCCATCGCTCTTTCCCGGTCGTGACCTTCGACCAGCGCCAGCAGCGAATGTTCCCAGGCGGCGACGTGAGCCAGGTGATCTTTGACTGTCCATCCATCCGGCGCCCCGACCCGGCTCAAGCCATCAGCCTCTTCGACCTGGTTCACAAGTTCGGCCAGCTGGTTCCACCCGGCCTCGATCCGGTGCATCTCCGCGTTCAAAGCCCCGCCGCCTTGCGCGCCTCCTCGATCGCGAGGTCGTAGTCGGGCTGGGCCTTTTCGCGCGAGGTGATCCAGGTCCAGGTGATGGTCCCATTGCCATCGATGACGAAGACCGTGCGCCGCGGGATTCCCGAGTAGCCTTCGACGTCGTCGCGGCGCACTTCGTATTCGGTGACCATCTTGCGCTCGAAGTCCGCGATCAGCTCGTACGGCAGGCCCCCCAGCTCCTTGGCGAATGCCTGGTGCGAGAACACCGAGTCGACGCTGATGCCATAGATGCCGATGCCGTCAGCGGCGGCCGCCTCGTGCCTTGACCGAAACTCGGTCAACTCCGTCCTTCAACCACCGGTGAAATCCAGAACATAGAAGAGGAAGACGAGCGCCTTGTGCTTCTGGAGCGCGTCCGCGAGCGTGAGCTCGGAACCTCCAGTCGTCGGGAGCTTGAACTCGGGCGCCTTGTCGCCAACCTTCAGCACGAGAAGAGTCTAGTTAGCTCCGGTTTGCAGCACGTACCATCCAGATCGGGTCGCCCCGCTCACCTCGAAGCCGGCGGCCATCGCGTCAGTGAACGTCTTGCGCTGAGCCATGCGCCACGAACGGGCGAGCGGGGGATCGGATCGCCTGAGCGCGACGATGTCGTCGGGCACCTGACATAGAAGGACACGCGCGGAAGAGCTCAGCACCACCGGTTCACCGGCGTCTCCTACCGACAGCGCAACTGCGGCGCCGTCCCGCCGCAGGTCGTCGATGGACGGCTCAAGACCGCGGCCCGCCGCGGCGGCGACCGCGGATTCTGAATCGAGCAGCCAGTTGATGAGCAGCCGATCCGACTCCTCGCCCGCGTTGATCTCGTCGCGCATATAGCCGTAGACATTGACGAGGTACTCCCGCGCCTGCGCACCCAGCTTGGTGAGGTTGAAGTAGGCGTTGCGCCGAATGAGAGGGTCGGTGGTCCATTCCATGACCTTGACGTCTCGCGCCAGGCACCAGCGGCGCTGGTGCTGCTTCAACTCTGAACCGAGGCCTTGCGCATCGCTGCCGCTCAGCACGCCGAGGATGTGCGAATGCATGTGCAGCTCGTGCGGAGGCACGCCTCCGAACCATCCGACCAGGCCACCGACCAGCTTCATGTCGACATACGAGCCCGACACGTAGTTTCCGGAATGCGCGAGCGCCTTCAGGATGTCGGAGTTGATCGGAGGTTCGCCGGGGCGCCCCCAGACGACGGCGAACAGCTCCGCCAGCTCACGAAGGTCTTCGATCTCGTCCAGCTCGCGGATGGAGAGACTCACCTGCGGCCGGCCAGCCGGGTTGTGGCTATACCGCCTGCCGCAAATGCTTGCCGCACGGCCGCCACGATCTTCGCCGCGCCTGGCGTGTCGCCGTGGACGCAGATCGTGTCGTAGCGCCCGCTGCGCGCCAGCTGCAGCGCCTGCTCGACTGCGCGTTGGGGGTCGAGCACGGACCCAGGCTCGTACCGCGGCGCGAGGCTTCCGTCAGGAAGCAGCCGGCGATCGGCAAATCCTTCGCTGTATGCCGGTATGCCCGCGCGCGACGCGGCAGCGACGATCTCCAAACCGGGCTGGCCGACCAGGCCGGCGCCGTGCCGTTTCGCGACGCGGGCCACAGCATCGGCGGCGGCGCGGTCCACCTGGCAGCGATGGTAAATGGCGCCGTGCAGCTTGACGAACGCGAGCGGACCGAGCGCGGCCAGGCCTCCGACCTGGAACGCCACCAGCGCAGCGATCTCATCGACCGAGATGGGCACCTCGACACGCCCGAAGTTGGCGCGGTCGTCATACCCGGGATGGGCGCCCACTTCCACGCCTGAGGCACGGCATCGAAGCACTGTCTCGATGCTCATCGACGCCGAGCCGGCATGAACGCCGCAGCAGACGCAGGCGCTGTCGACGTGGGCAAGGATCGCCTCATCCTCGCCGGCGCCCTCTCCTAGATCAGCGTTTAGGTTCAATCGTGCTTGGTGTTGCCGTGCAGCAGCCGGATTGCGTGGGCCAGCGTCGGCATGACCGCCTCGAGGGATTCGGCCGCGCCCTGCGGGCTGCCTGGCACGTTGATGATCAGCGTTTGCCCGCGCACGCCGGCCATCGAGCGGGACAGCGCCGCCATCGGTGTGCTCGCGGCGCCCGCGCGTCTCATCGCTTCCCCGATGCCAGGAACGTCGAAGTCGATCACAGCGGACGTCGCCTGAGGTGTCACGTCGCGAGGACCGAGACCGGTACCGCCCGTGGTGACCACGACGTCAGCTCCGTGCTCAGCGGCCGCGACGATGGCGTCCGCGATGCGCTGTTTATCGTCGGGCACCACGACCGGTTCCGAGACCTCGAAGCCGGCGTCTTTCAGGATCCGCACAAGGGCCCGACCGCTGTCGTCCTCCCTCGTCCTGGCCGAAACCCCGTCGCTGACGGTGATGACATGCGCGTTGCTCATTTCTTCCTGCCGGTTGCCTGGCGCTTCCATGTCCCGCTACGCCCGCCCGACTTCTCGAGCAGGCGAACCGTTTCTAGGTACACGCCCTTCTCGATTCCCTTCGTCATGTCGATCAGGGTCAGCCCCGCAACGGCGGCCGCCGTCAGCGCTTCCATCTCGACGCCGGTTTGGCCCGTGACTCGAGCTCGCGCCAGCACGCGCAAGCCGCCGCGGACGAACTCGAAGTCAACGCGCACGCTCGTGAGCGGGAGCGGGTGGGTGAGGGGGATCAGCTCCGGGGTTTTCTTCGCCGCCATGATGCCGGCCACCCGCGCGACCTGGATCGCATCGCCCTTGGCCGTTCCTGCCTTGACCGCGCGCAACGTCGCCGGCGCCATCCGCACCACGCATTCGGCGAGCGCCTCGCGCACGGTCGAAGCCTTGTCCGCGACGTCGACCATGCGCGCCGCCCCTTTGTCATCCAGGTGAGTGAGGCGTTGTGAGGTGCGAGCCCTTACCACGCGCATCAGGATATGCGGATGCCCGATATCCAAGGAGTGCTGTTCGATTACGGCCGCACCCTGGTGACGTTCGAGTACCCGACCGAGGAGCTGGTCGAGGTGATGCGCGGCTTCCGCCCTCGCATCGAATCAGCCCTCGGCGTGCCGGCGCCCGAGGCCGAGGCCATCCTGGAGGACGTCCTCCTGCCCCTGGAGAAAGTCATCGGCAGCATGAGCGAAGACGAGGTCGAGTATATGGACGTCTACCGCGAGAGCTGGTCGCGGGCCGGCCTGGCGCTTCCCGATGGCCTGCTGCACGACATCCTCGACGCCGAGCAGCTGTGCTGGGACCGCGCGGTCAGGCTCGACCCGGATGCGCTCCAGGTGCTGTCGTGGCTGGGCGCCCACGGGATCAAGCGCGGCGTTTGCTCAAACGCCCCGTTCCCTCCCGAGATGATGCGGCGCCAGGTCGATGCGAATGGAGTCGGCGAGATGGTCGATGCGGTCGTGTTCTCGAGCGAGATCGGGCGTCGCAAGCCGGCGCCGGAGGTCTACCGGGCAGCCCTCAATGCCATCGGCGTCGACGCACGTCACGCTCTATTCGTGGGAGACCGGGTGCGCGAGGACTATGAGGGTCCACTCGCTGCCGGCATGCGAGCCGTCATCTTCACGGCGCACGCGGAGGACAAGCCGTCCGACGGCATCCCGACCATCGCCTCGCTCAGCGAGATTCCGCGCCTCCTGTGAGCGCCCCCAAAAAACGCCCGGGTGCGTTGTGGATGCTCTTCTACGGACGCCGGCGGCGCGGGTTCCCGTGGCTCCTGGCTGGAGTCCTGCTCGCGGTGGCGCTCCTGGCGCTGCTGTTCGCCATACCAGGCGGCGCCACCGCGTCCTGGATGGTGGCCGCCGTGCTCTTTGTTTTCTTGCTCGTCGGCGCGCTTGTCTTTGCAGTGCTCGCGGTGCTGCTTCCGCGCCGGCGGCGGTGAGCCATCAGCACGGCCGCGGCGCCGGCGCCGACGCCGTTGTCGATGTTCACCACGACCAGCCCGGTCGAGCATGACTGCAGCATCGTCGTGAGCGCTCCTTCGCCTGCGCCCCCACGCCCGTAGCCTGTCGAAACCGGGAGGCCGATCACCGGCACGTCGACGAGTCCTGCGACGAGGCCTGGGAGCACTCCATCCATGCCGGCGGCGACGATGATCACGTCGCATCCCCACTCGAGCGTCGACGCCAACGGCCCGACGAATCGATGCAGGCCGGCGACACCGAGGTCGGCATCGAGCCTCACCTCGAGGCCGCACGCCTCCACCACCATCTGAGCCTCCTCGGCCGCCGGCAGGTCTGAAGTTCCTGCGGTGAGGATTCCGACTTTCCCCTGGCTTACCTCGGGCTCGAACCCGGCGCGAAGCACGCGCGCCGAAGCGGCATAACCGATCACGCTCATGCCTGCGTCCGCCGTCAGCTCGTCAAGCGCCGAGCGATGCTCGGCGGTCATCCGGCTGATCAGACCCTGGCCCTGGCGCTCCGCCATCGCGACAACGAGGCGCGCCGCGTCGGCCGGACGCTTGCCGGTCGCCAGGACGACCTCGGGTATGCCGCGGCGCAGGAAGCGGCCGAGATCGAGACGAGCCCGACCTCCGAGCTCCTCGAGCTGGACCTGGCGCAGCTCGGAGACGGCCTCCTCCTCGGTGAGCTTGCCCGCGAGCAGGCGCTGTAAGACGTTCCTCACAGGCCGGCGAGGACCTCGCGCATCCGCTGCCAGTGGGTTCCGGCCCAGTAGATGCGCCCGCATTCGGGGCATTCCGAATAACGGGACTGCGTGCGCCGGACATAGGGCGGCACGCGCTCGGCCACCATGGCCGGGACCCGCGACTCCAGTTCGGAGTTGCACTCGATGCACCGCGTGAGCGCTTCCTTGAGCTCCAGTCCAAGCTCCACAAAAACCTGGCGCAGCTGCTCGGTCACGTCGTCATCCCGGATGAGGATGGCCCGCACGACGCCGGTCTGGATCACGCGCCGCTTGGTCAGGTCGCGATCGCGCGTGAGCACCACTCGGCTTTCAGCGGCAGCCTCGCGAACGAGCTCCGCGTCGCCGATGCGGGCGTGATAGGACGCGTCGTATCCAAGCGCACGCAACCAGCGCGCAAGGCGCCCGACGTTGCAGTCGGCCAGGAACCGAGGCTTCACCCATGCAATCTTAGAATCGGGTGCATGCGCGAGGACCTGATGACCCGCCTGCGCGGCGAGGCCACCGGCTGCTACTCATGGTCGAACGGACCGGGTGATCGTTACTCGGCCCACAGCCATACGTATGAAAAAGTCCTTTACTGCGTCGACGGTTCGATTACGTTCGTCCTCGAAGCCGATGGGCGGCAGATCGATCTGAAGGCCGGAGATCGCATGGTCCTGCCGGCGGGCACGGTTCACGGTGCGGTGGTTGGGCCCGCCGGCTGCACGTGCATCGAAGGCAAGCATTAGGGCAGCGCCCGGACCAATTCGCCCGGCGTAATATGCCAGCGATGGGCATCATCGAGTTCATCCGCGACCGAGCTCGGTTCTACAACTGCCCGGTCTGCGGGCGGAGCCTCAAAGGCTGCGACGTACAGGTCCTCAGCCACGAGGAGGAGCGGTTCCACCTGCAGGTCACGTGCGCCCAGTGCCAGGTGACGTTCATCGTCGTCCTGGCGATCGCGGGGGCCGCCGTCGAGGAGATCGAGAAGGTCATTCCCGAGCCGGAGTCGGAGCCGGTCTTCGCAGCCGAGCCGATCACGGTCGACGAGATCCTCGACCTTCACCTCTATCTCAAGACTTTCCAGGGCCCGCTCACGGAGCTGTTCCAGCAACCGGACCACAGCCGCGGCTGATCGCGGCACCCGGAGTCGCGGACCGAGACCTCGGCGAGAGATTTGGTGGCCAGGCAGCCCAGATGCTAGGCGCGGCCGAGCATCGCAGCGAGCGCATCCGTTGATGCGTGAGCGAGAAGCGCAGGTCGCAACAACGCAGATGGGCTGAATGGACGCCAAAGATCCGCCGAGGGGCTCGGCCCGCGACTCCCCTAGCCGCATCTATCTCGACGACGCGGGATCTGCGCCCGTCCTCCCGGAAGTCCAGGCGGCGCTGCGCGACCTGCCGGAGGGCAACCCGTCGAGCCCACACGCCGATGGACGTGCGGCCCGTGCCGCGCTCGACCGCGCTCGTGACCTCGCGGCGCAGGCGCTGGGTGCCGACCGCACCGAGATCTCGTTCACCGGCTCGGGCACCGAGTCCGTCAACCTCGCGCTTTTCGGCGCCGCGAAGCGCCTGACGAAGCGCGGTGTCGTGATGACCTGGGCGGCCGAGCATCAGTCCGTGCTGGGAGCGGCCCGCCGGCTGCAGTCGGAAGGCCACCCGGTCGAGGTGGGCAGGGTCGACGGATCAGGTCGTGCCGACCCGGACGACATCCCTCCTTCAGCCGCGCTGGTTTCGATCGGGCTCGCCAACAACGAGGTCGGGACCGTCCAGCCGGTGGCCGCGATCATCGCCCGGGCGCATGAGCTTGGAGCCCTCGTCCACGTCGACGCTTGCGCCGGACCACGATGGATCGGGATCCCAGACGGAGCCGACCTCGTTTCGTTCAGCGGGCACAAGCTTGGCGCCGGGCGCGGCGGAATCCTCTTCGTCAAAGACGGGGTGCGCATCGATCCTCTCATCTATGGCGGTCCGCAGGAATGGGGCCGCCGCGCCGGACGGGAGGACGTCGGCGCCGCGACCGCCGCCGCGACCGCCCTTGCCACTGGCACCCGCGACCGGGGGCGCCGCGCCGCTTTGGCCGCAGGGCAAGCAGCAGCGTTGCGCGCCCTACTGGTGGAGCTTGGCGGAGCGCCCACCGGCGCCGAAGTCCGGCTGCCGAACTTCGCCACCTGCGCTTTCACCGATCGTCGCGGTGAAGACATGCTGCTGGCACTGGACCTGGCCGGAGTCTCCGCATCCAGCGGATCCGCGTGCGCCTCCGGCTCGCTAGATCCATCCCACGTCCTGCTTGCGATGGGCTTGAGCCTGGACCAGGCCCTGGGCAGCCTCCGCCTGACCACGGGCTACACCACGACGGACGACGAGGTGTCGCGGGCTTCGGAACTCATCCGGACTGCGCTGACGCGAGCTTCCGCGCATGCCTAGCGTCGAAGAGGAGCTCGCTCAGCGCCTTGCGCGAGGCGAGGAGGTCGTCCTCGCCACGGTGATCAAAGTCGACGGCCAGCCTCCGTCGAGGCCGGGGGCGAAGCTCCTGATGTCACGAACCGTCTCGCTCGCCGGGACTCTCGGCTGCAGCGAGTTCGACTCCGCCGCGCTCGCCGACGCGCCGCAGGTCGCGCAGTCGGCTTCCCCGCAAGTGCGCACCTACCGCCACGAGCTGGGCAGCATCGAGGTCTACCTGGAGCCTTACGAAGCCCCTCCCACCCTCCTGGTCTTCTCCGCGACGCCCGTGGCGAGAGCGCTGGTGGACTGGGCGCGACAGATCGGCTTCACTGCCTTTCTGGTTGAGACCCGGCCTGAGCGCATCACAGATGCAGGTTGGCCGCCGCCGATCATAGAGTCCCTGGACAAACTGCCTCCCAATCTCGGCCCGGAGCTCTACGTGGTCCACACCGACCATGACGCACCGGACCTGGTCCAGGCGCTGGAAGCGATCCTCCCGCTGGAGCCTCGGTTCATCGGGCTGGTAGGCAGCCGCCGCCACACGGGCCACCACCTCGAGGCCCTACGCGCCAAGGGCGTCGCTGAAGCGGTCATCGAGCGGATCCAGAGCCCGGTCGGCCTCGACCTCGGGGCGATCACTCCCGCCGAGATCGCACTGTCGATACTCGCGGGCGTGGTCGCGATCCGGCGGCGAGGGCGCGGCGGCTGGAAGTCAACGAACGGTTAACTCGAGGTTGGTTGCCGCGACCGAACCTCATAATCTGGGGCCGTGTCGATCGGTCCCGGAACGAAGCTAGGGCAGTACGAGGTCCAGGACTTCATCGGCCAGGGGGCGATGGGTCTCGTGTACCGCGCCTACCACGTCCAGCTGCAGCGCACGGGCGCCGTCAAGGTCCTGCAGGGTATGGCCCCCGACCCCGACACGACGTCCCGGTTCCGCCACGAGGCTCAGGCCATCGCGCAGATGCGCCACCCGAACATCGTCAACGTCTACGACTTCGGGGAGCACGACGGGGTGCCTTACATGATCATCGAGTACGTCCCCGGCGGGAGCCTCGCGAACCGGCTCAGCAAGGGACCGCTCGATAACGCGACGGCGCTGAAATATCTCCACGGCATCGCGGCCGGTCTCGACCATGCGCACGGGCTCGGGATCGTGCACCGCGACGTCAAGCCGGCGAACGTTCTCCTCGAGAAAGACGACACACCCGTCCTCGCGGACTTCGGACTCGCAAAGCTGCTGCAGGGCTCGTCGCTGAAGTCGATGACCGGGGTGACCACCGGGACGCCGGCCTACATGGCGCCCGAGCAGGTGACCGGAACCAAGGTCGGTCCGGCCGCGGACCGCTACGCGCTGGCGACCATCGCCTACGAGATGTTGACGGGCGTAATCCCGTTCGACGGCGAGGGCTTGATGGAGCTGCTCTACGCGCACGTGCATCGCGAGCCGACCCCGCCGAGCGCCCGGAACCACTCGCTGGGACCCAGGGTCGACGCGGTGATCATGCGCGGGCTGGCGAAGGATCCGGGCGCGCGCTGGGAGAGCTGTACCGCCATGGTCGACGCTCTCAGCGCGGCGCTGGCGCGCCGGCCGGAGCCTGCAGTGGCGCGGACTGTGGTCATGGCGCCAGGCCCTTCTGCAGCTGCAACGATTTCGGCCGCGACGGTCGCCGCGCCGTCATACGTTGACACGGAACCGCCAAGCGACCCGATCGCCGTGGCCTATCCGTCGCCACCGCAAGTGCCCACTCCTAAGTCCCATCGAGGTCGGAACGCGATTCTGATCGCCGCCGCCCTCATCGTGCTGCTCATCATCGGAGTCGCGGGGTATCTCTCTGGACGTCCGACGCCAGTTGTTTCTCTGAGTCCGTCCACGGTCGCGGCGGGTGACTCGGTCCTGCTATCGGCCAGCAACCTGCCGGCAAACCAGAGTGGCGAGATCCAGTTGCACAGCGCGATCCATGTATTCCCGTTCCGCGCCGACTCGTACGGAAACGTGAGGCAGTACATCACCGTGCCGCAAGGCGCCGGGATCGGAGGCCACACGATCCAGGTTTGTTGGGCGTCGTCATGCCATCTCACCGCAATCCTTCACGTCCTCGAGTCGGTGGCGCTCGTCACTCCATCGCCCTCGGAGAGTCCAACCCCGAGCCAATCTCCAGGTCCAACCTCTTCGCCGGCGCCCTTCATCTCTGTGGCGGCGATCTCTAAAACGAAGGGCTTCGCCGTCGTTTTTCGCAACTTCCGTCTCGGGACCTGGACGGTGGACGTGATCCAGAACGGAATCTCGTCCGTGGCAGGCAGCGCGAGCGTCCCGGGCGGGGCCTCGTACACCCAATCGTTCAACACCCCGACCAGGGTTGGCTCGCTCGTGGATGCCTACGTCATCGTCTGTCCGAACACCGGCGGCTCGTGCCTGAGGTCCGCCACCGTCCGAGTCGACCTGTAGCCGGCTAGAAGACCTCGGCCGCGACGAGGTCCTCGAGCGTCTCCCGCCGGCGTATCACCCGCGCGTCGCCATCCTTCAGCATCAACACCTCAGGCCGAGGCATGCCGTTGTAGTTGCTGGCCATCGCGAGGCAGTACGCGCCGGCAGCGGGCAGGGCGATGGTGTCGCCCGGCTCGAGCGGAGGCATCTCGATGTCGGTGATCAGGATGTCGGTCGACTCGCAGTACTTGCCGGCGATTGTGACCTTGCCCTCCGGAGCGCGGTCGGGGTCAGAGGCGAGATAGGCCTCGTAGCGTGCGCCGTAGAGCTTGGGCCTGATGTTGTCGCCCATACCGCCGTCGACGGCGACGTAACGGCGCACACGCGGGATGTTCTTGATCGAACCAACCGTGTACAGCGCCATGCCCGCGGGCCCGGCAATCGAGCGACCGGGCTCGACCACGAGCTGTGGCACTTTCAGCCCGCGCTGCGCGCAGCCCGCGAGAAGCGCGTGATGGACCACCTCGACGAATTCGCGCGGCGTGGGCGGATCGTCATTTCGCGTGTACGCGATGCCGAGACCACCACCCGCTCCGAGCTTGCGCGGCTCGAAACCGAGGTCGTCTCTCAACTCGACGAGCAGGTCGAGCATGATGCCCATCGCGTGTTCGTAAGCACCGAGGCCGAAGATCTGCGATCCGATGTGCGAGTGGAGGCCGATCAATTCCAGGCGCGGATGCCCGAGGGCCTTTTCTACGGCGCTGCGCGCCGCGCCGGACTCGATCGAAAAACCGAACTTGGAATCGAGCTGACCGGTGGAGATGTGATCGTGCGTGTCCGGCTTGACCCCGGGCGAAAGCCGGAGCATGACCGGCGTTCGCTTGCCCTCCGGCACCACCTGGTGCAACAGCTCGAACTCATAGTCGCCGTCGATGACGATCATCGCGCCCGCACGGTACGCGGCCTCCACGTCCTGGCGGCTCTTATTGTTGCCAAGAAAGTGAATGCGGTCCCGCGGGAAGCCCGACCTCAACGCGACGTGGAGCTCGCCCGCCGAGACAACGTCGAGGCCCAGTCCCTCCTCGGCCACGATGCGCAGGAATTGCGGCGACGCGAATGCCTTGGCCGAGTAGAGCACCTGGCCGGCCGAGCCCATCGCGGCGACATACTCCGAGGCACGCTGGCGGACCGTCGCTTCGTCATAAACGTAGAGCGGGGTGCCGTGCTCGCGGGCAAGCTCGACGAGGTCGCAGCCGCCCACCTCCATGTGGCCGGCGGCGTTCACCCGGTACGTGACCGGGAAGAGCAAGTTAAAGGATCAGTTCGGGCTGGAGCCGCAGGAGCCGCAACCTCCGCCGCAGCAGCCGCCGCCACCCTCCGCGCTCCCGAAATCGAGCGACTCGGATGATTCTCCGCCGGCTACCGCGAAGCTCGAGACGAGCACCCTCGTCCTCGTCGATTCGCAAGCCGGGCAGGCCTGGGCGGTGTCCCGCTCGGCGAACCTGGTCAAGAGCTCGAACTTCTCCGAGCAGCTCTCGCACCGAAACTCGTAGATGGGCATCTCAGTGACTGATTCTAAGCTGGTCGAGCTCGCGCGATTGATCTCCGAATGGCCCGGACTCGTGTCGGGGCCGGCGGCCCAGCTGATCGACGACTCGCTTGTCCTGCTGGAGCACCTCGGTAAAGCGAGCAGGGTGGTGGACGTCGGCTCCGGTGGGGGACTGCCTGGGCTGCCGCTGAAGATTGCCCGCCCGGGATTGATGCTGACTCTGGTCGAAGCCGACCAGGCCAAGGCTGCCTTCCTGGTCCGGGCGTGCGCCGCACTGGGACTGCGGGACGTCGAGGTGCTCGCCAAGCGCGCCGAGGAGGTG
>Ga0066793_10000097_pt1 | contig 26485 bp, 29 predicted proteins | sample PersoiDNA2013189_FD_83876 | JGI IMG/M metagenome (GOLD analysis project Ga0066793, IMG submission 83876) | Permafrost soil microbial communities from the Arctic, to analyse light accelerated degradation of dissolved organic matter (DOM) -... | ecosystem: Environmental > Terrestrial > Soil >... | reverse complement strand
CGATCCGTATTTTCCCGGTGGCGCCATGCGGCGAGCCCGCTGTAAGGTTGCAGCATGAGCGAGCGGGCGCATTTGCCGAACCAGACGATCTACGATGCCGGTCTCGTGAGCCGTTATGACCGCCCCGGGCCGCGCTACACGTCCTACCCAACGGCCGTGCAGTTTCACCCAGGCTTCGGCCTGCGCGAGTACGAAGCCGCCGCCCGCCGCAGCAACAACGGCGTGCCGCGTCCACTGTCGCTATATGTGCACGTGCCTTTCTGCGCAAGTCCGTGCTTTTATTGCGGCTGCAACAAGGTCATCACGCGCGACCTCGGCAAGGCCGAGCAATACCTGGCGCGGCTCAGGCGCGAGTCCGAGCTGCAGGGCGCGCTGTTTTCAGCGCTCCGCCCAGTCAACCAGCTGCACTTCGGTGGCGGCACGCCGACGTTCCTGACGGACGGCCAGATCGGCGGGGTCCTCGACAAGCTGCGCCAGCATTTCGCACTGCAGCGCGATCCCAAGCGCGAATACTCGATCGAGATCGATCCGCGCACGGTGTCGCCCGACCGGCTCGAGTCCCTGTCGACGCTCGGCTTCAACCGCATCAGCCTCGGCGTGCAGGACTTCGACCCGAACGTCCAGGTCGCGGTCAACCGCGTGCAGTCCGCCCAAGACACGCTCGCACTCATCAGCCGCGCGCGTGAGCTGCCGATCGACTCGGTGAGCATCGACCTGATCTACGGGCTCCCGAAACAGAACCGTGAAAGCTTCGCGCGCACACTCGACCTCGTCATTGGGGCACGGCCGGACCGGATCGCGGCCTACAGCTACGCGCATCTACCGCACATCTTCAAGCCGCAGCGCCAGATCAAGAGTGCAGACCTGATCTCGTCGGTCGCGAAACTCGGTCTGCTCGAGCTCACAGTGGAGCGGCTGACCGCGGCCGGCTATGTCTACATAGGCATGGATCACTTCGCGCTGCCGACCGACGAGCTCGTGCTCGCTCAGCAGAATGGAACGCTGCAGCGGAACTTTCAGGGCTATTCGACCCGAGGCCAGTGCGATCTCGTGGCGCTTGGGGTGAGCTCGATTTCCAATTTCGGCGGCACCTATGCGCAGAACGCCAAGACTCTGAATGAATACTACCGGATGCTCGATTCGGGAACCCTGCCGGTGCAGCGCGGGGTGGCGCTCAATGCCGACGATTTCGTGCGGCGTGAGGTCATCCAGCTTCTGATGTGCGCCGCGCGCCTCGAGTTCGCGGCGGTCGAAGCCGCGCACGGGATACGCTTCGAGGAGTACTTCGCCGTCGAGCTAGCCGCGCTCGCGCCCCTCGAGGCCGACGGCCTGGTTGTTCGCGAGGGACGGTCACTGTGGATTACGGCTCGCGGACGCCTGTTGCTGCGCAACGTCGCCATGGTGTTCGATGCGCATTTGCCGAAAGTTGCACCGCGTGCCGATCAGCCGCGCTTCTCGCGGTCGATCTGAGCCCGGCCGACAGGGCGGCGGCGGCGCCCATCAACAGGCGAGTCTGCCGCTCGCGGGAGCGTCGCAAGAAGCTGCCGACTTCACTGCGAATTTCCCGCCCGGTGTTCCCGTACTGCGTTGCGATATGGAGTCCCCCCCAGACTGCAGTCGTCTGCTTTAGAAGACTCTGCATCGGACTCGATACGCTCCACAGCTAGCTGCGCCATGCGGTCAGACGTTCTGCCCACGCATCCAAGCCAGTTTGACGAGGCTACGTACCGGGTGTCCTAAACGATTTCGTGAGCTGCCTCAAAGGCCGAATGGATAGGTGTCTGGAAGGCCTTCGAGTTGTGTGGTCTTAAGAGGCGTGATCGCTTCGGTGTGGTCGAGCCAGATGTATTCGTCGAACTGGCGTGGCAGAACCGCCTGAAAATAGTGACTTTGAAGTTCGGTCTCGGGCCGGTAGATTACGCCGATGGCTCGCTCCAGCCGCGGACGCATCAGAGCCGCGGCGAGGTCTGCTGCGATTGGGCGACGTAAACGCAACAGAAACCGCGCCATGCCAGTTTCGTGGCACAGTCGCTCGTAACTTCCCGGCAGAGCCGGACGAACTGTCTTAATTTCCATCGGACCATCCCAGTCAGAGGCCGCCGCGACCGTGCCGCTGTTGGTGCCGAAGCCAATTGAATAAGCGCTGTCGCCAAATTCCTTGCGGCAAAGTTGGCCGATGTTGTACTCGCCGCGCGAAGACATTTCTGTCGCTGCAGCGTCCCCGACATGCGAATTGTGAGCCCAGACGATTGCACGGCTCTTGGGTCCGTGAAATTCGAGAAGCGCTTTCAACGTCTCGAACATGTGGCTGTCGCGCAAGTTCCAGGAGGCGCGAGACCCGTAGTACATGGTGCGGTAATAGCGCTCGGCATTTGCCACCAGGCGCGCGTTTTGCACGGCATCCAAAAAGCGTGCTCCATCGTGCTCGGCATAGGCGCGGCGCTTCTGCATGAGGTCCGTAAGCATGGAGACGACCTCACGTTCGCAGGTCTGAAAGGGACCGGTTAGCGCTGCGTGGCCGTAAGTGGCGGGGTCAGTCTGCCAAGGCGTCAAGCATCCATAGCGGTGGCGTGCGACCTCAGCGGCCCGCGGGTCGACGTTTTCAAGGTAACTTAACACCGAGCGAATTGAGGTGAAGAGACTGTAGAGATCAAGGCCGTGAAACGCGACTCGCTTGGGCGCCTCAATATTCGCATTGTGCGCTCGCAACCAGTCGACAAAATTCCGCACGTCCTGGTTGCGCCACATCCACACCGGAAAGCGCGCGAATGCCGTCCACTCGGAGGGGGCGTATTCGGCATGCCGAACGAAATGATCGATGCGCGCGGCGTCTGGCCAGTCGCCCTCGATGGCCACGAAGGAGAATCCCCTCTGCAGGATGAGCTCGCGCGAAATGCGCGCGCGCATGCGGTAGAAGTCCGAGGTGCCGTGAGTCGCTTCACCGAGCAGCACAATGCGTGCAGCGCCGATGCGCTTGAGCAACGGTTCGAGGTCGGCGGAGTCGATCGCGTCAAACTTTTCACAGGACGCCGCAAGCAAATGCGCCAGAGTCGCCTCTGCGGTCTTGACGGCGCGGCGATATTTCGGCGCGGCGGATCGATCCTCCTCCGCTGCCCAGCCTTCCTCGCCCACCAATGGGACGAAGCGCACATCCGCGATATCCTCCGTCGTGAACTTCTGCTCGGACACGCGCGTGACGCGCACGAGTTCCTGATAGCGCCGATCTTTCCCCACAGGAATAACCAGCCGGCCGCCGATTTTGAGTTGCGCTTTCAGGGACTCTGGTACGTCGCGGCCGCCCGCCGCGACCACAATCGCATCGTACGGCGCATGCGCAAGCCAGCCGCGCGTGCCGTCGGCATGCAGCACGTGCACGTTCCGGTGGCCGAGGTCGGCAAGCGTCGCCGCAGACTTCTCGGCCAGCTGGCCGATCCGCTCAACCGTGTAAACGTCGCCAGCAATCTGCGCCAGCACGGCCGCGGCGTATCCGGAACCGGTACCGATCTCCAGCACCTTTTCACCACCCGCGAGCGCCAATGCCTCAATCATCATCGCAACTATGTAAGGTTGCGAGATCGTCTGATCCTCCTCTATGGGAAGGGGGGAATCTTCGTAGGCGAACTCCCACAGCTTTTTGGGTAGGAAGGCCTCGCGCGGTACGGTTCGCATTGCGTCGAGAACCAGGGGCGAACGCACGCCGCGGCCTGCTATCTGGTGATCGACCATAAGATCGCGAAGGCGCGCTAAATCGGTCGTTTTCATGTAGGGCGTCTCCATTCCGGCATCAGTCGGCCGTGTTGCGAAATGCAATTCGGCTGGTGCTGGCGCGTGCTGTGCAGTCGTGCGAGCGATCGGATGGCAGGTCAGGTTCACCGGCATCATGCAGTTGCCGGATCCGCCGCCTATCACGCAAAGCCAAACACAGCGAGTTAACCCCAGCCACTGGGGGAATTACGTATGCGCGCGGCCAAACATAACTTGTAGGATCGCCGCTGCACGCAGGCTCGATTTGCGACTTGAGATTCAATTTATCATCAGGGAAGCGCACATGAGCGTGAACAGCGGCGACACGTACAACGATAAGGTCGTACGGCAATTTGCCATCATGACCCTGGTGTGGGCATCGTCGGCATGGCCGTCGGTGTCTTGAGCGCTGCGCAGCTGCACTGGCCGGCGTTGAACTTCGATATTCCCTGGCGCAACTACAGCCGGCTGCGTCCGCTGCACACCAACGCCGTGATCTTCGCGTTCGGCGGCTGCGCGTTCATCGGGACTTCGTATTACGTCGTGTAGCGTACCAGCCATGTGCGCCTGTTCAGCGACAAGGCCGCGCGCTGACACCCGCCGATGCCTACTTTACTGGGTCTGGGATCACCACCGAATGAACGATCCTGACACGCGACACCGCCAAGCGGAGAACGGCGCGCAGAATCGGCGCGTTGCTCCAGACGGAGCCGCGTCGCTCGCCGCCACCCGATATTTGATGAGCTATGTCCAGGGCTTTTGCGAGGCAAAGCGACAGGCCCGAGAATTGCGTCCTCATGCGTGGACTTAAGTGGCGGAGAGGGTGGGATTCGAACCCACGAACACCCGTTAAGATGTTACTGGAATTCCAGTCCAGCGCCTTCGACCGCTCGGCCACCTCTCCTTGATGAAAGTATACGGGCGCGCGCGGCCCCAGTTTTAGCATATTGCAACGCTTACGCCTGTGGTGGCTTCACGGCCTTCGGCACGACAAACGCCGGCGGTGAATCAAGGCAACGATCTGAGCGCGTGCGCGCTGGCGGCGGCGGCTGATTCAGATCGGGAATGTGCAGTGCTCCCTTAGTATCGGGAGCATTCAGCCCGATCGGCGTCTTCAAGGGCGCGATGCTTTGCGCTTTCGCATAGAGCTGCGGATCGTTGCAGGTATAATTTTTGCCCGAATGCCGATGGAAGAAATGGCAGCCGCAGAGCGCAACGAGCGCAAGCGCAGCAAACATGCGTGGCAGCCAAATGACTCTCATGGATTCTCCGCTCAAAATGAAACCCCAGCCGCGCGCGCGCTCGCGTGAACGGCGGCATGATACGTCGTTGCAAGCTCGGTGAGCGGCAAACGGATCCCCGCATCGATGAGCTCCATGCGCGCCAACAGCCACTTGGCGGGTATCGGATTCGCCTCGATAAAAAGGTCGCGATGCAGGCCGGCAAGGCTCGCATCGAGCCTTGCCGCCGCAACACGTTCACCCGCTCCGGCCGCGGCGGCAAGATCCGCCATGGCCCGCGGCGCAATGTTCGCCGTCACCGAGATGACGCCCCGCGCACCCGCCAGCATCGCCTCGCGCGCTGTCGCATCATCGCCGCTCAGCACGAGGAAACCGTCTGCGCAGGAATCCAGGAGCTCGCGCACCCGGCTGACCTGCGCCACCGCCTCTTTGATGCCCACAATCCCGGAAAGTTGCGCCAGCCGAGCCACCGTCGACGGCAGCATATCGACCGCGGTTCGCGCGGGCACGTTATAGAGAACGACGGGCAGCGGGGTGCTTTCCGCCACCGCCGCGAAGTGCCGGTACAGACCCTCCTGCGTCGGGCGGTTGTACGCCGGCGTCACCACAAGGAGCGCATCGAGCGGCAGGCGCGACAGGTGCCGCACCCGTGCAACCGTCGCTGCGGTGCTGCTCGTGCCGGCGCCCGCCAACACCGGGATGCGGTGCTTGACGTGCTCACAGGCGTGGCGTGCGAGTTCGAAGATCTCCTCGTCGCTCAGGGATACGGATTCCCCGGTCGTGCCGCCGACGACGATGCCGTTCGTGCCGTTGTCCAGATGGAAGTCAAGGAGGCGCCGCCACGCCGGAAAATCGAGCGAGCCGTCCGGCCGCATGGGGGTAACGATGGCGACCAGAGAGCCGGAAAACATTCACAAAATCCGCAAGCTACAGCAGGAGCGCGCGATGTTACGAGGCGATCCGCGGCTTAAGCAAGCGCGGTCGCAACCCGCCTTGGCACCCGCTAAACTCTGCACTCGAATAAAAGGACTGACGCCCGTCGACACGATGAAGCAACACCTTGCGGTCTCAGCGATCGGCAGCGATCGCACAGGCATGGTCCACGACCTGACCCGCCTGGTCAGCGAGTGCGGCGGAAACATTAGCGAAAGCCGTATGGCCGGCCTTGGATCCGAGTTCGCGATGCTGCTGCTCATCTCGGGCAACTGGCACGCGCTGGCGAAACTTGAGACCGAGCTGAAACGGCTCGCCGACTCAAGCGGCCTCATCCTGCACCTGAAGCGCACCGAGCCGCGCTCGGCGCGCACCGACATGCTGCCGTACTCGATCGACGTCGTCTGTCTCGACCAGACCGGCATCGTCTCGGGCCTGTCCGGATTCTTCTCGACCCGCAGCATCGACATCGCCGAAGTCTCAACGCGCAGCTACCCCGCCGCGCACACCGGTGCGCCGATGTTTTCCGTGCAAATGATCGTCAACGTGCCCAGCCGCATTCACGTTGCACACCTGCGCGAAGAGTTCATGGAGTTCTGCGATTCCTTGAATCTCGATGCGATTCTCGAACCCGTGAAATCATGAAGGTCGGCGGCAAGGTCCCGAATTTCGAATTGCCTGCCACCGGCGGCGGGAGCTGGCGCCTGCAGGACGCCGCCGGCAAGAAGCTCGTGATTTACTTCTATCCGAAAGACATGACTTCCGGCTGCACGCAAGAATCGCAGGACTTTCGCGCTCTGTATCCGGCGCTTGCGAAGGGCGGCGTCGAGATCGTGGGCGTGTCGAAGGACAGCCTCGCATCGCATGAGAAGTTCAAGGCGCGCGAGAAGCTGCCATTTCAACTTCTCGCCGATGTGGATGCGAAGGTCTGCAAGCTCTTTGACGTCATCCACGAGAAGAGCATGTTCGGCCGCAAATATTTGGGGGTGGTGCGCAGCACCTTCCTTCTCGATGCAGCAGGAGTGCTCAAGCGTGAGTGGCGCAAAGTAAAGGTTCCGAGGCACGCGGAAGAAGTTCTTGAAGCGGCGCAGTCTCTCTGAGCCGGGTCCGGCCGCCGCCGGCAGCGATCTCTCGCCCGAATCTTCGGTAGCCGCAATGCGCCGTCTGTTCGTGCTCGACACTAACGTCCTGATGCACGATCCGACCGCGATTTACCGCTTTGAAGAGCACGACGTATACCTGCCGATGGTGGTGCTCGAGGAGCTCGACGCGCATAAGAAAGGTCTTTCCGAGGCCTCGCGCAACGTGCGCCAGATCAGCCGCTTTCTCGATGACATGATTCGCGGCGCGACCAAGGAGCGCATCGACACGGGTCTGCCGCTGCCAAGCTCCGATCCTGGCAATCACGGCAAGAAGCAAGCAAGCGGTCGCCTCTTCTTCCAGACGCGCCAGTTGAAGAGCGTACTGCCGGACAGTCTGCCCGGCCAAAGCGTCGACAACGCGATCCTCTCGCAGACGCTGGCGCTCGTCTCCGAGCATCCCGACGCGCGCGTGATCCTGGTGTCAAAGGACATCAACCTTAGGATCAAGGCGGCGGTCCTCGGCATTCATGCGGAGGACTACTACAGCGACAAGACTATTGAAGATGCGGATATTCTCTACACCGGCGTCACCTCGCTTCCCGGGGATTTCTGGGAACAGCATGGCGAGAACATGCGCTCCTGGAAGGAAGCCGAGCGCACTTTCTACGAGTTGACAGGCCCCGCGGTGCGCGCCTGGCAGCCCAATCAATGCGTCTACGAGGAAAGTGTGCAAGGCATCGAGGCAATCGTGCGCCGCGTGGCGGGCGATACCGCAACTCTTGAGCTCATGCGCGACTACCGAAGCGCGCGCAACTCCGTCTGGGGCATCAACGCGAAGAACCGCGAGCAGAACTTCGCCTTGAATCTATTGATGGATCCGGAAGTGGATTTCGTGACGGTGCTGGGACCGGCGGGCACCGGCAAGACGTTGCTTGCGCTCGCCGCCGGACTCACGCAGACCCTTGAGACCAACCGCTTCGTCGAGATCATCATGACGCGCGTGACGATTCCCTTAGGCGAAGACATCGGCTTCCTGCCCGGCACGGAGGAGGAGAAGATGGAGCCGTGGATGGGAGCTCTCATGGACAATCTTGAGGTCCTGACACAGAGCCAGGAAGGCGGCACCTGGGGCCGCGCGGCAACCAACGATCTCTTGCGTAACCGCATCAAGATCCGCTCCTTGAACTTCATGCGCGGCCGCACGTTCCTGAACCGCTACATCATTCTCGATGAGGCCCAGAACCTCACCCCCAAGCAGATGAAGGCCCTCGTCACGCGCGCCGGCCCCGGCACAAAGCTCGCCTGCCTCGGCAACATCGCGCAGATCGACACGCCTTATCTCAGCGAGATGACTTCGGGGCTGACCTATGTCGTCAACCGCTTTCGCGGCTGGGCGCATTCCGGCCATATCACGCTCGTGCGCGGGGAGCGTTCGCGCCTTGCCGAATACGCTTCGGATATCCTCTAGGCGCCGGCGGTGCGAAACTCCCTCGCCGGCGGCTGGTCCAAGCTCAGGGCCTAGCGCCCGCAAGGATCTCATGCGACCCCTGGTAAAGCTCCTCCTTCCTACCCTCGCCGCAGGCTTGACAGTCGCGACCGGGATCGTCAGTGCCCAGACGCAAACCGAGCTGCCGGAGATCGGTAACCCTGCCGGGGCCATGATTTCGGTGAACGAGGAGCGGCAGCTCGGAGAGATGATCGTGCGCCAGCTGCGCGATCAGAACCGCCTCATCGATGACCCCGAAGTCGACGAGTACGTGCAGTCGCTTGGGCTGCGCCTGGCTTCGCAGGCATCCGACCCCGCCACCCGCCGCTTCCAGTACTTTACGCTGCGTGAAGCGGGAATCAACGCCTTTGCGCTCCCCGGCGGCTTCATCGGGCTTAATTACGGGACCGTTCTTGCCAGCCGGAATGAGTCGGAGCTCGCAAGCGTGCTCGCCCACGAGACGGCGCACGTCACGCAACGCCATATCGCGCGCGAGATCAACGCGCAGAGCAAGCAGGGCCTGGTGACCGCGGCCACGATTCTCGCTGCCATCCTCATCGGCGTAGCCGGCGGCGGCAGCGCCATGGAGGGCGCGATCGCCGCCGCCCAGGGTGCGGCCGTGCAGCAGCAAATCAACTTCACACGCACCCAGGAATACGAGGCGGATCGCGTTGGCATCGGTTTTCTCGCCTCAGCGGGCTTCGATCCTAACGGCATGGCGAATTTCTTCGAGGCCATGAGCCGCCAAGAAGGGTTAAACGGCGCCTGGATACCGGAGATGCTGCGTGATCACCCGGTGACCGGCAATCGCGTCGCCGAGGCGCGCGCGCGCGCCGCGCAATACGAGCGCCGCAAGTCTCCGCAGTCGGTGGGCTACTCGCTCATCAAGGAACGGCTGCGGGTGCTGACCACCCCACGCGAGGAGCTCACCCATCTCTATACCGAAATCGGCGCTGAGCACGAGCCGGAGCTCGATAAGAACTATGGGCGTGCGCTTACTCTCATGGCCATCGGACGCCCGGCCGAGGCCGTTAAAATCCTGCAGCCGCTCGTCGAACGCCATCAGGGCAACACTCTTCTGTACGGCGCCCTGGGTCAGGCGCAGATGGAGGCGCAGCAGACGGGAGAGGGCCTGGCAACCTTCGAGCACGCGCTTGCGCTCTTTCCGCGCAATGTGCCGCTCAGCATCCGCTACGCCGGCGGACTGATGTCGGCCGGGCGCGCCGCGGAGGCGCATGTACTCTTGCTCGACCTCTTCAATAATATCGATCCCACACCGCCGCAGATTCGCCTGACCGCACGGGCCGCAAGCGCCGCGGGGGATGCGGGAGATGCGTACTACTACATGAGCGAGTACCACATCTCGAACGGCGATCTGACGATGTCCGTGCAGCAGCTGCAGCTTGCCCTGACCGCGCCGAACCTGACCGTCGTGCAGAAAGAGCGCTACCAGGCGCGCCTTGATGAGATCCGCGATTACCTTGCGACCGCGCGCATGCAGCGCACGAGCAATAACCAGTAACTGCCGCGTGCGCGGGCAAGGCGGACGTTCGAGGCTGCTACACTACACGCCCGTACTCGCCCGCATGAGCGCCGCATGAGCCGACCCGCCCGAGTCAGGACCGCAGCTTTTGCCTTAGCGCTTGTCTGTCTCGCGGTCGCGGGCTGCGCCTCCCAGGCGCCACTGAAGCGCGACCCGCGCGATCCACTGGAGCGGGTCAATCGCGTTACCTTCGCGTTCAATGACAAGGTCGACAAGGCGTTCACCAAGCCCGTGGCACGCACCTATCGCAGGGTAACGCCGCACTTCGTACAGACGGGCGTCTCCAACTTCATGGACAACATCAATTATCCGGTTACGATCGTGAACGATCTGTTGCAGGCGAAATTCAAGCCTGCGGTTTCGGACACCGGCCGCTTTCTCCTCAACAGCACCGTCGGCATCGGCGGACTCTTTGATCCAGCAAGCGACGCGGGTCTTGATAGGAACGACCAGGATCTAGGGCTCACCTTGGGCAAATGGGGCATCCATCAAGGCGCCTATATCGTCCTGCCGATCATCGGTCCGTCAAGCGTGCGCGACGGCTTCGGAAGATTGGGCGATGCATTTGTCACGCCACAGAATTACATCACCAACAATTGGGTACGTTATGGCCTCGACGGCCTCTACTATCTTGATGTGCGCGCGCGCCTCCTCGATGTTGAAGGCGCGCTCGATAGCGTCTACGACCGCTATGCGGTGCTGCGCAGCGTCTATCTGCAGCGCCGTCAGTATAAGGTGACCGAGGGGGCGGAGCCCGACGATGCGCCGCTTGATGAACCGCCGCTTGATCCGGACTTGACGCCCGACGATGCGGCCGCGAAGCCAAAAGCGGGGGCCAAGTCTGATACGGCGGCTAAGCCGGAGCCGGGCGCTAAACCGGGTGCTGCTGGCGCAAAGCCCGACGCGGCAATGAAGCCCGATCCGAGCGATAGTACGCAGGCGCCGAGCCAGCCGTAGACTGCGGACGATTATTCGCTGGTCGTGTCCTTCTGCAAGAAGCCGAGCATTCCGTGCCGGTTGATCCCGACCGTGAACTCGCGAATGCCACCCCCGGGCATGCGCAACAAGGTGAACCCGTCACGCGCAAGGACCTTCGCGCACTTCTTCCATTCCGCGTCGGTATTGAACCTGAGCGGCAGCGACTCGTGCGATTCGGACGCAGCCGAAAGCACGGCGGATGAAAAAAATCCGTGGTGCGCTTGCTGCGGCCTGCCCGTTAAGCGCGGCTACCTGCGCAGCCGCGTGGAGCGCCGTGTCCCAGGCGGCGCGGCAATTGGCCGTGTGCGTGATGCTGCCGCAACCCTCCAAGCGGGGCGCGTTCTTCAGCGCGCGTGACTGCAGCTGCATTGCGCACGGCTTGCGGCTTGAGCCTCCGACGATGAGAATACTGACGCCGCGGTGACGGCGAGGGCGGCGAGCACGCCGAGACTGTGCGTAATCTTTAGAGTTATGGTCCCATCGCTAGGCATGGGCAGAATATTGAAGACTGAAGCCGCCGCCGTCAGTCGGCTGTCGAGGCGGAAATCGGTCTCCGCGGTCCGGATGCGTCGTCAGGCTACTCCGCCAGGCGAACCGCGGGTTTTATCGTAAGCCCTGGATTTAAAAGAGTATCAACGTTACTTAACTGGGCGACCGCACGGATCGGCGCCGGCAGCGCCTTAAAGCAAATGCTGCGTCCATGGCGCTTGGCCAGCGCAAGCCAGTCAAGCAGCACAGCAAGCCCCGCGCTGTCTGCCTCGGTGACTTTGCTGCAGTCCATTTCGAGTGGGGCATCGCCGCTCATCTCGATGAGGCGGCGGCCGGCGGCGCGCGCGTTCTTCGCCGTGGCAAAGGTGAGTGCCCCGCGCACTTCGACTTGCCCCGTCCGCAGGTCGACGATTTCCACCGCTGCTTGCGTCGCTTCAGGCAACGGCATCAACCCTTGCCGGGGGGCTTGTCGGCGGCGGGAACGTCACCGGGCTTGCCGCCGCTTTGCATGCGGCTGATCACCTCATCGAGTCCCTTCTGGTCGATCTCGGAGCCGAAGTCCTCGCGAAAACTCTTCACGTAGCTGATGCCGTCGATCACCACATCCCAGGCCTTCCAGCCGTCGGGCCCCTTACGCATGCTGTAGTTGACCGGCACGGTGCTGCCGTTGTCGCGCTTCACCTCGGTACGTACCGTCGTACGGTCGGCGTCGGCGCCGAGCTTCGCGGGGAATACTTTGAGACGATCGCCGGTAAAGTTAACGAGCGACTTGCCGTAGTTGGCAATCATCGAGTGGTAGAAGGCGTCGATGAAGCGCTTCCTCTGCTCAGGGGTCGCATCGCGCCAATGCATGCCCAGCACGAGTCTGGCTGCATACTCGGTATCAAAATGTGGCAGCAGATCCTTCTCCACGAGCGCATCGATCTTTGACGGGTCTTTGCGGTACTCGGCGCGGTTCGCATCCAGCTCCGTCAGCATATCCCGCGCGGCCTTCTCAAGCAGCGCCGCCGGATCCGCGGCATTCGCATTCTGCGCGATGGCGACGCTTGCGCCCAATACCATGCAAGCCGTGAGTGCGATGAAGAATTTCATTTCTTGACCTCCGCATGATCCTGAGCCTTGCTGTCATCAGGAGCCTTGCTAGTATAGCCGGCAAAGAATTTGTTGATGAGACTCTCGAGCACGAGCGCCGACTGCGTCTGATCGATGCGGCTGCCATTCTTCAAATAGGCATCAGCCCCGCCGGGGCTGATGCCGACGTATTTGCCACCCAGGAGTCCCTGCGTCTGCACGCTCGCGAAACTGTCCTCGGGAATCTGGTTGTACTGCTGGTCAAGGCGCATGGTGACGATGGCCTTGTAGTCCTTGGGATCAAAGCCGATCGCCTGCACGACGCCGATGCGCACCCCAGCCATGGTAACCGGCGAGCCGGTCTTGAGGTCCCCGACATTTTCAAATCCCGCGCTCACCGTGTAGCCGGACTTGGCGCCACCGAGCTTCAGACCATTGGCCGGCAACTGTGTCGTCAGAAACAAGAGCGCGGCGAAACCCAGCAGCACGAACAACCCGGTCCCAATCTCAAGAGCTCGATTAGAATCGCGCATGAAAGTTCCTCTCAAAGAAAGCAGGCGGTGAGAACATAGTCGAGCAGTAGAATGAGCACCGACGAGGCGACCACCGTGCGCGTCGTCGCAAGGCCCACGCCCGCGGCCGTTGGCTCCGCGTGATAACCCTCAAATACCGCGATCAAGCTGCAAGCGAAACCAAATACGAGGCTCTTGACGATGCCTTCGACGACATCCTTAAGTGCAACGGCGCTTTGCATCTGCGACCAGAAGGAGCCGCGATCCACTCGCAACAGCTGCACACCCACAAGCTGCGCACCGAACAGCCCGATGATGTTGAACACCGCCGCCAACAGCGGCATCGCAATCACCCCGCCGATGAAGCGCGGCGCTGCGACATAGCGCAGCGGATCAACCGCCATCATCTTCATCGCCGTCAGCTGATCGGTCGCACTCATGAGGCCGATCTCGGACGTGAGCGACGTACCGGCGCGCCCGGCAAACAGGAGCGCCGTGATGACCGGACCCAACTCTTTCAGGAGCGCGAGCGCCGCTGCCGTGCCGAGCGCATCCTCGGAGCCGAAGCGCTGCAGAAGATCAAACCCCTGCAGCGCCAGTACCATGCCGACGAAGAGACCCGAGAGCATGATGATGACGAGCGAGCGGCCGCCGGCGTTGTATACCTGATTGACGATAAGCCGCGGACGCGCAAACGCCGGAGCGCACTGCGCGAGCATCCTGCACAAAAAAACGGCGACTGCACCCAGCTTCCTGAGGTTGCGCACGACGAGCGCATCGGCAGTCGTCGCGCTCATGGGTCTTCCACCGCCAGCAGCTGCTGTTCGTAGTCGGGCGCCGGATAGTGAAACGGCACTGGGCCCTCGGCGCTGCCATCCATGAACTGCCGCACCACATCATCCGCGCTCGCACGCAGCTCTTCGGGCGTGCCGTGGGCAACCACCCGGCCGCCCGAAAGGAGATAACTGTCGTGGGCGATTGCGGCCAGCTCCGGCACGTCGTGTGACACGACAACGCTCGTAATCCCCAGGGCCTCATTCATCTGGCGGATGAGCCGCTCGATCATGCCGCGCGAGATGGGATCCAAGCCGACGAAGGGCTCATCGTAAATCAGCAGCTCGGGATCCATCACAATGGCGCGCGCGAGCGCCACGCGCCGCGCCATGCCGCCGGAGAGCTCAGCCGGCATAAGATCGGCTGCGCCGCGCAGACCCACCGCCTGCAGTTTTGTCAGCACGAGCGTGCGCAACAGCGGCTCCGGCAGGTCCGTATGCTCGCGCAGCGGAAAGGCTACGTTTTCGAATACGTCCATGTCGGTCAAGAGCGCGCCGTTCTGGAACAGCATCCCCATGCGCTTGCGCAACGCAAACACCTCACGCGAATTGAGCGTTGCCAGATCCTGACCCCAGACGAGCACCTGGCCGCTGTCGACCGGGACTTGCGCGGTCATGAGTCGGAGCAGCGTCGTCTTGCCGGTGCCGCTGGGTCCCATGATCCCGGTGATCCGACCGCGACGCACGGTGAGATCCAACGATTCGAAGATCGCCCGTCCGTCGATCGCATAGTGCACCCCGCGCACATCGATCAGCACGTCGGCGCCAGAGGCGCCCAAGGCCGGCGCGGGTTTAACGGGATCCGTCAAGTAGTCGCCGCGCCGTGCCCATCAGGCCGCCTGACATTCCATTTTCGATGCGTACTCGCCGGTGGTCGCAAGCCCGTTCAGCTTCAAACGACGCACGAGTTCCTTCTGCGCAGCGGTGCGGTTGCCGCTCTGCCCGCTCCAGGTCGTGAGCGCCGTGTCCTGCAACGCGCGGCCATAGCTGAAAGTCAGCGGCCATGGCAGCGGCCCGAGATTATTCATGAGCGAAAGATGCATCGTCGCCTCCGTCGGCGACTGGCCGCCGGAGAGAAACGCGATGCCGGCCACCGCCGGCGGCACGTGACGCTTGAGACAGCGCACGCTCGCCTGTGCGACTTGCTCCGGGGTCGCACGATTGCTCGCCTTCTTGCCGGATATCACCATGTTGGGCTTCAGCACCATGCCCTCGAATTCGATGCGATGTGCAAACAGCTCGCGAAACACGGTCTGCAGCACGTTCTCGGTGACCTCCTCGCAGCGCTCAATCGAGTGCGCGCCATCCATGAGCACCTCCGGCTCCACGATCGGAACGATGTCCTGCTCCTGACAGAGCGCCGCATAACGGGCGAGCGCATGCGCGTTGGCCTCGATCGCGAACGACGTCGGAATGCCGGCGCCGATATCGATGACGGCGCGCCACTTCGCAAAACGCGCGCCGAGCTTTCGATATTCGATCAACCGCTCGCGCAGGCCATCCAAGCCCTCGGTGATCGTCTCGCCGGGAAATTGTGCAAAAGGCTTCGCACCCGTATCGACCTTGATGCCGGGCAGGATGCCGTTGTTCTCAAGATACGTAGGAAAGGCCACGCCCTCGCGGGTCTTCTGGCGCAGGGTCTCATCATAAAGAATGACGCCGCTAATGAAATCCTTGGCGCCGGGGGCCGTGAACAGCATCTCCCGGTAAGCGCGGCGATGCTCCTCGGTCGATTCGAGCTTGATGCCGGCAAATCGCTTGGTAATCGTGCTCGTGCTTTCGTCCGCCGCCAGGATGCCCTTGTTCTTCATCACCATTGCGCGCGCTATGCGCGTAAGCTCGCCGCGATTCATCGTCGACCCTCCCGTTGATTAAGCCCGAAAGAATACCAAATCGCGAACGCTGCAAGCCCGCGGCGGGGCGAATAAGTCGGTGTTTCGCTTGGTGCGGCGCGCAATTGGTACTAAAATAGTCCTACATAAGTCGTAAGCTTGGGCGCTAGCTCGAGCTTACCTCTGCATCGGGAGCCGACACCATGCTGCGCATCCGCCGTTTGACCGACTACGCAACAGTAATCCTCGGGGTTCTTGCCGCGGAGCCCGAGCGCGTGCACACCGCGACCGCGCTTGCGCTGCGCACGCGGATCGGGGCGGCCACCGCAAGCAAGCTTTTAAAGCAGCTGCATCGTGCGGCGCTCGTCACCTCAAGTCGCGGGCTGCATGGCGGCTACAAGCTTGCGCGGCCAGCGCATGAAATCAGCGCCGCTGGGATCCTCGATGCTCTGGAAGGACCGCTTGCACTGACGGATTGCTCCGCGGGCCACGGCCATTGCGGCATCGAGGATACCTGTCGTGTCGGGCGCGGCTGGCAGCGCTTGAATCTTGCCATCCGCAGGAGTCTCGCCGAGGTAAGCCTCGCGCAACTTGCGGGGCTCGACGGCGCGCCCGTCGCCCGTTCGCGTCGTGAACTCAAAGACCAGATCGCCAACGACCATGAGTGAAACCAGCCATCAACTCGAGGCGCTGCTTGAGCGCGGCTATCAGCACGGCTTCGTCACCGATATCGAATCCGATACCGTGCCGCCGGGACTCGACGAGGACGTCGTGCGCCTGATCTCGCGCAAGAAGGGCGAGCCGCAATTCCTGACTGATTGGCGCCTGCAGGCGCTGCGCCATTGGCTCACGATGCGCGAGCCGCATTGGGCGCATGTGAAGTTCAAGCCGATCAATTATCAGGGCATCTCCTACTACTCGGCGCCGAAGGCGAAGAAGGACGGCCCGAAGAGCCTCGCCGAAGTTGATCCCAAGCTCCTTGAGACCTACGCGAAATTAGGCGTGCCGCTGCATGAGCGCGCGCGGCTTGCCGGCGTTGCCGTCGATGCGGTGTTCGACAGCGTTTCGGTCGCGACCACCTTTAAGGAGCGTCTGGCCGCGGCCGGCGTCATTTTCTGTCCGTTCTCGGAGGCCGTGCGCACGCATCCGGAGCTCATCGAGCGGTACCTCGGCACGGTCGTTCCCTACACCGACAACTTCTACGCGGCGCTGAATTCCGCGGTGTTCTCCGACGGCTCCTTTGTGTACGTGCCGAAGGGGGTGCGCTCGCCGATGGAGCTCTCCACCTACTTTCGCATCAATGCGCTCAACACCGGCCAGTTCGAGCGCACCTTAATCATCGCCGACGAGGGCTCCTACGTGAGCTACCTCGAAGGCTGTTCGGCGCCGATGCGCGATGAGAACCAGCTGCACGCCGCGGTGGTCGAGCTCATCACGCTCGACGATGCCTACATCAAGTACTCCACGGTGCAGAACTGGTATCCCGGGGACGAGCACGGCGTCGGCGGCATCTACAATTTCGTCACCAAGCGCGGCGAATGCCGCGGCAAGAACTCGCACATCTCCTGGACCCAGGTCGAGACCGGCTCGGCCATCACCTGGAAATACCCAAGCTGTGTGCTGCGCGGTGCAGGCTCGATCGGCGAGTTCTATTCGGTCGCGACGGTCAATCATCATCAGCAGGCCGACACCGGCACCAAGATGATCCACATCGGCCCCGACACGAGGAGCACCATCATCTCGAAGGGCATCTCCGCCGGCTGCGGCCAGAACACCTACCGGGGCCTAGTGAAGATCCTGCCCAGCGCGCACGGCGCGCGCAATTTCACCCAATGCGACTCGCTATTGATGGGCACGCGCTGCGGCGCGCACACTTTTCCGTACATCGAGGCGAAGAACCCGACGGCGACGGTGGAGCACGAAGCGAGCACGTCGAAGATCAGCGACGACCAGCTCTTCTACTGCCAGCAGCGCGGCATCACAACCGAGGATGCCGTCAACATGATCGTCAGCGGCTTTTGCAAGTCGGTGTTCAAGGAGCTGCCGATGGAATTTGCGGTCGAGGCGCAAAATCTGCTCGCCGTGAGCCTGGAAGGAGCCGTCGGATGAGCGCGCTTCTCGCCATCAAAAATCTTAGCGTGGCGGTCGGCGACAAGCCGGTGTTGAACGGCGTGACGCTCGACGTCAACCCGGGCGAGGTGCACGCCATCATGGGCCCGAACGGCTCCGGCAAGAGCACGCTTGCACACGTGCTCGCCGGGCGTCCCGGATACACGTTGAGCGGCGGCAGCGTGAGCTTCTTGGGCCGCGATCTGTTCGCGCTCGCGCCCGAGGCGCGCGCGCGCGCCGGCGTCTTTCTGGGTTTTCAATATCCGGTGGAGATTCCCGGGGTCAACAATGTGTATCTCCTGAAAGCGGCGTTGAACGCCGTGCGCAAGGAACGCGACCTGCCGGAAGTCGACGCCTTCGAATTTTTGGGTGTGGTGCGCGATAAGATGAAGTTCATGCGCATGGATGAAAGTTTCCTCGGCCGCGCCGTCAACGAAGGTTTCTCGGGCGGCGAAAAAAAGCGCAACGAGATTCTGCAGATGCTGATCCTCGAGCCTAAACTTGCCATTCTCGATGAGACCGACTCGGGGCTCGACATCGACGCTTTGAAGGTCGTTGCGGAGGGCGTCAACAGTCTGCGTTCGCCGGAGCGCTCCTTCCTCGTCGTCACCCATTACCAGCGCATGCTCGACTACATCGTCCCCGACTTCGTCCACGTGCTCGTCAACGGCCGCATCGCCAAGAGCGGCGATCGCACCCTTGCGCTCGAGCTCGAACGCCGCGGCTACGAGTGGGTGAGCGACGCGGCCGCCTGAATATGCCGATGAGCACTCCCCTCTGCGCACGCATCACAGAAGAATACGCCGCCGCCGCGGCAGCCTTGCCGGCGGCCGTCGTCAGCGCCGAGCGCCGGCGTGCGGCGCTGCAGGCGCTTGGTCTGCAGGGCCTGCCCGGGCCGCGCGATGAGAATTGGAAGTACGCGAATCTGCGCGCACTTGAGCGCGTGCGCTTTGCACCGGCGGGTACGCTTGCGCCATTGGACGCTGCCCTTCCAGCCGCGTCCGCGGCAGAGCTGCCCGCCGCCCTTAAGGGTTATATCCGCTATACGTTTGTTGACGGTGTGTTCGCGCCGGCGCTATCGAGCGCGCGCCTGGTGGCGGCGCCCGAACACGAGTCGCAGGAGCGACTGCCGGCGAGCGACGCGCGCTTTGCGCTGCTCAATGACGCCTTTGCGAATGATGCCGCGGTGCTCCGCATCGGCGCAGGAAATGCGGCTCCGAGCTGCATTGAAGTGTTGTTCGTTGCGCGCACTGCCGGCGCTAAAGCCGCCTCCTACCCGCGGCTTGATGTGCGCGTGGCGAGTGACGCGTGCCTCTGGCTCGTCGAGCGCCACGTAAGTCTTACGAGCGACGCCAATTTCGTGAACGTCGCGGCTGAGATCGATATCGGCCGCGGCGCAACCATGACGCATTATCGCGTGCAGCAAATGGGCGCGCGCGCGACCTGGATCGATACGTTGAGCGCCACGGTTGCGCAAGATGCGAGCTATCAGCAGCACCTCGTTCATCTGGGGGCCTTGTCGGCACGCTCCACGGTTCACGTGCGCTTGGCTGGCGCGCGCTCGGCAGCACGCCTGCACGCGCTGTGCGCCGCGAAGCGCCATCAGGTGCACGATGCCTACGCGCTCATCGAACATGCCGCCCCCCATGCCACGAGCGAACAGATCTTCCGCGGTATCGCCGCAGAACGCGCACGCGTGGCTTTCAACGGCAAGGTCACGGTGCAGGCAGGCGCGCATGGCACCGACTCACGCCAGTCGCTGCGCGGGCTGCTCGCGGGTCCGGAGGCGGAGATCGACGTGCGGCCGCAGCTTGAGATTCACACCGACGACGTGCGCTGCAGTCATGGCGCCACCGCCGGCAAACTCGATGATGCGGTGCTCTTTTATCTCCTATCGCGCGGCCTTGAGCCCGACACAGCACAGCAGCTCTTGAAATGGGCATTTCTTGCCGACGTCGTCGGCAAGATCGAGATCCCGGAGCTTAAGAGAACTATTGAGCTCGCTCTGGCGGGCAGCATTGATGTCGCAGCGGATTTGAAGGATCTCCTATGAGCGTCGCAAGCGCAGCTTATCCCGTGGCCGAACAACCGCTTGATGCCGAGAGTGTGCGCCGTGATTTCCCCATTCTCGCGCGCAACATCAACGGCAAGCCACTCGTTTATCTGGACAGCGCCGCCTCCTCGCAGCAGCCGCTGCCCGTGATGCGCGCAGTCGAGCGCTATGAGACGCACTCGCATGCCAACGTGCACCGCGGTGTCCACACCCTAAGCCAGGAGGCTACCGACGCATTCGAAGGCGCGCGCGATCGGGTGCGCCGCTTTGTCAACGCAGCCTCGACACGCGAGATCGTGTTCGTGCGCGGCACGACCGAAGCCGTCAATCTTGTCGCGCAATCGTATGTGCGGCCGAGCTTCGTTCCCGGGGATGAAATCCTCATCACCGCTCTTGAGCATCACGCCAACATCGTTCCCTGGCAACTTGTATGCGCGCAGAGCGGCTGCACGCTGAAAGTCGCACCGATCGACAAGAAGGGCGAACTCCTGTTCGATGAGTACATTGAGCTTTTGTCGCCGCGCACGCGGCTCGTCGCGATGGCGCACGTCTCGAACGCGCTCGGCACGGTGCTGCCCGTCAAGCGCATGATCGCGGCCGCTCATGAGCACGGCGCGCGCGTACTCGTCGACGGGGCGCAGGCTGTGCCGCACTCGCGCGTCGACGTGCGCGCGCTCGATGCCGATTTCTACGCTTTCTCGAGCCACAAGCTCTACGGCCCCACGGGGATAGGCGTGCTCTATGCGCGCGCGGAGCTGCTTGAGTCGATGCCTCCCTGGCAGGGCGGCGGCGACATGATTCGCACCGTGACCTTCGAGGCGAGCACCTATAACGATTTGCCCTGGAAGTTCGAGGCGGGCACGCCGCACATCTCGGGCGCAGTGGGTCTCGCCGCTGCGATCGACTATGTGGAGGCCCTCGGCCTTGATGCGATTGCGGCGCATGAGCAGCGACTGTTGAAACTTGCAACCGCTGAACTGAGCCGCATCCGCGGCGTGCAGATCATCGGCACGGCCGCGCACAAGGCGGCAGTCGTGTCTTTCACTATGAGCGGCGTGCATCCGCACGACATCGGCACGATCCTCGACACGGAGGGGATCGCGATCCGCACGGGCCACCACTGCGCGATGCCGGTGATGGACTTCTTTGGCGTGGCCGCAACCGCGCGCGCCTCCTTTGGCTGCTACAGCACAGCAGATGATGTGGCACGGCTTGCGTGCGCGGTGGAGCGCGTGCGCGAGGTGTTCGCCTGATGGACTTGAAGGATCTGTATCGCGACGTGATCCTCGATCACAACCGCCGGCCGAGAAACTTCGGCCGTTTGGATCCGAGCGATGCGCAGGCGGAAGGACATAACCCGCTCTGCGGCGACCGCTTGTCGGTTTTTGTGCGCCTGAACGGCGATCGAATTGAAGACGTGCATTTCGAGGGCAAGGGCTGCGCCATCTCCACGGCCTCCGCATCGCTCATGACCGAGGCCGTCAAGGGCAAGAGCCGCGCGGCGGTCGATGAGATATTCGAGCGCGTGCATACGCTTCTCACGAGGCAGGATGCGCCGCCCTCGCAGGATCTGGGCAAGTTGGCCGCGCTCTCCGGCGTGCGCGAATACCCGGCACGCGTGAAGTGCGCAACGCTCTGTTGGCATACCCTGAACGCCGCGCTCCAAAACGGCGCGACCGTCACGACGGAATGAGCCAATGCGCTCGCACGAGAATCAACCGTTCGTCGTCAACCGCGAGGTACGCGCCGTGATCGTTCCGGCGGGCGTCGAGGTCAGATTAAAGCCCGGCCAGGCGGGCTACATCACGCAGGCTTTGGGCGGCAGCTTTACGGTGTATTTGGACGGCAATCTCTTGCGCATTTCCGGCGAGGACGCCGATGCCATCGGCCAGAATGCCGTCAAGCCCCCGGATCTGCCGCCGAACGCCACTGCAGAGGACGTCCGCAAGCTTGCCTGGGATCAGATGCGCAGCTGCTACGATCCGGAAATCCCCATCAACATCGTCGAGCTCGGGCTCGTGTACGAATGCGACGTCACGCAGAATGAAGACGGCACGAGAAGCCTCGACGTGAAGATGACGCTGACCGCTCCCGGCTGCGGCATGGGGGAAGTGCTGGTCGAGGATGTGCGCGAGAAGATCGAACGCATCCCCAGCGTGCGCGAGGCGCGCGTTGAGCTGACATTCGATCCGCCGTGGAGTCAGAGCATGATGTCTGAAGCCGCGCGCCTACAAACCGGGATGTACTAGACGCGCCATGTCCTCGGAGTGGGTTGATGTGTGCGCAGCAGCGGATGTGAGTGAGACTCAGCCACTGTCAGTGGAGGTTGACGACGTCGAGCTCGTCATTGCGCGCTGTGGCAGCGAGCTCTATGCAGTCGAGAATCGCTGTACGCACGACGGGCAAAGTCTCAGCGGCGCGGAAATTGAAGCCTGCGAGATCATCTGTCCACGGCATGGTGCGCGCTTCTGCCTGAAATCCGGCGAAGCATTGACGCCGCCCGCGTACGAGCCACTGCGCACATTCAAGGTTCGCGAGGAGCACGGGCGCATTCTCCTGGAACGCCCCACATGAAGCGGCTGACACTGGTGCGTCACGCGCATGCGAAAATGCAAAACCCGCCAGTGACGGATTTCGAACGCCCCTTAAGTCGCCGCGGCAAGAGCGAAGCGAAGGAGACGGCGCTGCTGCTCCGCGAGCAGGGGCTCACTCCGGATCTCATGATTGCAAGCCCGGCCAAACGGACCCTGCAGACTGCGCAGATCCTGGTGCGGGAGCTTCAGATCCCGGAGCGGCACCTGCGGCACGATGAGACTTTATATCTTGCAACGGCGGACGCTCTGCTCAACGTGATTCGCGCCACCGGGCCACGCATCGAGCACCTGATGATCATCGGTCACAACCCGGGCGTCTCGGTGCTCGCGAATATTCTCGCGCCCGAGGCGGCGCTCGGTGAGTTCACAACCGCCGCGGCGTGCACCATGGAGTTCGAGGTCGGAAGCTGGTCCGCCATCAACGCCGGTTCCGCAACAAAAGCTGCGCGCAAATCGCGAGCCCCGCGTCTCTTCAGATTGTTCAAATAGCGCAACGCCCGCGCTCGGATTTACACAATAAGCGGAGAACAGCGCCTGACACACCTCATGCCCCAACACATTGGCATCGTCGCCTGCTCCGCTGAAGGTGCGGCGCTGTGCTATCGCACGATCTGCGTGGAAGGCGCGCAGCTTCTGGGCGCGCACGCTCATCCCGAGGTCTCGATGCATACGCACTCGCTCGCCGAGTATATGCAGTGCATCTACCGCGGCGACTGGCAGGGTGTGGGTAAACTCATGCTCTCCTCCGCCAATAAGCTTGCGGCAATCGGCGCCGATTTTTTGATCTGCCCCGACAACACCATACATCAGGCGCTCCCGTACATTGAAACGCGCTCACCGCTGCCGTGGCTGCACATCGCTGAGGTCGTGGCGTCAAAGGCCGTCGAGCGCGGCTTCCGGCGTGCCGGACTTACCGGAACTCGCTATCTCGTCGACAGCGAGGTCTATCCCGAAAAGCTCGCGCTGCACGCTGTTGAGTACCTGCGGCCGAGCAGCGCGGAACGCGAAGAAATCAACCGCATTATTATGGATGAATTAGTGTGCGGAATCTTCAGACCCGAAGCGGTCGCGTACTTTCAGAAGATCATCGGGCGGATGAAGGATGCGGGCTGCGACTCTGTGGTACTCGGCTGCACCGAGATCCCGTTGATCATGAATGATTCAAATTCCCTTCTACCGACGCTTGATTCCACGCGCCTGCTCGCGCGGGCTGCATTGCGGAAGGCCGTGAGGGCTGAGTGACCCTACTCTGGTCGTTGAAGCTTCACGACACCATACCAGCGCCATCGGCCGGGGTTCCTCGGGTCGGGCGCAGGAAAGCGCACAACTATCCGCAGCACGAACGGCAGGTGGCGAAATCGCGCCCCAATTGGCCGGCTTCGCACTGCCAGAGTGTGCTCGGCCTCTAGATGACCCCAAATATCCGGACTTAGGTGGCTGCCGGAGGCAATAGACGCAGGCTGTTCTTACTTAGCCGAGCGGCGGTATCAGTATCGCTGCGCGCGTTATCGGGCCTAAGAAGTAGCCGTCGCTGGGCTGTCCAATCACTACGTAGAACGTTTCCGCGTGAGTACGAGACGGATTTGGAACAATGCGTATGAATAACCTCGCTAAGTGTCTGCCTTTCGAAAAGGCCTGTGTTGTCTGGCTTTGTGAAACAAAGTCATTGCCAGGCTTTGCCGACGAGGCCTCGGTCCACCATACAAAACTACCGTTGCCTCTAGCTTCATCAGAACGGCGAACACTGATCTCCGCGAAGTGCTCGCCCGAACGCACGCTATAGGTACCGGCAGAAATGGTGATTTTGTCTGCCGCTATGGTTCGCGATGCGCCAACCGTTGGCTCACGCGCGCCACTTGCGGACGATGGATCGGGTTCACGCGCAACCGGCGCAGTCCGCAGTTCTGTCAAGAAAGGCTGTCCCAGTAATCCTGCCGGCGTCGGTTGCGGGACTATTCTCGCGTCATACACCGTCATTTGATTGACCGGCGCCGGTTGAGAGCCTGTTGGCGCGCTTAACGTCGCTCCTGGCGCGAGCCGCTTGCCGCCGACATTGTCGGCAAATGACGCGTGCCTGAGTGCAACCCATAAACCTAAACCAACAATCAAGGACGCGAGCAGCGCAATGCGCGGCACTGCCCGCGAGTGCAATCGGTGTGGAAGCATGGCGTCAAGAGCATGCGGAGGGGGTAAAAGCTCTGCCATCGGTTTTAGACCAAGTTTTGCAAGCCAATCCCGTACGGACAGTGACCGACTTTCTCGATACCAAGAAAGCCCGAGCCGTAGCGACCGCCATTGCCGATGGCTCACGCCTTGCGGCCGCCGCGGCCGCATCCCAAGATCGCGTGCTTCTGTCGAAGGCAGCCGTTGAAACGGGTGTTTGCCGGCGAGCAATTCATACGATAGGCACGCCAGGGCGTACAAGTCGTCGCGCGGGTCCGACTGCTGACCATCCAACAGTTCACAACAAGTGTAGGCCGGAGTGACTGCGGGAAAGGGATTTCTTTGCAGAGGGTCGGAAGTCTTTGCTTGGCGAGTTGAAGTACTGGATGCTCCAAAGTCCAATATCCGCACTTCTCCACGGTCGGTGAGCAGCACGTTTTGGGGCTTGAGATCACCATGAACTACATTGCGCGAGTGTGCATGTACGAGACCTGACCCGATTTCCCGAATGATTGTCCAAGCGTGTGCGCGACCGAGTGGCAGCGGGTGCGTACGCAGAAGCACACTGCTCAAGAGCTCGCCTTCGAGCAATTCCATCGTGTAAAAGGCAACGTCATCGTCATGATGCATCTCGTACACCTTGACAATATTCGGGTGAGAGAGAGCTTGCGCGCAGTAAAACTCACGTCGCAGGTCTGCAAGGATCTCGGGACGTTGGCCGATGTTTTCATTCAGGACCTTTACCGCGACATGGCGCTTGTCTTCCGCAAGGTCGATGCGGTGCCGATCCAGCGCCTTAAAGACCGCGCCCATTCCGCCACGGCCCAGTAGACCCTCCAGAACGTAGCGATTTTGTAAGACACAGCCGACTTCGAGCGGCTGCGGCAAAGGATGAACTGCGGTGCGCTCTGCCGGCGTCGGGCTGAGTGCCGCTGGCGGCGCGTTAATGAACAATCCGTCGTTTTGATTAGCGCCACTCTGATCTGTGTTCTCTGCTTGCGATAGAGACTCGGGTCGGACGGTGTCGAAGTGCGCTGTACGCTGCGTCGCCAAACTAGATGATGCACGAGCGGGGCGCAGCTCGACGGTCGTGCCATAGGCGCGATCTTCTAATTCATAGCATGCAATCCTCGCTCTAATAGACCGGAAAAGATGCTCCGCCAAGCTACCCTGCCGATAGCGCGCGTCAATATGTGCGAGAATGATCGAGACGAAGTTCGGCGTGGACTCGCAAAAAACCAACATCTCTCGCAGGAACTCGTCTTCGGTGCATTCGCGGCGTTCCAGCGCATCGAGTTGGGTTCGTAAATTGAATTCGAACTGCGACATGGACGCATTCGTTGAGCTTGCGGAAAATTCGCTCATAGATCGCTGGTCGCAAAGATAGAATCTGTCGGCCCAGCCCGCTCCCTCACTTATAGCCCGGCCAAATCTCGCATCACAGGAGTTTGTCGGCATTCATCGGCGCCGCAGCTAATCGGTCCGGTGGTGAATGGCTGCAGTTCCTATCGATCGATTCGATTCACGTAACGCCCAAGTATTGCACAGTCTCACGAACGCACCGCAATGACAAATTATGTAAAGTGCTGTGCAGACGTTAGAGGACCTATCGCTCACATGAGAAGCCTATAGGCGGACCTCAAATCGCAGCATGATGATGCGCCGCCGCACTGCTCAAAACCGCGTGACCCCATCGATTGCGCGCCTCTCGGAACACTTCCGGATGAATTACCCCGTACCGCCGTGCATCGACTCGCCCGAACACCGTGTGCAGTGCGAAGCATTGCGACCGGTTCAAGATGACGCCCACGACCTTGGTCTT
>Ga0066793_10000096_pt1 | contig 26702 bp, 23 predicted proteins | sample PersoiDNA2013189_FD_83876 | JGI IMG/M metagenome (GOLD analysis project Ga0066793, IMG submission 83876) | Permafrost soil microbial communities from the Arctic, to analyse light accelerated degradation of dissolved organic matter (DOM) -... | ecosystem: Environmental > Terrestrial > Soil >... | reverse complement strand
GTCCACGCCTTCTTGCGGCGTGACACGAAACACCGCGAGAATGTCGGTGTCCTTGGGAACATAGTCGGGCTCGTAATAGCCCATCTTGGCGTAGGGAATGACTCCTGGCGTGTAACGTTTCTTCGCATCGCTCGCCGACTTCGACTTATTGCTCACGTACGCGCTCCCATACAGTTTTATGCAGTGGACGCAGCCTGACGCAGCCTGACGCAGCTTGGCTCTTTAGTACATTTAAAGTATGTTTCTACACCATTAGAAATTAGTTAATGCCCGATGCGTCACGTCACCCTGCGGCAATTGCGTACTTTCACGATGGCCCTGCGCTCCGGAAGCTTCGCGAGCGCAGCGGCGGCACTGCGCATCACACCGCCCGCTGTCACCGTGCAGATGCGCCAGCTGGAGGAGATCGCCGGGATGCCCATCCTGGAGCGCAACTCCCAAGGGCTCAAGTCAACCGACGCCGGCCGCGAAATCGCGGCCGCTGCAGCGCGCATTGAAGCGGCGCTCGCCGAATGCGCGGACGCGCTCGCATCCCTGCGCGGCCTCAATAGCGGACACGTCGCGATCGGCGTCGTCAGTACCGCCAAATATTTTGCGCCGCAGGTGCTCGGCGCCTTCGCGCGCGCGCATCCAGAAGTTGAGATCCGACTGGAAGTTGGCAACCGCGCGGCAATCCTGGGCGCGCTCGAGGCCAATACACTTGATCTGGCGCTCACCGGCTGGCCGCCCGAGCAGCTTGCGGTGCAGAAGGCTGCGATCGGCGAGCACCCGCATATCATCGTCGCAAGGCCCGATGACCGGCACGCCAAGCAGCGACACCTGGCTCCGGCCGCACTCGTCGAGGAGGCTTTTCTCGTGCGCGAACGCGGCTCGGGCACGCGGCTTCTGATGGAGCGCTTCTTCGCTGAGGCTCGGGTTGCGCCGCGCATCGGCATGGAGATGGGCAGCAATGAGACTATCAAACAGGCGGTCATCGCGGGGCTCGGAATTGCTTTCATCTCGGCGCACACCGTGGCGGTTGAGATTGCGGACCGGCGCCTGGTCGTGCTCGACGTCGTCGGGCTACCGGTAATGCGTACCTGGTTCATCGTGAACCTCGCAAAGAAGCGGCTGTTGCCGCCGGCAGCGGCGCTGCGGCAGTTCATGATCGACGAAGGTCATCGGTTTCTGCCTTCGTTCAAGGCTGGTGCCGATGTTCCCGCGCGCCTCAAGCGCACGCACTCGCGCAAGGCAAAATCGGGCAGGCGCACGCGCCCGGTCGCTGCCGAGCGCTGACATGTCTAGTTGGCGGCCGCGCATACAGATCCTCGACTTCGAAGCCGGCGCACGCGCAGCGCGCGGCGTTGCGATCGTGATTGACGTGTTCCGTGCCTTTTCGCTCGCCTGCTATGCGTTTGCATACGGCGCCCGGCGAATGATTCCGGTCGCCGACATCGAGGAGGCGCGGCGCCTGAAAGAGGCGCATCCGGAGTTCGTTACGCTCGGCGAGCGGCATGCCCGCAAGCTGCAAGGTTTTGATTTCGGCAACTCACCGACGCATATCGAGCACGAGGATTTCACCGGGCGCACGCTTGTGCATACCACGCACGCGGGTACCCAAGGGCTCGTCAATGCAACGCAGGCTGATATGGTGCTCACCGGTAGCCTGGTGAATGCGGCGGCAATATGCCGTTACATTACCCGCCTGCAGCCGAGCGTTGTAAGCATGGTCCGTATGGGACAGGACGCCCGCGAGCGCTGCGATGAGGATGATTTGTGCGCGGAGCTCTTGGCGGCGCGCCTGAGCGGCGCGGAATTCGACACGGCATCCATACGGCCGCGGCTGCGGACCGCACCGAGCGCGCGCAAATTCTTCGACCCCGAAGCCACCTGGGCGCCGGAGCGTGACTTCGAGCTCTGTACGCACGCCGACCGCTTCGATTTCGTATTGCGACTGCTGCCGGGCCCCGATGGGCGCGGCGAGTTGCAGGCGCTGCCAACTTAATATGGAATGCTAATCGTGAACGAGATGACCCTGTTCTCACGTCGTTGTCTTTTAAGGCGTGTCGCGTTCGGAGTAGCCGTTGCGCCGCTCGCCCTGTTTCGGCTGAGCACGGCATTTGGTGCGGGTGGTCTACTCTTGAACCCCGCTGACCCGGCGGCAAAGGCCGTAAAGTACGTCGAAGATGCGAGCCGAGCGAAAGCGGCGAGCGCCGGCAGCACGTGCGCAAATTGCGCGCTGTACCTCGCGCCCACAGGATCAGCTCAGGGACCCTGTCAGATCTTTCCGGGTAAACAAGTCAAAGCCGCCGGCTGGTGCTCGTCGTGGGCGCCGCAGATGTAGAGCGGCTGCGGCGCGCCTAGATCATATCGTGCGGCCCGAGCCTCGAGAGGATCGTGCGCCGACTAACATATACAGAGGCCACGATGAGTAAACCGCTGATCAATGTTGACGACGCGACGACGCACAAGGGCACAAGCGGCGCTTACTTCGACTACTCGATGACGGAGCTCGCGGGCGCCGTCGGCGCGAGCGAAATCGGCGCGAACCTGACGCGCGTGCCGCCTGGCAAAGCTGCGTTTCCGTTTCACCATCACTACGCTAACGAGGAGCATTTCTTTGTGCTGAGCGGCTCGGGCGTCTTGAGATACGGCGCTGAAATTTATGACGTGAAAAAGAACGACTATGTGGTGAACCTGCCCGGCGGCCCCGAACGTGCGCATCAGCTCATCAACACCGGTGCCGAGGATTTGGTATACCTCGCAATTTCCACAAGCGCCGTTCCGGATGTGGTCGGCTATCCCGATTCAGCGAAAACCGCAGTCCGGACAGCCCCGTACGGCGAGGCGAACTCGCGCTTTGTGCTGTCCGACGCTTCTAAAGACACCGAGGGATACTGGGAACGCGAGGACGGCAAGCGGGTTGCCCAAATAGTGGCGCGGCGCAGATGAGCTAAAGAATCTCTGTGCAAGTGCGCTCGAGCGAACTTCCGGGTCACTCGTGCGTTGCCTTTCGGATCCACAACCGTACCCGCCACTCCTCTCGGAGCGCTTGATGCGAATTCTTCCCCGTGCTGCGCTGCCATGTCTCGGCGCGCTGCTGCTATTGAGTGCCTGCGGCGGCAGCAACAGTGACACTGCGGCGCAATCTCCGGCGAGCCCGGAGCGCGGCTCGCTGCTCACCAATCCTCCTGCAAAGCTTGCGTCTTACTCGGTCGAGGAGTTACTAGCCCAGCTCGCGGCCAGCGACGTCGGCAGGTTGCTACTGCAGCTTGCGTATACGCCCAGCTGCGCCGTTGACATATACGAACTGCAATACGAGACCGTCGGCGCTGTTGCCGAGGCAACGACCGCTTCAGGCGCACTCATGGTTCCGTCTGGCAGCGGCGGGGCGTGCGCCGGCACGCATTCCATCCTGCTGTACGCGCACGGCACGACAGCTGATAAGAATTTCAACATTGCGGACCTGAGCGATTCTGCTAACGACGAAGGTCTGCTGTTGGCGGCGGTGTTTGCCGCTCAAGGCTACATTGTAGTGGCACCAAACTACGCCGGATATGCTACCTCCACCCTCACGTATCATCCGTATCTGAATGCGGATCAGCAGTCGAAGGACATGATCGACGCGCTGACAGCAGCGCGCACCGCCTTACCAACATTGTCTGCGGCGGCTGTCGCGGAGAGCGGCAAACTGTTCGTCACCGGCTACTCGCAGGGCGGCTATGTCGCGATGGCGACGCATCGTGCGTTGCAAGCCGCCGGCGCTACTGTCACGGCATCCGCGCCGATGTCCGGGCCCTATGCGCTCGCGGCGTTTGGGGATGCGATTTTCTACGGGGACGTTCCGCTGAGCGCGCCGGCAAACCTTACGCTCCTCATCGGGAGCTACCAGCATGCCTATGGGAATATCTATTCGAGCGCGACGGACTTGTTCGAGCCTACCTTCTCGTCCGGCATCGAATCGCTGTTACCGAGCACGATGCCCATCAGTGCTCTTTATGCCGCCGGCAAGCTGCCGCCCAGCCAATTGTTTAGCAGCACGCCGCCCGCGCCTGAATTTGCTCAATTCACGCCCGCGAAGACACCTGCGGTTCTTGCCCCGGTATTTGCCATGGGGTTCGGGCCTGGCAATTTGATTTTGAACAGTTATCGACTCGCGTATCTGCAGGACGCTCAGGCATCTCCTGACGGTGGGTTTCCGACGACGACCACGGATTTGCCGTCCGCGACTGCGCACAGCACGCTGCGCCAGGCTTTGACAACAAATGATCTGCGAGACTGGGCGCCGAGCACGCCCACGCTGCTTTGCGCAGGTGATGAGGACCCGACGGTTTTATACATCAATACCCAGTTGATGCTCGGGTACTGGGCTACCCACGTGCCGACAGGCCCGGTCACGGTGCTTGACGTTGATGCGACGCCTACAAGCGGCGATCCATATAGCGATCTTAAGATTGCGTTTGCCGCCGCCAAGACCGCGGTCGCAGGCGCTGCCGTGAAAGCAGGAGCGACTGATGGCGGTGCGAGCGCCGTGCTTGCGGACTACCACGCGGGACTCGTACCGCCGTTTTGCGTGTACGCGGTGAAGTCATTCTTCGACGGGTTCTAGATACCGAGGAATCTGCAGGAGGGATCGCGCGCCGTCGCGCGCCGATGGATTGCGAAGTAAGGCAGGCGCTCGCATACAGAATCGCTGCGCCGAGCAAACGCACGGCAGTTCAGTTCAGAACGAATAGCCCGCCGCAATCACCAGGGCCCGTGGGCCAAAGCTGATTTCCGAAGTGCGCAGCACGCCCGCGGTGTCGGCCGTCAGTCTGCTCTTGACTACGGTTGCCGAATACGACGCATACACGCTCCAGCGATCGCGCAATCGGTAGCTCATGCCGACGGTTGCCGCGGGGCCGACCGAATCGGGAAGCTTGAGTGAAGTTGGGCCGCCACCTGCGGCATTGCCGGCTGCGGTCGACTGACGATCGTAGAAGTGGACGTAGTTGACCCCAATGCCGATGTACGGCCGCCATGCATGGGAGTCGTCGAAAAATTTGTAATTGAGCAGCACCGTCGGCGCGAACCAGCGCGCGGTTGAAATCACTTGGCCGTCGTACGGCACCGAACCGAGCATAGAAGGACCACGGCCTTCGGTTTTCGTCAGCGGCGGGGCACCCGCCGCCAGTTCAAGATCGAAATGTGTGGACAGACGGCGCACGTAGGCCAGATAGACCGTCTCGATGTCGTTGACGTGCAGATTGAGACCGGGTGGTACGAATGGTCCGGAGAGATCGTCAGCGTGCGAGTGGTACTGGACATAGTACACCCCGACACGAATCGTGTTGTCAGGGACGCTGTCGGCATGCGCAATCGAGAGAGCAAGTGCGAGCAGCGTAGTTACGGCTACCGTTTTGGTTCTGTTTCTCATAGCGCCCTCGTACCTCAGAACTGGCTGAAGAAGCCGCGTGCGGCCGCCGAGCAAAAGGGCGCAACCGTCGTGTGGTATGACTCCACCACGGCCGCCTGGCCTCCGGTCGAGAGGATCTCTGCCTCCGTCAGCGCGAATCCCTGCTTCACGGCAGCAAAGGCGTCGTGGGCGGTGGGCGCTGCATTGACATCCAGAACCGTGACGAGGCCGGCGGGCAGCGCACTCCAGAAAAGCTGCATCGTGCCGGTGTTGACGCTGAAGAACACGGTGGGATCCTGATCGCCACCGCACAGCAGCACGGGTGCATGCGGTGCCCAGCTGCGCATATCGTTCAATTTGAAGGCCATACGCAGCGGCTGCTGCGGCGCAGCCGCAAGCGGCACACCGGGCCGCGGCACCGGTACCGCCCCATCGGGATGTGCCACGGCGTCGAGCACGTAGCTCAGTCGGAAATCATTTGTCACCAGATTCGATGCGCCAAAGCCTGCCGCAAAAACGGGATTAGCGGGAACGGCGAGCGCGGCATCAAGTGCGGGATTGCCGGTAATGGGAGTCGTGCTGCTGAAAAGGGCGGTCTGCGGTAATTTGCCGTTTTCGATCAGCGTGGCGATCGGTGTCGCACTGGGAAGCAGTGTGTCAATGCCCGGCGCGTAGGTCGGCTCATATATATCGGTGAGCGATGCATACAGATTTCCGTAGGCTTTCTGGTAGCTCGTGACGATGAGCGGCGTGAATACGGTTGCTCCGATATTGACCTTGCCATAAAACACCGCGTCGCCGAAAGCCTCAAGCGCATACGGTCCGGACATCGGCGCAGAAGCGGTCACCGTTTGACCGGCAGCCTGCAGCGCCTTGTGCGTCGCCATGGCGACGTAGCCACCCTCGGAATAGCCGGTGAGAAAGAGCTTGCCGCCATCCGTCGTCGCCGATGATGCGGTGCGCGGCAGTGCCGTGCGCGCAGCCCCGAGCGCATCGATCATGTCCTTCGATTGCTGATCGGCATTCAGGAAGGGGTGGTAGCCGAGCGAGGAGGTGTCGTAGCCGGCATAGTTCGGGGCGACGACGATATATCCCTGCGCGGCGAACATGGCGGCGATCAGCGCGCCCTCTGTATTGCTCGAGTTCGTGATGTCGGCAATATTGGCATTCTTGTCGGTCTGCGTGCCGTGCGCATACAGCACGATCGAGCGCGCGCCGGAGCACTGCGCTATCGCGCCGGTCGGGACCATCAGTGCTGCGGTCGCCGTCGTAGCTTCGCCAGCGGCGCCGACCGTCCAATACTGCACGTAGTAGAAATCAACACCGCAGGCGGCGTCACCCGTGATCGCGAGGAGCTGCTGGCCTGAGGCCGTCGCATTCAGTTGTGCCGTGAACGTGGCCGCATCGAGCGAGGCGATACGGAGCGGCGGATTTTCGATCAACGTTCCGCGAGCCGTACCGGTAGCGACGTCGGACGTCGTGCTGTCGGAACCGCACGCTGTCAGCAAGACAACCGCGACTGCCGCGTACAACGGACTCGTGATCCTAATCATGCATGCCCCCTTGCGATCGCTTGCGCACTGACCGTGATCGAATCCTCGCCGCTGTAGTATCGTTGCCAGACAAGCGCCGCCCCATGGCGCATTGCCTACCCGTCTACGGTAGCACGTCTGAGCGGCCTCGGAGAATCGCTTGGGGGGAATAATATGATGCGCAAAGCTGTTAATCACTCCGCGGCCGTGATGCTCTTATTGCTGCCGCTCGCGACTCAAAGTGCGGTGCCGTCTGCGCCGCAGGCTGCGCCGGTTGTCCTCATCAAGGCGGGACGCTTGATCGACGTCAATACTGGGCAGTTGCTGCGCGATCAGGCCATTCTCGTTGAGGGCGAACGCATCAAGGAAGTCGGCTCTGCCGCGGCGGTAGGTAGCCACGCCCCGGCAGGCGTGCGCGTCATCGATCTGGGAGAAGCGACGGCCCTGCCGGGACTGATCGACGTGCATGTGCACCTGCTGCAGAACTGGAAAGATGATTCCGTGGTGGCGGGCCTGCGCATTTCCTCTCCGCAGGGCGCGCTGTGGGGCTTGCACAACGCACAGACCTTTCTCAATGAGGGGTTCACGATGTTGCGCGACGCCTGTGAGGCCGATGCGCAGTACGGGCAGATTGCGCTGCGCAATAGTTTTGCGAGGGGCCTCTTTCAAGGTCCGCGAATGGTGACTGCCGGCGGCTGCGTTTCCCTCACAGGCGGCCACGGCGATGAGGATTTCCTCGCGCCTGGCTGGGCGTTACGGCCGCAGCCGAACATTGCCGATACTGTGGATCAGATCGCGGTTGTGGTGCGTCGCGACCTCAAGTACGGCGCGGATTGGATCAAGCTCATGGCGACCGGCGGTGTGGGCGATGTCTTGAGCGATTACAACGTGGAGGAGTTGAGCGAGCCGCAAATGGCAAAAGCGGTGGAAGTCGCGCATCGCGCCGGCCACCATGTTATGGCGCACGCTGAAGGCACCGAGGGCATCAAGGCGGCGGTGCGCGCTGGCGTCGATTCCATCGAACACGGCACGATGCTCGACGAGGAAGGTGCGACGCTGATGCAGCAAAAAGGCACCTGGCTGGTGCCGACCCTGTACACCTTCCAATACGGGGTTGAAGTTGGACTGAGTCAAGGCGTCGACCCCGTTGCGCTCGCGAAGGATACGGAGATCATGAAGTATCAGCAGCCGGCCTTCACACGCGCGCTGAAGCATCACCTGAAGATAGCTTACGGCGACGACGGCGATCCCCAGTTTGCCAACCGGGAATTTGCGGCGCTGGTACGTGGCGGCATGAAGCCGATTGAGGCGATTCGTGCTGCGACCATCAACGGCGCGACGTTGCTCGGTAAGGCCGACGACCTCGGCAGCATCGAGCCCGGCAAGTACGCCGATATCGTCGCCGTGAGCGCGGACCCGCTCTCAGACATCCGTTCAATGGAGCACGTCGTGTTCGTGATGAAGGGCGGCGTGGTCATGCGCAATGATCTTAAGCTCGGCAACTGAAGGAGTCGGCCGGCCTTTGCATCTCATTACCTACCCCAACTCTACGAGCCCGTAAGGGGCTCGCTAACGCGTTCTGAAAAGTACCGGCCGGGCTCATTCGTCACACAGGATTCTGAAGGAATCGCGTTTCGAAGACGTCGCCCGACACCGGTTTGCTGAACAATTAGCCCTGCATTTCGTTGCACTTCAGCACGCGCAACAGGTCGGATTATTCTTCAGTTTCGGCGCCCACTGCCACCGACCTCAGGTTCAGCGCATGCGCGCGGTTGACGATGCTTGAGACCAGCGCCAGAGCCTGCGGCGATGCAGTCATGCCGGTGATGAACGAACGGTCGATCTTTAGCGTGCGCACCGGCAGTTTGGCGAGCTGACTCGACGAGGAGAAGCCCGTGCCAAAGTCGTCGATCGCTATGGTTACATTCATGGCCCGGATCGCCTGCAGCGTCGCAATAGTAGCGCGAGCGGGGGGAGGGGGAATTCTGCACGGCCTTCGTGTGCTCCCGTGCGGCGTGGCTGCGACGATGTGTGGCGCGCTTGCCGGCGACACCCGTGGCGCGACCGATTAGGGGAACATGAAGGCCTTCAACGTTGGTTTTGCGGTTCGGCGCGGGATCGCTGACGCCGTTGGCTTGCGACATTCCGTACCACCAACGCTTTGAGGTCCGTTTTAAGGAGCGTCGCGAACTGCTGGTGAGGCACCGGTCGGCCGAAGTAGTAGCCTTGTGCCTCGTCGCACTGGTGAGCCTGAAGAAATTCCAGCTCGTCTTGCGTCTCGACGCCCTCGGCGACAACCACGAGCTTTAGACTCCGCGCCATACTGATCACTGCCGTGACAATCGCTGCGACACGACCGCCAGTTGAGATCTGGCGGACGAACGATTGGTCGATCTTGAGGGCGTCGACCGTGAATCTTCGCAGATAGCTCAAGCTCGAGTAGCCGGTACCGAAGTCATCGATCGCGACCTGTACTCCCCATTCCCTGAGAATTTTGAGAACGCCTGCCGCGGGCTCGGCGCGCTTAATGAGCACGCTTTCGGTCAGCTCCAGCTGCAAAGACCGTGGGTTGACGCCGGTTTCGCTCAAGATTGCGAATAGACCTTGCAGAAAGTTCTCGTCCCGAAACTCTATTGCGGAGACGTTGACAGCCATAACTGTCGTGGGCAGGCCGGCATCCGCCCAGGCGCGCGTCTGCTGGCATGCCTGACGCAGCACCCAGTTGCCAATGGGCAGAATGAGCCCGCAGTCTTCGGCGATCGGGATGAACTGCGCCGGTAGGAGCGGACCACGCGTGGGATGCTCCCAACGTATCAATGCCTCCGCGCCGGTAATCGCACCGGTGCGAAGACTAATTTTGGGCTGGTAGTGCAGGGCGAATTCCTGCCGTTCCAAGGCGCGTCGCAGGCTCTCTTCGATGGACTGCCGCTCAACGGCCCGGGCATACATGGCCGGCTTGAAGAACTGATAGCTCTGGCGACCGTTCTCCTTGGCCTGGTACATGGCGGTGTCCGCGTTCTTGATGAGCGCCTCGGCATCCTGGCCGTCGTCCGGATAGACGCTTACGCCGATACTCGTCGTGATGTGGATGTCGCGCTGATCAATGCGATGAGCTTCGGCCACGACGTGCAGCATTCTGTTTGCCATGACAGCGGCATCTTCGGGTTGTTGTACATCAGAAAGCAGGATCACGAACTCATCGCCTCCCTGCCGGCTCACCGTGTCCGTACCGCGCACGCAATCCACGAGGCGCTTGGCAACAGATTGCAGCACTTGGTCGCCGATTGGATGTCCTAGGGAGTCATTAATGTATTTGAAGCCGTCCAAATCCAAGAACAGCACGGCGATCAGCCTCACGTCGCGCCGCGCCAGGGCGATCGACTGAGTCACGCGGTCGTACAGAAGTCTGCGATTGGGCAAGCCGGTGAGGAGGTCATGTTCGGCCGAATGCGTCATTTGTAACGCCATAGTCCGGGCGGCGCTTACGTCGCGAAATGCAAAGACCGCCCCTAGCGCATGTCCGTCGCGATCGTGAATGAGCGCGACGGAGTCTTCGATCGGAATCTCAACCCCGTCGCGCCGGACGAGGATGCAGCGCGGCGGCAGATTCACTAGCGGGTCTTGCTGCAAGGCCATCTGCATGGGATTTGCGATGACCTCACGGCTTATGGCGTCGAGGATCCGGAATACTTCGGAGATCGGCCTGCCCGCCGCCTCCTGCGACGACCAACCCGTCAATTTGTCGGCGACGCAATTGAGGCTCGTAATGTTGCCCGCGAAGTCGGTGCAAACAACCGCGTCGCCTATGCAGTTGAGTGTTACTTCGGCGCGTTCTTTTTCCAAGTACAGCGCATCTTCCAGGCGCTTGCACTCGATGGCGTTGCGCAATGCTCTAAAGAGTCCATGGGTCTCGATTTGGCCCTTGATGAGGTAGTCTTGCGCGCCTTCCTGTAGGGCTTGTGCAGCGAGCCAAGCGTCGTCCAAACCTGTAAGGACCACGAGAGGAATGCGGGGCGCCGCTGCGCGCGCCCGTCGCAGCGCTGCGAGTCCATGACCGTCGGGCAGCATGAGGTCGAGGAGGATTACGTCGACCTCACGCTGCGAAAGATGCCTTTCGGCCTCCGTCATGGACGCCACGTGCGTCAATGCGGTGCCGCGCGGCGCCTCCCCGTCCACCATCCCGCGGAGCAAGCGCGCGTCCCCCGGATTGTCTTCGACCAGCAGAATTTCTTTGATCGCCTTGTTACTCATTCGCTTAGCGGCTGTTGCAGCAGCCTCGCCTTCTTCAGCCAGAATTCATTGATGCTGTTCACCAGGATCTCGAATTTGTCGAACGCCACGGTTTTGTGAGGTAGCACGTCGCATGCAGCTTATAGCTCGCGACGATGTCGGCGTCCGCCTCGGACGTGGTCAGTACAAAAGTGCGAATTGTTTTCACAACGGCGTCTTCCTTAAACAGCGCCAGAACCTCGCGGCCATCCACACTGGGGAGATTTAGATTGAGCAAGATGAGATCTGGGCGAGGTGCATCGCGGTGTTTGCGCTCGTGCGGTGGGAACGCCATGGCCTCTATGGCGTCCGTGGCTACGTGCAATCGGACAGAGGTATTGGCGTTGCGAAAAGCGTCGAGCGTCAGTCGCACATTACCCGCGCTGTCTTCGACCGATAGACACTGCACTGGCGCGTATCCTTTTGCGATGACTGTCATGAAGTCCTCTGATCGCGAGCTTGGGCTAAGAAACGTGTGGCCTTATGCCCGGGATAGTGGCTATACGAACCACAGCCGCAAAGACAAGGAGCACGCGCCAATGTTTAGCGAAAAGCTGCGAGTCGCCAAGCAACGGCCTCCTGCCGAAACATTGAACGTTTAGGGGCGGATTACGCGATTAGCTTGTCGCGGAAGAGCGCTGGTTTGGTCTGGAAAATCGTAATTCCCTAGCGGTCAGCGTCCACTTAATTGGTGGGGCTGTATGTACGATAAGGCACATACCGCGCCTGCCAAGTGTGCGCGCGTTATCAATTTGGCATAATGTAATGCGGGCCGATGTTGAAGCAAAGTGCCGTCGAACAATAGAGGCCAGGAGCGAATGGGCGCGCGAGTCATATCGGCGTGAGGCACTCGGGCGGCGTCTTGCACGGCAGAAAACACTACAACAACATCTCAATCCACCCGAGGCAAGACGGTGATTTATATCAGGAGCTGCAGAGCGATCGAAGCTCCGTTCCGTGACGACGATTGCCATCAACGACCAAGTGACGTTGGATGATCATTGGGAATTCCCCCTTGTTGCCCACGACGGAATTCTGCGCCGCTTCCCGGTTTTCCATTACTTAGGCCAGCGGGGCGCTGCAGTCGAGCGGAAAATAGACCTGATGCAGGAGATCGCCGGACTCACAGAGAACTTTGCTGAGCCACATTTTTACGTGCTCTAGGTACCGGAAGAGGCGCTGGTGCGCCCGCAGTGACAACCCAGCCCGTAGGGGAATTGAGTGGTCAATCCCGAGGGCCGGCCAGCAAGCGCATCCCTACGCGATCCGAAGTGCGGCAACCTGGCGCTATAGGACAGCCTTAACCAAAACGTGCGCTAACACTCATACAGCAACGTCGCTCGGACGATCTTCGCATGCCACCGAGTCGCTCCAGCACAGCACTTGTGGACCTAGCGCCATGCGGCTTTGAAAGGCGCACCTCGCACTGCGTGTGAAGTAGGTTCCACTTTTAAGAAGGTTACTTTCGCTATGTTCGCTACCGCACCGTCCGGCCTGGGCCTAACACGGCTGACTACTGCCGCCGATGTCTTGACGCGGAGGATGGCATTATGTCACAACAAACAATTCTCCTGATCCAGGAAGATCCCTCCGATGCCATGAGCGTACGCGAGGCCCTGAATCATTCAGTCAATGGACCGTCTTTCAAAGTGGAATGGGTCAGAGGGTGCAAGGAGGGCTTGGAACGATTGGTACGGGAGGGGCTGCAGAGAGAGGTCCGAATAGCTGCAATTTTGGTTGACCTCTTTCTGCCCGACAGTCGTGGGATCGAGACGTTCGATAGGATCTTTGACGCTGCGCCGCAGATACCTATCCTCGTCCTCACCGGTTCGCATGATGAGGACATTGCCAAATCGGCCGTACAACGTGGCGCGCAGGACTATCTCCTTAAGGAGCGCGTCGACAGTTACCTATTGCCGAAGACCTTAGACAGTATGATCGAGCGCGCGGCGAACGCCGAGGCGTTGTTTGAAGAAAAAGAGCGCGCCCAAGTTACGCTCAACTCCATTGGCGACGCGGTCATGAGCACTGACGTGTGGGGCAAGGTGACCTATCTCAATGTTGTCGCTGAGAAGTTGACTGGCTGGTCTTGCGAGGACGCAGCAGGTCAGCTCGTTGAGGAAGTGTTCCACATCGTCGATGCCACGACCCGCGAGCCCACATCGAATCCCATGAGGTTCGCGATCCAGGAAAACAAGACCGTGGGCCTCACGCCGAATTGCGTCCTGATCCGACGCGACGGCCATGAACACGCCATCGAAGACTCCGCAGCACCTATCCACGATCGTCGCGGACGAGTCACCGGCGCCGTTATGGTGTTTCACGACGTGAGCACCGCACGGGCGCTGTCTCTTAGGATGTCCTATCTCGCCCAGCACGACAGCCTCACCGATTTACCGAATAGAATATTATTGAATGACCGACTGACGCAGGCGATAACTCTCGCTTATCGCCATCAGCAAAGACTGGCGCTGCTATTCCTCGACGTCGATCGCTTCAAGCATATCAACGACTCCTTGGGCCACGCCGTTGGTGACCGCTTGCTGCAGTCAGTGGCGCAACGGCTGTTTGACTGCGTACGTAGTTCCGACACGGTCAGCCGTCAAGGGGGCGATGAATTCGTAATTCTGCTCGCAGAGACGAAACAAGCACAGGATGCGGCTGTCATTGCAGATAAAATTCTGCTGGCGCTAGCCACTCCGCATCGTATTGATCAGCACGAGCTCCACCTTACCGCAAGCATCGGCATTGTTACCTACCCCGATGACGGGATGGATGCAGAGACATTAATGAAGAACGCGGATTCTGCCATGTACCACGCGAAGGAGGCCGGACGCAACAATTACCAATTCTTCAAGGCCGATATGAACGTGCGCGCAATCGAGCGGCAATCCCTTGAGAACGGTTTGCGCCATGCTTTAGAGCGACACGAATTTGTGTTGTATTACCAGCCCAAGATGAATTTGGAAACGGGTTCGATTATTGGAGTTGAGGCGCTCATACGCTGGCATCATCCAACGCGCGGTCTTGTGTCGCCAGCGCACTTCATACCCCTTGCGGAGGAATGCGGCTTCATCGTACCGATCGGTCGCTGGGTGCTGCGCGAGGCGTGCCGCCAGGCGCGAATTTGGCAGAAGGACCGGCTGCCGAAAGTGCGCATCGCGATTAACATTTCTACGGTGGAATTGCGAGCCAGAGATTTCGTTGCAAGTGTGCGGCAGATCTTGGCGGAAACTGGACTTGAGCCACGCTATTTGGAACTGGAGCTTACCGAAACGTTCCTGATGCAGGATTCGAAATCCACAGCCGCCGTCCTGAAGGAACTCAAGGACCTAGGGGTGTATCTTGCGCTGGATGATTTCGGTACCGGCTATTCGAGCTTGAGCTATGTAAAGCGCTTTCCGATCGATACCTTGAAGATCGACCAGTCGTTCGTGCGCGATCTGGCCACAGATGCCGATGATGCCAGTATTGTCAGCGCCGTCATCAGCATGGGGAAGAGTCTCCATATGCGTGTTGTGGCGGAAGGCGTTGAAACTCACGAGCAGCTCGAATTTCTGCGTGAGCACAGCTGCCCCTTTGGGCAGGGCTACTTTTTCAGTCCACCAGTGGGTGCTAAGGAATTTAGCCAATTACTAGGGCGCACAGTTGTGAGCGACACCGAATCGTCTGATGGCATAGCTGGCCGTGAAGAAAGGCATCCTAGTAAGCAGGGAAGTTTCCGCCGCAAACTGGACTTCGCCCAATAGGGTTCGTCTGATGGAAATTGCGTGTCGTTGTGGTCCAGGCAGCAGCGAAACCTTTGCAGAATCGACACAAACAGCTGAATAAGCTCTCTAAGTTTAGCCGAGCTCCAATGACGGTCTAGCTGCGGCGGGCTGCGCAGATGTGCGCAGAAAGCGCGCTGTGACGCTCACCAGAGCGAGGTAACCGTCCGCCGGCCACCCGTGGATGCCGCGCACACATGCGGGCGCTCAAGAGCTCTGCTGCCGATAGCTAACCGAACCAGATATTCGAACCATTTCCCAAGGGCACGTCGCGCTGCCGTGAGTTGGTGCGATGCATCAGTCGCAACCCCGGCGAGCCGCTGCCGCTTTCATACGAAAGCCGTATTCATTGAGTGTTAGTAGCGAACAGCGGCACTCGGATTGCCGTTCACACCGACTAGCTTGCCCCACAGGGCTTTCAGTCGGCGTTTAAATTGCTGCCAGTTCTCGTCGACGATGTTCCAGTTCATGATCGTTCTCCGTTGAATTTTACGGTGTGCGTGTCGCGGTGCGGCCATTTAGATAGTGACTTTCTGTGAGACTTTCGGAAGCAGCGGGCTTTGCGCTGGGTTCGTCGTTATGCAGCTTCGCAGCTGTGGTTCTCAGTTGAGCTAGGCGAGAGCGCCTTTGGACGTTTGAGCATTTCGCCGATCAGGACGTTCAGCTCATCGACGTTGACAGGCTTTCTAAGCCGCGAGACGTCGGCGGCTAGCGCAGGCTTGCCGATCTCTATCGACGCCTGATCCATCAGTAACACCGCAGGAACGTTGTAGCCGGCGAATCGACGCGTTTTGTCGATCGCTGCGATGCCGTCGTCGTCGCCAGTGAGGTCTAAATCCGCGATGACAATGTCGATGAGCGATGGCCCGAGCCGGGCCATCCGGACTAGCTCGAGCGCTTCGTCTGCGCTGGCTGCCGCGAACACCCGATATCCTGCGCATAGCAGATAGATCCGTAATGCGCCCAGCGCCCCTTGATCCTCATCGATTAAGAGGACGCGGCGCGCTCGGGACGCTGGCCCGACAACCACGGGCAACGCGGGCCAGTCCCCAGCGGATTTCATGGACCATGCGGCTGACCATATATCAGCACGCGGCGCGAGTGTTGCACTCATCGCGCGCGGTTTTCCGTCAGCAGATAGCGACGCAAGGTCCGCGAGTATTGTGGGTTGCCCCGCTGTCTCGAGTTCGCCGATCAATAGGAAGCCATCAATGAGATCGGTAATTGCTTCGATGGGTGGCAAAGCCACCGTCAGGGCCGTGAGATCTTTGGAACCGAATGCGTTCACGCGTTTCCTACTAACAATAATTGATCTACTGGAATTCAGATCGCTAACAGGGCACTCGCCGTACTGCGGGATGATGGCGAGGACGCCGGCACACTCAACTGCCCGTGTGCGCTCCACACGTACAACCCGCAGGCGACGCAGACCGCGGTATGCCTGTCTAGTTCGGAGGACTGGTCGGATTGCGGGCTGGCGAGAGTGGCGGCGGAAGCGCGCCCGAGCCAATAATTACTCGCAAGAAGAAAGAGTCACGAGCCAGCAGCGACCGTAAGCTAACTGCAACGCAATGTCCACCGTTATCGGAGCGCTATAGGCAGTTAGCCCACAAGCTCGGCAAGGCCAGCGGCGCGATAGATGCGAGGTGCCTTTGGGGCACCCCGCAGGGACACGCGCTCGCCATTTTTGATAAATAGGTTCAGGTGGAGGCGCGATTGTCTAGAGCACCGATATACCACGCGCCGATATGCGTCGTCAGTGCGGTGGAGCACTAAGGATAGAACCGCACCCAGGCGGCGCTCTCTACGGAGTAGTGCGATGTCAGTGTGCAGCGCATGAACTGGCGGTGACTGCGGATACCGCGCACCGTGTGCCCGTGCTTGCCCGCTTCCTGTGCGGCGAGCACTGCTTGATCGATTGTATTTGCGCAACACGGCGTGAAGGTCTGTGCCAATCGCGAGCTGCTCACTTGCAACAAGACACCGCAACAGGTCGTGTCACGAGTCTGTGGGGTATGCGGCTCTCGTCTGTGGGGGCCTACCGAGAGCGCCGCAGGGGCATGCCAAAAGGTAACGATCCGAACGAGCTATCGTCCATCTAGTAGACCGCAGTGCAGCAACATGTATGACCCTCGAAGAGACGGCCCTGCATTTGTAGACGAACGCACTCGATTTGCAGCAGTGAGAGTTTGGCAATGTCTTGCGAAGATGCGGGAATGGACGATTACGACGCCCTAGTGCGCGCAGACATCTTTGACGCATTTCCGCCGGGGCCGCAGCAGGATGCGTGGCTCGCCTGGCTTTCCCAGCTGGCAACTGATTCAATTTGGCGCGACGAAGCGTACTGCCGGATGCTTCAAAGAACGGGCGCCGGACCCCTTATTCTCGCGGCACTGTCGTCGCGTATCTTCGGCTTCCTTTCGCTGCGCGTGACGCAGAGGATAGTCTGGCAGCCTGATGTATTGCGGCTTTAGACTGCTTCGCAGTTTTTGCTACTGCAATCGGCTTGGCGGAGCTTTAGTTGACTCGCAGCCGATCGGCTTCCTTCTTGACCACGGCATAGCACTCGCACGAAAGCTGTTCGAGCCGCTCCCGGTCCAGCACCGTAATGAGCCCGCGCTGGTAGGTGATCACGCCGAGCTTCTGCAGCTTGCCGGCGGCGTCGGTGACGCCCTCACGGCGTACGCCCAGCATGTTCGCGATGAGCTCCTGCGTCATGGCTAATTTGTTGTCCGGCAGCCTGTCAAGCGACAGTAGCAGCCAGCGGCACAACTGCTGGCTCACCGAGTGATGCCGATTGCACACTGCGGTCTGGGCCATCTGCGTGATCAAGGCCTGCGTATAGCGCAAGAGGATATGCATCGTCTCGCCCTGACGCTCGAACTCCTGTTTGAGCCGCCTGCCCTTCAGCCGATACGCGGAGCCGCCGCTTTGTACGATCGCGCGGCTGGTCGTTGTTTCGCCACCCATGAAAAGCGACACGCCAATCATACCGTCATTTCCGACGACACAGATTTCAGCCGAGGAACCGTCCTCGAGCACGTACAGCAATGAAACTATGCAGTCGGTGGGAAAATAGATGTGACGCAGGTCGTCGCCGGGTTCGTGGAGGATCTTACCGAGCGGCATCTCGACAAGCCGCAACTTCGGATAGATGCGTTCGCGCGCCGCGTGTGACAGCGCCGCCAGCAGCTGATTGTCTTGTGGATAGTGAGGGCCGAGCATGGAGGGTCTCGCCACGGTCAACTAAAGGGCACTACGACCGGAGTATAGACCACCCCCGCCCCCCGTAGGTGTTGGCGAGAACGGCCCGGCGTAGTAGGCTTGACGCTCACGGGGGGTGGACAATGCTCGCAAAGAATTAAGTGCCCCTCCGCCATATCTCACACCCAAGGTCATTTCGCTGCGCGTGTTGAAGCAACACGCCTAGCTTACGAGTGGGTGACGAAGTGCATTGCCTTGCGCGAGGCTGGCAAGCCTAAGCAGGCGACAAGCGCTAACCTGAAGGCTCGGCGCTGGTTGAAGAAGGCGATAGCCCTCGAGGCGAGGGTGGCCAGCCCAGCGCGAACGCGCCGCAGAGCGTAAAGCCCACGGGTGCGGGTACGAGTAGCTTCTCCCGTGCACCCTATTCACCGGAGCGCTTTGAATCCTCCGGATTCGATTAGGGATCGGAGCAAACCATCTCGACCATGGTCGTGGGACGCGCGCCTACAGGTTCACGAAATTCGCGCGTGCTCAGTACGAGCAAACGCGTGCGATTACTGGGGGCCATCGGAGGGTCTCCTAGCTGTTGTGATAATGGGTTGAGCAGCCGGTGACGGGCGACGACGCTCTAAAAACGGAAAAGGGGGGTCGAGTCGGAGTCAAAATCCGTACTGACGTCCGTACAGCGCTGATCTGGCGGGCCGGTTCAGTTCTAAATATTTGATTTATCTGGTGGGCGGTACAGGGATCGAACCTGTGGCCCCTGCCGTGTGAAAGCAGTGCTCTACCGCTGAGCTAACCGCCCGCCGTCAGTCGCAGCGAAGTGTACGGGCCGCAGCCTGCGTGAATCAATCGCCGCGTCGTGAGGAGCCCTCGGCTGTGCTTCACGCGCTTGCCGTGGGACCATTGCTGCATGACAGTTATTACGCGATTTGCTCCGAGCCCCACGGGCCTGCTTCATGTCGGCGGCGTGCGCACGGCGCTTTTCAGTTGGCTCTATGCGCGCCACCATGGCGGTAAGTTCATCTTGCGCATCGAGGACACTGATCGCGAGAGATCAACCGACGAGGCGGTGCGGGTCATTCTTGATGGCATGCAATGGCTGGGGTTAGATGCGGACGCGGGACCGTACTTTCAGACGCAGCGCTTCGAGCGGTACCGCGAGGTCATCGCGCGAATGCTGGCGGAGGGTAGCGCCTACCGCTGCTACTGCAGCAAGCCGGAGCTCGAGGAACTGCGCGCCCAACAGCTCGCCCGCAAAGAGAAGCCCCGTTATGCGGGTGTGTGCCGCAGTCGTACCGAGCCCCGGGCGGGGGTTGAGCCCGTGGTGCGATTCAGGAACCCGGCGCAAGGCACCGTGGTCGTGGATGACCTGGTGCATGGCCCGGTCACGTTCGAAAACCGCGAGCTTGACGATCTCATCATGGCGCGCTCGGATGCAACGCCCACCTACAACTTCTGCGTCGTCGTCGACGATATGGACATGGGGGTCACGCACGTGATCCGCGGCGATGATCACCTGAACAACACGCCGCGGCAGATGAATATGCTGCGGGCGCTGGGCGCCGTGCCGCCCGCGTATGCGCATGTGCCCATGATTCTGGGAGCCGACGGCAGCAAGCTCTCAAAGCGGCATGGCGCGGTCAGTGTGCTGCAATATCAGGAGGAGGGATACTTGCCGGCGGCGCTTCTCAACTATCTGGTGCGGCTCGGCTGGGCGCACGGCGACCAGGAAGTATTTACGCTTGAAGAAATGATCGCCGCATTTGACATTCGCGATGTCAACAAGGCGGCATCGGCCTTCAATCCGGAGAAGCTCTTGTGGCTGAACCAGCAGCACATGATGCGCATGCAGCCGGCGGACCTCGTGCCGCACCTGCGTGCGCAGCTGCAACGCCTGGGCCTTGATAGCAACGATGAGCGACTCCTTGAGGGGGTGGTGCTCGCGCAGCGCGAGCGCGCAAAGACCCTGAAGGAAATGGCGCACAACAGTCGATTTTTCTTCACAGCAGACATCGAGCTTGATGCCAAGGCCGCGGCAAAACACCTGACCGCGACCGAAGTGCCGGCACTCCTGGAAGTGCGCAAGCACTTGGCGGAGCTGCCTGAGTGGGCGAGCGCATCGATTCATGGCGCGCTCAACGCGCTCGCAGTGCACTTGGGCGTGGGCTTGGGAAAAATCGCGCAGCCGCTGCGGGTCGCCGTGACCGGCTCCTCGGTCTCCCCGCCGATCGATGTCACGCTCGCTTTGCTCGGGCGCGAACGCACGCTCGCGCGACTCGATGCCGGGATTGCGCGTTGCCGCACGAAATGAAGGCCGGCGCGTCTGCCATGCCCCAATACGTCCGCTCCGTTATGCTAGATAACTACCGATCACAAGGATATGTTTTGTGCCCAACGTTCCGACGCTGCTGCGCCTGGCGAAATTTGTTTTCTGGGTCGCTTTTACTTTTACGTTTGTGTGCGCCGTGCTGCCGTCACAGCACGTGATTCACATCTTTAAGTGGGACAAGGCCGAACATTTTCTCGCGTTCTACGTGCTGACCGGACTTGCCGTGGCAGCGTTTCCGCGCGGTAACCTGTTCGTCATTGCCGTTTCACTTTCTGCCTTCGGCGCATTGATCGAACTGGTTCAGGGACTGTCGTTTGTAGGCAGGGACCGGGATTTCCAGGACTGGGTCACGGATACCGTTGCAATCGGCATCGCCCTAGCACCCATGCTGCTCGTCTGGTGGCGAGCGCAGGTCGAGAGCGGCGCGCGCACGAAACGACAGTAAGAGCGGGTCAAACCTGGGCGTTGAGTGCTTTTACGAGTGCGAGGATGTCCTCCTCTGACGCCTCGCCGTGCGCCACGATGCTGACGGCGCACGCGCTCGCACGCAAAAATGTCACGTGCTTGAATATCAGCCCGGCGCCGCACACCTGGCCGATATTGGAAGCGCAAGGCTACAAGCGATACTGCACCGGGCAGTTTACGGCGCTCGCTGCGCTGCGTCGCGGGCGGCCGCGTGCGCGCGTCACTGCGGTCTCAAAGATGCAACCGTGGGATGGTATGTCGGCATCCGAGACGCGGCTGCTTGTGGCGCACCCAAGCTATGGGTGCGTGAGCTTGACGTGTCGTACCGGGAACCGCAGACACGCTGTTGTTTTCGTGCGCTGCTGGCATCGATGGAAAAGCGGCCGCCTTCCCTATGCGCTACTTGTCTATTGTCGCGATCTTGGCGACGTGGCTTACACCGAACACGTCATGTTTGAGCTGTGACGCATGTAAAAAAACGCCCCCGCAGGAGCGGGGCCGTTTAAGTGTTGACTGCTGCCGGTTTTTATTTACGGCGCCGTTTCACAGCCAGTCCAATCAAGCCGATGCCGAGGAGGCCCAAGGTCGCAGGTTCCGGCACCGACACCGACCCGGTGCTGGTGCACGGCGTGTGACCGTGAAAATCAAAAATGATCTGACCAATCCAACTCTCGGGTCTGCACGTATTGGTTCCGGGGGGCGCGAGATAAACCGTCTTAGCCTGCGCTGCAGCAGAGCTTAGGACGAGTACGCCGAGTGCCAGAACGATACGAAAGCTTTTCAAGTGACCTCAACTCCGACGCTAGGTCTTAGAATTGTCCGGGGCTGAATGATAGGGAGCAAAACACATGCCAGGAAGCGTAACCGATTGATCCATAACGACCAGGTGTGATCTTGAAGATATGACGGGCACTCCAATGCGGCGCCGCGTAAGGAAAGCCGACAGGCGCTTGTCATGATACGTAATGCGCATAATGAATGAGGCGCTCGCCAGTCATGCGCCACGGGGATTAGGTAAGACATGACCTTTGCACTCATCGCATACGCCAGCGCAACGCTCGCCTTTGTGGCGCTGAATCTACTTCTACTGGTCAGCCGGCGCGGCGATCCGTTCGGTTATCGCTTGAGTATTGCATCCGCGCTGTCCGCGCTTTGGGCGGGCACGGCGGCGATCGCCGAGTTCACTCCATTCGAAAACGCAAGTCCGATCATCGCCGCTTTGGAGATCGTTCGGGATGCGGGTTGGCTCACGCTCCTCACCGGAGCGTTCGCACAGCGTTTGCCCCGGTGGCTTGTGCTGCTTGTGCAGGTGGCCTGGATAGGCCTACTTGTCGGTCAGGTGCTGCAATGGGCGCAGCCCGGCGTTCAATTGGCGCGCGGCGGCCTCGTGCTCGCGATCCTCGGGCTTGTGCTGGTGGAGCAGATCTACCGCTACGCCGGTGTCGGCGAGCGAGACTGGCTCAGGTACCTATTGTTCGGCGTGGGCGGGCAGTTCGCTTTTGACCTCTTTCTATATGCGCAGTCGCAGCTCATGGGCGCGATTGATCGGACCGCCTGGAGTTTGCGCGGCGCCGCAATGGTTCTGGCGGTGCCCGTGATTGTTCTGGCGGCGAGACGCAGCGTGGCTTCCAGCACCAGCGTCTTCATCTCGCGTCATGTGGTCTTTTACTCGACCGCGTTCGCAGCCGTGGGCATTTACCTGTTGGCCATGGCGATCGGCGGCTATTACGTACGGTTTGTCGGCGGCACCTGGGGCGACGCATTGCAGCTTTTGTTCCTGCTGGGCGCTGCTGCGGTGCTGGTGAGTCTGTTGTGGTCCGGAATGCTGCGGCGGCGCTTACGCGTATTCATCAGCAAGCACTTCTATCGCAACAAATATGACTATCGCGTTGAGTGGCTGCGGTTCGTGCGCACCCTCTCCTCGGCGTCGCCCGAGAATGTGCAATTGGGAGCGCTGCAGGCGCTGGCGCAGGTTCTTTTGAGTTCGCAGGCGCTGCTGTTTGTCGCGGACGAACGCGGTAGGCAATTTCGCGCCACGGCCTCCTGGTGCGAGTCCGGCGAGGAAATCGTGTTACCTGCGGACGTCAGCGAAAGCGCCGACATGCTGCAATTCATGCAGCGCCGCGGCTGGATCATCGATGTCGACGAGTATCGAAGGGCGCCCGCGTTCTACGAGAACATTCAGTTGCCCGATTGGCTGGAAGTTAACTCTGCCCTGAGTATCGTCGCGCCAATGATGCAGGGCACGGCCCTAGTGGGGTTTGTGGTGTTGGCGCGGCCGCCGCCACCCTTTGAGCTGACGTTCGAAGACCGCGACTTGTTGATGACGATGGGCAGACATGTGGCGACACATCTTGCGCAGCACGCGGCGGACCGCAAACTCGTCGAGAACCGGCAGTTTGAAGCCTACAGCCGCCTTACCGCCTTCATGATGCATGATCTGAAGAATTCGGTCGCACAGCTGCGACTCGTAGTTTCAAATGCCGTCAAATACCGTCACCAGCCAGAGTTCGTCGACGATGCAATGGCGACGATCGACAACGCAGCGCAGCGCATGACGCGCCTCGTCGATCAGCTGCGCCTGGGCGCGGCGGGCGCGGTGCGCCGGCCGCTGAAGCTCGATGAACTCATTCATGCGGCGCTAGGCCGCTGCGCCGCGAACGCCCCTCAGCCTGTTCTCGGCACGGCGTCCACGGGCCTCATCGTGGAGGCCGATCAGGAGCATCTGACGAGTGTCATCGAACATGTCATTCGCAACGCACAGGACGCAACCCCGGATGATGGCGTCGTCAGTGTCGACATCAGCCAGAATGGCGCCGAAATCACCATTGCCGTGACCGACACCGGTCGGGGCATGGAAGCAGACTTCGTGCGCAACCGCTTGTTTCGGCCATTCGATTCGACCAAGGGCTCCGCCGGGATGGGAATTGGCGCATATCAGGCGCGGGAGTATGTGATCTCACTCGGTGGCACGGTCAATGTGCAAAGTACGCCCGGTCAGGGAACGCGTTTTGCGATTACCCTGCCGGCTTTGATGAGGCAGGACTAGGAATGGCTGACGATCGACCCGGATTGCTGATCGTGGAGGACGATCTTGGTCTGCAAAAACAGCTCAAGTGGTGCTTCGATGAATATCGGGTGTGGGTCGCGGCGACGCGCGCCGAGGCGTTGGCGCAGCTGCGCAGATATGAACCGGCGGTGGTGCTGCAGGATCTCGGGCTGCCCCCCGACCCGGCGGGTGTCTCGGAAGGGTTCAAGACCCTGCAGGAGCTTCTACAGGCGGCGCCGCAGGTCAAGGTCATTGTCGTGACCGGCAATGGTGATCAAAGCAATGCGGTAAAAGCAGTCGGCCTGGGCGCCACGGATTTTTATCAGAAGCCCCTTGAGCCTCAAATCCTGAAACTCGTCGTAGCGCGAGCGTTTCGGCTGCATGCACTCGAGGAGCAGAACCGCGCCTTGCAGGGCCGATCGAGCTCGCCGCTCGCCGGCATCATCGCCACCGACGAGGCGATGCTCAAAGTCTGTCGAATGGTCGAGAAGGTCGCGCCGACCGACGTCTCGGTACTGATCCTGGGCGAGAGCGGCACCGGCAAGGAACTCTTGGCGCACGCGATCCACGACCTCAGCGCTCGCAAAGCAGGCCGCTTTGTTGCCATCAATTGCGCGGCGATTCCTGAGCAACTTCTTGAGAGTGAGCTATTCGGCCACGAGAAAGGCGCGTTCACGGGCGCGGTAAAGCAGACACTGGGAAAAGTTGAGATGGCCGAAGGCGGCACGCTGTTTCTCGATGAGATCGGCGACATGCCGGCGCCGTTGCAGGCGAAATTGCTGCGCTTTCTGCAGGACCGCGTCATCGAGCGGCTGGGCGGTCGGCAGCCCATACCGGTCAATGTGCGCGTCGTCTGCGCCACGAACCAGGATCTGCAGGCACTGATTGCCGAGCAGCGCTTTCGCCAGGATTTGTATTACCGGATCAGCGCAGTGACGATCAATGTGCCGCCGCTGCGGCAGCGCGGCAGCGGCGTGATCGTACTCGCACAGGCAATCCTGCAGCGCGTCGCGGCTGAATCCGCGACCAAGCTGCGCGGCTTAAGCGACGATGCACTCGCGGCGCTGCAGAGCTACGCGTGGCCTGGCAATGTGCGCGAGCTCGAAAACAAGCTGCGCGCCGCCGTGATCATGGCCGAAAGCCAGTTGATAAACGCCGGCGATTTGGGCATTGCCATCAACGTCACGGCTCCTGCACAGCTCAATCTAGCCGAGGTGCGACTGCGGGCCGAGCGTCAGGCCCTGATTCAGGCGCTGGCACTCGCGCAGAACAATGTCTCGCGTGCGGCCGAGCTTTTGGGTGTCAGCAGGCCCACGCTGTATGACCTGCTCGAACGATGTGACGTGCAGGTCAATAATAACGCAGGTGAGTCTTGAGCGTTGCCGTACTGCGGCTGTTTGGCGTGCAATTTATTATCGCGGCGCTCACCGCGCTCTACCGGTGGACTGCGCTGTCGTATTCGATCGCGTGGACCGATTTCAATAATTTGGGCAACACTCACGGTTACCTCATCGTAGTAACGTGCCAGGCATTGCGAGCATCGTGCTGCCGCATGAATTCAATATCGCCGGGCGTTGCCTGAATCCGTGTTGCCAAGGCTCGCAATCGCTCCATGTGGCGAGCGGCCGCCAGCGCTCCTCCAGAACCGGCAGTTCGGGCAGAGGGGAAGTAGTAATCAAGTTAATAATTGTCCTGGCGCCAGCTCGCGGGCGGCCCGGGATCAGAATCGTCGATGATCTGTCGCAGCCATTGTTTGAGGAGCCGGGTTTCGCCGTAGCCGAGATGTCTTTCGGCATCGGATTCCGCCGCCTTGGCAGCGGCGACGAGCTCGATGACCACCTGGTGGCCCCTGTCGGTGAGGCTCACCGGTACGCCCGGGTAATATGCACCGTGCAGTTGCACGAAGCCTGCGGCGGCGAGCAGTGCGATCTGATCATAAGTCACTTGTGTGCCGGTATAGGCGAGCCGCGCATCGAGCTGGGCAATCGACTGCTGTTCATCGGTACTGAGAATGCTAAGTACAAACCAGTCGGCTTCGGCAAGGCCGTGCTGATCGAGCTCGCGGCGTAGACGCAGAAATTGCTGATAGTGAGCACGCCCTAAGAGGTAGATCAGGAAGTCCGAGCTGAAGCTGCTGTCGGCATCGGGCGCCGTGTCCGTGAGGGCGCCCATGCCAGGCTTGCGGGCCGCGATCGCGTATTCGCCAGCATGAAAGACGAGTGGGGCGCGCTCCGACTGATCAAAAGCAAGTACAGCTCCGACGAAGATTACATGATCTCCGCCTTCATAACGATATGCCGTGCGGCACTGAAAACGTGCCGCGCAGCCTTCAAGCAGCGGGATGCCATCCGGTCCACGCTCCACAGCAAGAGCTGCGAACTTATCGGCACCGCGGGTGGCGAAACGCTGGGCTAGATCATCCTGTGTCGCCGCGAGGATGTGCACCGCAAAGTGCTCCGCCGCCAGGAACGCAGGCAGGCTAAGAGAGTGGCGCGACAAGCTCCACAGCACCATGGGTGGGTTCAAGGACACGGAGTTAAAACTGTTGGCGGTCAAGCCAATGTCCTGACCGGCGCTATCGCGGGTGGTGACGATCGTGACGCCGGTGGCGAAGGCGCCGAGCGCGCGTCGAAACTGCTGTGAGGTCGTGACGGGTGGAGATGTCATAAATTCGAAGTGCTAGGCGCGGCATGTGGATGTGTCGTGATTT
>Ga0066793_10000094_pt1 | contig 27006 bp, 20 predicted proteins | sample PersoiDNA2013189_FD_83876 | JGI IMG/M metagenome (GOLD analysis project Ga0066793, IMG submission 83876) | Permafrost soil microbial communities from the Arctic, to analyse light accelerated degradation of dissolved organic matter (DOM) -... | ecosystem: Environmental > Terrestrial > Soil >... | reverse complement strand
CTTCAAGCCACAGCCGACGCAAGTCCGGACCGGCGTCTTCAATCTTCGGTGACCTCGTTCTCAGACTTCGACGAGGGGGCCGCCGGGTTCTCCTCTTCCTCGAGGACCTCGATGAGCTCTTCTTCACCTTCGGATAGCGCTTCATCGGATTCGGCCTCTATCTCATCGGCCGCCACCTCGGCGGCTAGTTCCTCAATCGCCTCAGGCTCAAGCGTAAACTCGGTCGAGGTAGCCTCTGTGGCAACTTCTTCCCCCGTCACTTCAGGCTCAACGGCAACTGGTTCCTCCGTCGCTTCAGGCTCAAGGGTATCCTCTGTCGATGTATCCTCGGCGGATGGTTCCTCCGGAATCGCCGGCGCCTCGGGCGCCGTCGCTTCCTCCGTCACTCGCCACGGCTCCTCCTCCGTCACTACTTCCTCGACGGTGACGGTGCCGGCCTCGATCATCTCGCCCATCTTCTGATGGGCCGACATCCCGCAGAAGTCCGAGCCAGGCTTCGCCTTGTTGCGGCACCTGTGGCCCGCGCTTGTTATCGCCCTGCACTGGCGCTCAGATACGGCTTCGAGCGACTCGCCGGCCAGCTGGCGCTCCGCCCTGATCTGGGCCGCTTCCACCGCCTGGGTCTCGGATAGTATGTCGATCCGCCAGCCGGTCAGCTTTGCCGCCAGCCTGGCGTTCTGTCCCTCTTTGCCGATCGCCAGCGAAAGCTGGTTATCGGGCACGATTACCTCCGCGGTCATGTTGTCGGGGTCGACTATGACCTCCTTGACCTTAGCGGGGCTTATCGCGTTGGCGACGAACGCCGCCGGATCTTCTTTCCACTCGACGATGTCGACCTTCTCGCCGCGCAGCTCGCTGACGATCATCCTCACCCGCGAGCCCTTCGCGCCCACGCAAGCGCCCACAGGGTCCACGTTGGCGTCGTTGGAGGCCACCGCGACCTTGGAGCGCTGCCCGCCTTCGCGGGCCACTGCCTTGATCTCGACGAGCCCGTCGTATATCTCCGGCACCTCGAGTTCGAACAGCCTCTTGAGCAGGCCGGGGTGGGTCCTCGATACCATTATCTGGGGGCCCTTGGTGGTGCGTCGCACATCGACAATGTAGGTCTTTATACGGGCGCCGTGCTCGTAGCGCTCTCCGCGGACCTGCTCGCTGGGGGGAAGCAATGCCTCGACCTTGCCCAGGTCAACCAGCGTGTAGCGCTGGTCGCTTTGCTGGACTATCCCGGTGACGATGTCTCCCTCACGGCCGTGGTACTCGTCGAACATGAGCTCCCGCTCGGCCTCGCGGATCCGCTGTATTATGACCTGCTTGGCGGTCTGCGCCGCGATGCGCCCGAAGTTCTCCGGGGTGACCTCCACCTCCTCGAGTTCACCTGCCTCGTTGGGCCGGTTCTCGAAGACCCGGATCTCGCCGGTCGCCTCGTCGATGTCTATGCGGGCGTCTATCTCTTCTTCGTCCTCGCCGTAGTTCTTCTTGTAAGCGGTCAGAAGGGCGTCCCTGAGCGCGTCCATCACGGTCTCCACCGCGAGGCCCTTCTCGAGCTCTATCTGCTTGAGCGCATCCATCAGTTTGAACTTCACAACTCAACACTTCCTGTCCGGGCCGGTTACCACGGCAGCTCCGGGTCGAGGCGTGCACTGGAGATGGCCTCGTATGAGAGGTCGATCTGCTCGGTGCCCAGCTCCAGCCGGACCGATTCGTCAGCGGCTTCCAGAAGGATGCCCCTGAACGTGACCCTGCCCTCGAAAGGTTGCCGCAGGTTGACCTTGATCCGTTTACCGACGCTCCCTGCAAAATCAGCGCGGCGCCTCAATGGGCGGTCTATCCCCGGGCTCATCACCTCGAGGACATAGGGCCCCTTCATGACCGACTCGCGGTCGAGCACCTGTCCCAGTAGCTCGCTGGCCGCGGCGCAGTCGTCGAGGGTCAGCCCGCCTTCCTTGTCCAGGGATATCCGCAGAAATGCGCGGCCCTTCTCCCTGTCGATCCGGGCATCGACCACCTCGAGTCCGAGGCCTCGCACCAAGTCGCGGGTCGCATCCACAACCTTGTCGTAGACGTCCCCGCCGGCCACGGTCATACCTCCCCGATGGCGCATGAGCAATTAAAAAGTGGGCGATCTCGCCCACTCATAAAGAGCGCTTTCAACTGCATTTTGAAGATACCACAGTACGGCGGCCGGCGCAATAATCTTGCGCCACGCACGTGTCGGATCAGATTTCCGCTAGCCGCCTATCCTGAGCATCAATCGGGCGATCACCGCGGCCGACGACGGCGTGGTGGTGGGAACGGTGGCGGCTGAACTGGGGTTCATCAGCCACACCAGAAGCAGGGTGGTTGTCGCGAATACCAGGCCCAGTCCGATGGTGATCCTGTCGAGGTTCTTCTCGATGATGTAGGACCCTGAGAACAGGCTCGAGCTTGCTCCGCCGAGCACGCTCGCCAAGCCTCCGCCCTTGCCCGAGTGAAGCAGCACCGAGACCACCAGTGCCGACGAGACCAATATGTGAATGACCACTACGATTATCTTGAAAACACCCATATCCAGGTCATTGTAGGGTCACCCGCCGGTGTTTGCAACCACACAGAACAATGACCGTCCGGTCATCTGGGCCGGCTTGGGCAGCTCCATGGCCTCCAGTATGGTCGGGGCGATGTCGCCCAGCGTGCCCCCTTTTCGAAGCGTTCTTTTCGGCGGAGTCGCGTTGATGAACGGCACCTCGGCGAGGGTGTGGGCCGTGAACGCGTGGTCCCCCTCGCGCATGCTGTCCGCCTTGCCATGGTCGGCCGTCACGAAGCCCGCCCCGCCCATGGAGTACACCGCCTCTAGCACCTTGCCAAGGCAAGAGTCGACCGTCTCGACGGCTTCGATGGTGGCCTGCATGAACCCGGTGTGGCCGACCATATCGCAGTTGGCGAAGTTCAGCGCGATGAAGTCGTACTCGGCGCTCTTGACCCGCCGTACCGTCTCGTCGGCGACCTCAGGCGCGCTCATCCGGGGCTGCAGGTCATAGGTCGCAACCCCGGGCGAGGGGATCAGCACCCGGTCCTCGCCTTTCTTGGGCTCCTCAACCCCGCCGTTGAGGAAGTAAGTGACGTGCGCGTACTTCTCCGTCTCGGCGATATGGAGCTGCCTCTTGCCGTGTTCGGCCAGCACGTCGGCGAGCGTCTCTGCTATCTCCTCGGTCTGGAATGCCGCCGGGACGTCGAACTGGTCGTCGTACTCGGTCATCGTGACCATGTAGGGATATACGGGTCCGGACCGGTCGAACTTGTCGAAGTCCTTCCAGATAAGAGCCTCGGTGAGCTGTCGCGGCCTGTCCGGCCTGAAGTTGAAGAAGATGACCGAGTCCTCAGACCGCATCGGCTCGCTTTCGCCCACCACGTGGGGCACCACGAACTCGTCGTTTATCCCCTGCTGGTAGGATAGCCGAACCGCTTCCGCCGCGCTGCCTGCGCGCTCTCCTTTCGCGTGCACGATCGCGTCATAAGCGGCCCTGGTGCGGTCCCAGCGGTTGTCGCGGTCCATCGCGTAGTACCTGCCCTCGACCGTCCTTATCCGGCCGGCGCCATCGGCGATCCTGTCCTCCAGCTCTTCGATATAGGTCAGAGCGCTCCTGGGCGGCGTGTCGCGCCCGTCGAGGAACGCGTGCGTCACCACCCGTTCGAGCCCCGCCTTACGCGCCATTTCGAGCAGCGCGAACAGGTGCTTGACGTGGCTGTGGACTCCCCCGTCCGACAGGAGCCCCATCAGGTGCAAGGTCCCGCCGCTCGCCTCGGCGCGCGCGATCGCCTCGAGGAGCACTTCGTTGACGAAGAAGGAGCCGTCGGCGATGGCGTGGTTGATCCGCTGGTAGTCCTGCAGGACGATGCGGCCCGCCCCGATGTTTAGGTGGCCGACCTCCGAGTTGCCCATCTGGCCGGGTGGCAGCCCGACCGACTCGCCCGATGCTCCAAGGGCCGTCCAGGGATAATCGCTCATCAGCCGGTCCATAACGGGGGTATCTGCTACGGCGATGGCGTTGGAATCCTCTTCCGGGCCTAGTCCCCAGCCGTCCAGGATGACGAGAATGAACGGGCGAGGCACCGTCAAGAAAACTTCACCAGCCGCCCAAAGTCGGGAGCCTTGAGGCTCGCGCCGCCGACCAGGGCGCCGTCGATGTTGGGCATGGACATCAGCTCGTCGACGTTGGAGGGGCTCACGCTTCCGCCGTACTGCACGCGCATCCCCTCGGCGAGATCGTCGTCGTACAGCTCGCCGATCGTGCGCCGTACGAGCCCGCAGACCTCATCGGCGTCGGCAGGGGTCGCGGCTTTGCCGGTCCCGATCGCCCATATCGGCTCGTAGGCGATCACGGAGGCGGCCGCCTTGTCGCGCGGCAACTCGAAGAAGCCGCACTTCACCTGGTTGGTCACCACGTCCTCGGTCTGCCCCGCCTCGCGCTGCTTCAGCGTCTCACCGCAGCACATTATCGGGACCAGCCCGACCTCGATCGCGGAGCCGACTTTGCGGTTGACTCCCTGGTCGGTCTCGCCGAAGAGCTGCCTCCTCTCGGAATGCCCGATTATGACGTAGCCGACGCCCAGCGCCAGAAGCATCGTGGGCGAGACCTCCCCGGTGAAGGCCCCCGATTCGGACCAGTGCATGTTCTGCGCGCCCAGCCCGATAGACATCGAGCCTTTTTCGATGGCGGCGGCCACTGCGGGTATGTCCACGAAAGGCGGGCAGACCACGACCTCCACGGCATCCTGGCCAGCGATCTCCTTCCAGATGCCCTCCACCAGCGCGGCCCCTTCGACGGGCGTCAGGTTCATCTTCCAGTTCCCCGCGATTATCGGCTTTCTCAAGGCTGCCTCCGTCGTTCTACTTGTCGTTCAACGCTTCAACGGCCGGCAGCTTCTTGCCCTCCAGCAACCGCATCGCGGCCCCGCCGCCGGTCGACACGAAATCCATCTTCTCCTCCAGGCCGAACTGCCGTAGCGCGGCATCCGAGTCGCCGCCGCCGACCACCGTCTTGGCGCTGGCGTTGGCGATGCACTCGGCGATGCTCTTGGTGCCGTTGGCGAAAGCGGGCCACTCGAAGACGCCCATCGGGCCGTTCCAGAATATCGTGCGGGCCTCGTTCAGCATGATGCAGTATTTCTCTACCGTGGCCGGGCCGATGTCGAGTCCCATCCAGCCGCCAGGTATCGCCTCCGTCGGGACTACCTTGTGGCTGGCGTTCTTGTCGAACCTGTCCGCCACCACGAAGTCGATGGGCACCATCACTTTGACGCCCTTCTTGCGGGCCTTCTTCATCGTGCCTGCGATCTGGGGTATCTGGTCCTCCTCTATCACCGACTGCCCTATGTCGAGCCCCATGCTCTTGATGACGGTGAAGCACATGCCCCCGCCGGTGAGGATGCAGTCCGCGATCTCCAGGAAGCTGTCTATCACACCCAGCTTGTCCGATATCTTGTTGCCGCCAAGCACCACGGTGAACGGCCTTTCCGGGTCCTCCATCAGGGCACCCAGCGTCTCCAACTCCTTCTCCATCAACAGCCCCATGACCGACGGAAGGTAGCGGGTGACCCCCACGGTGGAGGCATGCGCGCGGTGGCTGGTCCCGAAGGCGTCGTCGACGTAGACGTCGGCCAGGTCGGCCAGCTGCCTTGAGAAGTCGGGCAGGTTCTCGCGCTCGCCGGGGTAGAAGCGCAAATTCTCCAGCAGGATGATCGCCTTGGGGTTGCCGTCGATGGCACCCTTGACACGCGGCCCCACGCACTCCTTGAGGCTCACCACGGGATACTTGATCAGCTCGGCCAATCGCTTGCCCACCGGGCCCATGCGCAGGCTCTCCACCACCTGGCCCTTGGGCCTGCCCAGGTGGGACATCAGGATCGGCTTCGCGCCGTGATCGAGCAGGTAAGAGATGGTGGGGATGGCTCCCCTGATGCGGGTATCGTCGGCCACGTTGCGCTCGATATCGAGCGGCACGTTGAAGTCGACGCGTACCAAGACCTTCTTGCCCGAAACGTCGATGTCATCCAGCGTCTTTTTAGGGGGCTGCAGCATGAGTCCCCCTACGCCATCATGAACTTGATCAGGTCGACTACCCTGCTCGAGTAGCCCCACTCGTTGTCGTACCAGGTCATGACCTTCACCATGTTGCCCATGACCATCGTCGATTGGGCATCAAAGACCGATGAGTACGAGGTCCCGACCACGTCTATGGAGACTATCGGGTCCTGGGTGTATGCGAGTATGCCTTCCATGCGACCCTTGTCCGCCGCTGACTCGACCACGTTGTTGACCTCCGCGACCGTCACCTCGCGTCCCAGGATGGCCACCAGGTCGACTATCGAGGCATCGAAGGTCGGCACCCTCATCGCCACGCCGTCGATCTTGCCCTTCATCTCGGGCAGTACCAGCGCGGTCGCCCTCGCGGCGCCGGTGGTCGTGGGGATGATGGACATCGCGGCGGCGCGCGACCGCCTGAGGTCCTTGTGGGGAGCGTCCAGTATCACCTGGTCGTTGGTGTAGGCGTGTATCGTCGTCATGAACGCCTGCTCGATCCCGAAGTTGTCCAGCAGGACCTTGACCAGAGGCGCCAGCGCGTTGGTGGTGCAGGAGGCGTTGGAGACGACGTGGTGTTTGGCCTTGTCGTAGGCGTCCTCGTTCACACCGAGGACTATGGTCAGGTCCGGCCCTGTGGCCGGGGCCGATATTATGACCTTCTCCGCGCCGGCCGTTATGTGCTTGGCCGCCTTGTCACGGGTGGTGAAGAGGCCGGTCGATTCCACCACCACATCGACCTTGAGCTCTTTCCAGGGGAGCTTCTCGGGGTCACGTTCGGAGAGGACCTGTATCTCCTTGCCGTCGATCACCAGCACGCCCTCGTGGGGTCCCGGCTCCACCTCTCCGCACCAGGTGCCATGCACGGAATCGTACTTGAACAGATGTCGCAGCGTTTTGACGTCGGTGAGGTCGTTTATCGCCACGAACTCGATCTCAGGGTCCGATATCCCCGCGCGGGTGACTAACCTGCCGATCCTTCCGAACCCGTTGATGCCTACTCTGATTGCCATCTCCTACACCCCTTTCGCCCCGTTATCCAGCTCTGGCCATTATAGCAGTACCGGCAAGTAGGTTCGCGGTTTTTCGGCCTATCCCCGCCGGAAATCGCCTTTTTCGCCGGGGATGAGAGACTCCAGCCGCCTCATCCTGGACTGCACCACTGATTTGGAGACGGGCGGGTCGAGAATGGCACCCAGCTCGGCGAGCGAGGCCTGCGGATTCGCCAGCCGCACCTCCGCCAGCGCGGCAAGATCGCCAGGGGCGTCGATGAGCGCCCCGCTCGCCAGCAGCCTGCCCGCGAGCTCGCGCTGCCGCAGCGACGCGTCGGCCAGGCGCCGGGCATTCGCCGCGTCGCAGTTCACCAGCCGGTTGACGTCGTTCCTGGTGCTGTTCATTATCGTGCGGCTCTCCCATTCGAGGTGCGCGCCGTGCGCGCCGACCACGGCCAGTAGCGAGGAGATCTGCTGCCGTCTCTTTAGATAGACCACCCACTGGTTGCGCCTCTGCCGCTTGCCGGGGGTCAGCCCCTTGCGGCGGAAGAGTTCCTCGAAAGCGGAGGCGGAGGCATTCGTGGAGAAGGAGACCTCGAAGTCGGCCTGGCCGAAAGGCTCGCTGATGTATCCGCCGCCGAGGAACGCCCCTCTCAGTGCCGCCGCCGCGCAGCAGTCACTCCTGGTGAGCCTCCTGGGGACGACGGGCTCGGGCGCCAGGTGGGCGTCGAGCACGCCCAGCTCGTTGAGCGCCTGGTGGAACCCAGGCTGGTCGGCTATCTCGAGGCGGTAGACGTTGCCGCGCCTGGGCGTCGATCTGATGACCTTGATCACCGGGGTCTGGAGCGTGAAGAGCGTGTGCACCAGCTCGTAGATCTTGCGCGCGGTGTAGACCCCCGAGGACTCGGTCACCAGCAAGTGCCCTCCCGATCCCCGTATGGTGTAGCTGCCATCCATGTGCAGAAGCGCCGAGAGCTCGGCTACCTGGCAGCAGTGCCTGCTGGGCTTCAGGTGGCTCAGCTCTTCTTTTACCCTGTGTACGCTGCTGGTCATTACTTGTTGATGTCGCGGTGGGTGACGGAGACCGGCTGGCCTGCTTTCTTGAAGCGCCTGGCGAGCTCGTTGGTCACCACCACCGAGCGGTGGCGGCCTCCGGTGCAGCCGATGCCTATGGACAAGTACGGCCTGCGCTCCCTGTTGTACCCCGGCAGTATGAACTCGATCAGCTGCAAGAACTGGGTCACAAATTCCTGCACGTCCTCCCGCTGGAGCAGGAAGTCCTTCACCCGCTTGTCGGTCCCCTTGCGATCCCTGAGCTCGGCGACCCAGTAGGGGTTCGGCATGAACCTGACGTCGAAGATGATGTCGGCGTCCAGCGGGTGCCCGTACTTGTACCCGAAGGAGGTCAGCGAGATCTTGGTGCTGCGCGCGTCGTCCAGCACCGGGACTATGCTGCGCAGGGTCTCGCGCAGCTCGTAGACGTTCATGCCGCCGGTGTCGATGACGACGTCGGCCCTCTCTCGAAGCGGGTCGAGCAGCCTGCGCTCCTCCTCGATGAGACCGGAGACACCCAGGCCTTTGCTCTCGAGCGGGTGGATGCGGCGCGTCTCGGAGAAGCGCCGCAGCAGCACCTCGTCGGAGGCGTTCAAGAATACGATCGTGTAGGGGATCGACTCGAGCCCCTCCAGCGAGGACAGGAGCTCGGCGAAGTCGGTGCCGCCCCTGATGTCCATCACGATGGCGATCTTGGAGAGCTTCTTGCCGGCCACGGGCGCCAGCTCTATCACGTTGGGCAGCAGCGAGGCCGGCAGGTTGTCTATGGCGTAGTACCCCATGTCCTCCAGGCACTTCATCGCCTGCGTCTTCCCCGCCCCGGACATCCCCGTTATCACCAGTATCTCCAAGCGGACCTCCGTACAAGCTTAGAAGTGCGGCCTCAGCGGCTCTTTTCCAATGATAGACCTATCCGGCGGGCAATTCAGCCGCGCCGCGACTCGAGGTCCAGCAGCCACTCCTTCCAGCCGGGCCTGCCGCTCCAGCCTCCGATACTCCCGTCGGAGGCCAGAACGCGATGGCAGGGTATCACCAGCGCCACCGGGTTGCGGCCGACCGCGCCTCCGGCCGCCCTCGCGGCACCGGGCCGCCCGGCCATGGAGGCGACCTTCCCGTAGCTCGACACCGCGCCCCAGGGTATGCGGTACACCACCTCCAGCACCTGTCGGGTGAAGGGGCTCGAGGCTCCCAGGTCGACCGCCGGGACCACCTCCGGCTCCTCGCCCGCCAGTAGCTGCGAGAGGAAACTGGCCAGCGACTCGAGGAGCCTCGCCGCACTCACGTCCCGCGGCGCCCCCTGGACTGTGTGCCGCGCGGGACTCTTCCCCGCCAGCGACTTCACGGCATCGTCGAGGGGCGCCAGCTCGAGGCTCACCACGCCGGACGGCGAGGCGCAGGCGCTGAAGCTCGCGTCCCCCACCTTTATCTCAGAGGTCGATTCTCTGGCTTTCATTTCTGCTGGCTCTCCTTTACCGCCATGGCCGCCTCTTGGACGGCCTGCGCAACTACGTCCGGCACGCCGGGCACAGCCTGGAGGTCGGCGAGCGACGCCTCCGCGACCTTCCTGGGCGAACCGAAGTGCTTCAACAGCACCTTCTTCCTGCCGGGCCCGACACCGGTCACCTGGTCGAGCCAGGAGCTCGACGTCGCCCGCTCCATCAGCGACCTGTTGTAAGAGACCGCGACGCGATGCGCCTCATCCCTCATCCTCTGGAGAAGGAACAGCGCCTCGGAATCCCTGCGCAGGCGCAGCGGCTCCTTATGACCCGGCCGGTAGACCTCCTCCAGGCGCTTGGCCAGCGCCGCGGTCTGGATCCCCTCGATGCCCATGACCTTGAGGACCTCGAGAGCCGCGTTGAGCTGCCCTTTGCCGCCGTCCAGGACGACGAGGTCGGGCATCTTCGACCAACCCGCCTTGCCTTCGCCCTGCTGCTCGGACTCGCTCCTGGCGCGCCTGAACCGGCGGTAGAGGACCTCGCGCATCATGCCGACGTCATCGACGCCGGGCGTGAACTTGATGAAGAACTTCCTGTATTCACGGCGGGACGGGTATCCGTCCTGGAAGACCACCATCGAGCCCACCGACGCCGTGCCGGCGAAGGTCGAGATGTCGTAGCACTCTATCCTCAGCGGGAACCTATCGAGCTCGAGGTCGCGGGTCAGTTCCGCGAGCGCCGCTTCCACCCTGCCCTTGTCGCGGGCCCGCGCGACCTTGGCTCCCTCCAGGGCGAGCTTGGCGTTGGCCGCCGCAAGCGTCATCTCGTGCTTCTTCTTTCCCTTCTGCGGGACCCTTATTTCCAGGCCCGCGCCCCTTTGCGCGGCCAGCCACTCGCCCAGGCCCTCGGCGTCCGGCGGCATCGCCGGCACTATCACGATCTCGGGTATCGAGCCGGCCTGATCGTAGTAGCGCTTGAGAAACTCGCCAACCAGGTCGTCATCCTCTCTGGCAACCTCGAGGTCGGTGAAGAATACCAGGTTGCCCAGGTGGAAGCCGGCGCGGTTCTGGGCCACCGAGAAGCAGGCCTGCATGCCGTCGCTGAAGAACCCGATGACGTCATAGTCCTGGGTCGTCGAGGAAAGCGACCGGTGATGCCGCAGCACCTGGCGCGCGGACTCTATCTGGTTGCGTATCCGCGCGGCCTGCTCGTACTCCTCCTCGCGCGAGGCCGCCCGCATGCGCGTGTCCAGCTCGTCCAGGACCTCGGCGTATCTGCCCTCCAGGAAGTCGCAGAACTGCTTCACCTGCCTCATGTACTCGGCGGTGCCGACGTTGCCGCGGCAGGGACCCAGGCACATCTCCATCTCGTAGTAGAGGCAGGGCGAGTGCCCCTTCTGGCCCGGCACCACTCCGATGCAATGACGCAGCGGGAAGATCTTCTTCAGCAGCCTGATGGTGTTCCTCGCGGCGCGGGCGTTCACGTAGGGGCCATAGTACTTTACCCCCCTGACGCGCTTGCCCCTGGTCAGCATGATCCGGGGATAGGAGTCGCTCATGTACACGGCGATGTAGGGGTAGCTCTTGTCGTCTCGCAGGATGATGTTGTACCTGGGCAGGTACTTCTTGATGAGGGTGGCCTCTAGGATGAGCGCGTCCACCTCGGTCTCGCACACCATCACGTCGAGGTCGGCGATCTCCCCGCGGAGCGCCTCACCCTTGTAGTCGCCCGCGGCCGGCGCGCGGAAGTAGGAGCTGACGCGATTGGAGAGCTCCTTGGCCTTGCCCACGTAGATGACCCGGCCGGCCTCGTTGGTGAAGACGTAGACGCCGGGGCGGGCCGGCAGCGTGCGAAGCTTGTCCCTCGGCGCCTGCTTCACTTCGCCTTCGCCGCCCTGGCCTTCTTGCGCGCGGCCCGTCCGTCCAGCACCTCGCCCAGGAAGGCACCGGTGTAGGAATTCTTGGTGGCGGCCACCGCCTCCGGAGTCCCGGTCGCCACCAGCTTCCCTCCCTTGTCCCCTCCCTCTGGGCCGAGGTCCACGATGTGGTCGGCCACCTTGATCACGTCCATGTTGTGCTCCACCACTATCACGGTGTTGCCGCCCTCGACCAGCCGGTCCAGGACCTCGATCAGCTTCGAGATGTCGTCGAAGTGGAGTCCGGTGGTCGGCTCGTCCAGCAGGTAGAGCGTGCGGCCGGTGGGCCGCTTGGCGAGCTCGCGCGCCAGCTTGACGCGCTGGGCCTCGCCGCCGGACAGTGTCGGCGCCGGCTGACCCAGGCGGATGTACCCAAGGCCGACGTCGGACAGTATCTGCAGCTGTCGCGCGATGGGCGGGATGTTGGCGAACATCGCCATTGCTTCTTCGACCGTCATCTCCAGGACCTCGTGGATATTCTTGCCCTTGTAGTGGATCTCCAGCGTCTCGCGGTTGTACCTCTTCCCCTTGCAGACGTCGCATGAGATGTATACGTCGGGAAGGAAGTGCATCTCTATCTTCACCATGCCTTCGCCCTTGCAGGCCTCGCAGCGGCCGCCGGCGACGTTGAAGCTGAAGCGCCCGGGCTTGTAGCCGCGCACCTTCGCCTGTGGCGTGCTGGCGAAGAGGGTGCGGACCCCGTCGAACACCTTGGTGTAGGTTGCTGGGTTGGAACGTGGCGTGCGCCCTATCGGCGACTGGTCGATGTTGACGACCTTGTCTATCTCCTGGACCCCGTCGATGCCCTTGTGCGCCCCGGGCGGGGTGCGGCTGGAGGAGAGCCTGCGGCGCAGCCCGCGGTAGAGCACCTCGCTGACCAGCGTGCTCTTGCCCGAGCCGCTCACGCCGGTGACGCAGGTGAACAGGCCCAGGGGGAAGGCGACGTCGATGTCCTTGAGGTTGTGCTCGGTCGCTCCGCGCACCACCAGGGCGCGCCCGGTCTGCGGCCTGCGGGCGTGCGGTATCGGTATCTCGAGCTCGCCCGACAGGTACTTGCCGGTGATGGACCGCTTGCTGGCGATGAGATCGGCGACCGTCCCGGTCGCCACTATGTGCCCGCCGTGTATACCGGCTCCCGGGCCGATGTCGACCACATAGTCCGCCGCCCTTATGGTGTCTTCGTCGTGCTCCACCACGATGACGGTGTTGCCCAGGTCCCGCAGCCGCTTGAGCGTCTCGATGAGCCTGTTGTTGTCGCGCTTGTGCAGCCCCACGCTGGGCTCGTCCAGGATGTAGAGGACGCCCACCAGCCCGGAGCCTATCTGGGTCGCGAGCCGTATCCTCTGCGACTCGCCGCCCGCAAGCGTGCTGGCCTGCCTCGACAGCGTGAGGTAGTCGAGCCCCACGTCTATGAGGAACTGCAGCCGCGAGCGGACCTCCTTGAGCAGTCGCGCGGCGATCGTCTTCTGCCTGGCGTCCAAGCCGAGCCTGGCGATGAAGTCCATCGCGCGCTCGACGGTCATGTCGGAGAGCTCGGCGATGTTGGCGCCTCCCACCGTGACTGCCAGGCTCTCCGGGCGCAGCCGCGCGCCGTGGCACTCCGGGCAGGGCTTGAAGCTCATGAACATCCCGATGCGCCAGCGCGCGTAATCGGACTCAGTCTCCCGGTAGCGGCGCTCCAGAGTGGGGATCACACCCTCCCAGGTGGTGTAATAGGTCCTCTCCCGGTTGCGTGAGTCCCGGTGCCGGACCAGGATCTCGGCGTCTCCCGCGCCGTAGAGGACTACATCCTTGGCGCGCTCATCGAGCTCTTCGAAGGGGACGTCCAGGCGGAACCCGTAGGTGGTGGCCAGCGCCTCCAGCATGCTGTAGAAATGGGTCTGAGTAGCAGCCTCCCAGGGCGCCACCGCGCCCTCGATGAGCGGGCGCCGCGGGTCGGGCACCACCAGCTGCGGGTCCATCTCCAGCCTGTGGCCGAGCCCCCCGCATGTCTGGCAGGCGCCGTAGGGGTTGTTGAACGAGAACATCCTGGGGGAGAGCTCCGGGAACGAGATCGCGCAGTGCACGCAGGCGAACTCCTCCGAGAAGATGGCCCGGCGGTCGTCGGAGTCCTGCACGGCGACCATGCCTTCGCCCAGGTGGAGCGCGGCCTCCACCGATTCGGCCACCCGGCTCCTGGCTCCTTCTTTGAGCACCAGCCGGTCGACCACGGCCATGATCTCGTGCTTCTTGTTTTTATCGAGCTCGATCTCCTCGGAGAGATCGTAGACCGCGCCGTCGAGGAGCACGCGCACATACCCGCGATGCCGCAGGTTCTCGAACACGGCGGCGTGCTCGCCCTTGCGGCCGCGGACCAGCGGCGCCAGCACCATGATCTTCTTGCCCTCGCCCATCTCCATGACCAGGTCGGTTATCTGCTCGGGGGACTGCCTGGAAACCGGGCGTCCGCACTTGTAGCAGTGCGGCTCGCCGATGCGCGCGTAGAGGACGCGAAGGTAGTCGTAGATCTCGGTCACCGTGCCGACGGTCGACCTGGGGTTGGAGGTGCCGGCCCTCTGGTCTATCGATATGGCGGGCGAGAGCCCCTCGATGAGGTCGACGTCCGGCTTGTCCAACTGTCCCAGGAACTGGCGCGCGTAAGAGGACAGGGACTCCACGTAGCGCCGCTGGCCCTCCGCGTAGATGGTGTCGAAGGCGAGCGAGGATTTCCCCGACCCGCTGATGCCGGTCATCACTATCATCTTGTTGCGCGGGAGGTCGAGCTTGACGTCCTTGAGGTTGTGCTCGCGCGCCCCCCGTATCTTCAGTATCCCGTCATTCGCCGCCAAGTAATTCCTCGCTTATGTGTTTGATCTGGTCACGCAGCCTGGCCGCCTCCTCGAAGCGCAGCTCCTCGGCCAGCAGCCTCATCTCTTCCTCCATGTTCAACAGCAGCCTCTGCAGTTCCTCGCCGGACATGCCGCGGGCCCTGTCCACCGGGTCCTCGGACGCCTCGGCGCCCGGCGACATCGCGACCTCGAGGATGTCCCTGACCTCTTTCTGGATCGTCTGGGGGCTTATGCCGTGCTCATGATTGTAGGCCACCTGCCGCTCCCGCCGGCGGCGCGTCTCCTCTATCGCGCTCGCCATCGCCTCAGAGGTCTCCTGCGCGTAGAGTATCACGGTGCCGCCCGCGTTCCTGCTGGCGCGTCCCATCGTCTGTATCAGGCTCCTCTCGCTCCTCAGGAACCCCTGCTTGTCGGCGTCCAGTATCGCCACCAGAGATACCTCCGGCAGGTCGAGCCCCTCGCGCAGGAGGTTGATCCCGACCAGGACGTCGAAGACGCCGGCGCGCAGGCCGCGCAGTATCTCCACGCGCTCGACCGTGCCTATCTCCGAGTGGAGGTATCTGGCCTTGATGCCCACCTCCGAAAGGTACTCCGAAAGGGTCTCCGACATCTTCTTGGTCAGCGTGGTGACCAGCACTCGCTCGTTCTTCGTCACCCGGTCCCGCACCTCCGAGAGCAGGTCGTCGACCTGCCCGTCGGCGGCCCTGATCTCCACCGCGGGATCGACCAGCCCGGTCGGCCTGATCACCTGCCGCACCACGTTGGAGCTCCTTTCGATCTCCCAGTCCGCGGGAGTGGCGCTGACGAAGACGATCTCGCCGACCTTTGCCAGAAACTCGTCGCGCGAAAGGGGCCTGTTGTCCAGAGCGGACTCCAGCCTGAACCCGTGCTCCACCAGCGTCTCCTTGCGGGAGCGGTCCCCGTGCAGCATGCCGGAGAGCTGTGGCACCGTGATGTGGGATTCGTCGATGAAAGTCAGCATGCCCTCGGGGAAGAAGTCGATGAGCGTATAGGGCGGCTCGCCCGCCTTCCTTCCCGCCAGGTGCCGCGAGTAGTTCTCGATCCCGTGGCAGTACCCGGTCTCGCGCAGCATCTCCAGGTCGTACATGGTGCGCATCCTCAGCCTCTGCTCCTCCAGCAGCTTGTCGCGCGCCCGCAGCCACTCCAGCCGCTCCTCCAGTTCTTCCTCGATCCCCTTGATCGCCGCATCCAACTGGTCCGAGGGCGTGAGGAAGTGGGTGGCCGGCCATATGACCGTGCGGTCGAGGTCCGCCAGCACCTCGCCTGTCAGAGGGTCGACCTGGGTAACCCGCTCTACGGTATCCCCGAAGAAGTCCACCCGCACGGCCGCCTCCTCCCAGTAGGCCGGGTATATGTCGATCACGTCTCCGCGGACCCTGAACTTCCCCCTGTCGGGGGCGAGGTCGTTCCGCTCGTAGTGGATGTCCACCAGCCGTCGCAGGATGTTCTCCCTGTCGTACTCGCCGCCGCGCTCTATCATCACCATCCTGTTGAAGTACTCGTCCGGCGAGCCCAGGCCGTAGATGCACGAGACCGATGCCACGATTATGACGTCCGGGCGTGAAAGGAGCGCGCTGGTGGCACCGTGCCTCAACCTGTCAATCTCGTCGTTGATGGATGAGTCCTTCTCGATGAAGGTATCGGTCGAGGGGATGTAGGCCTCCGGCTGGTAGTAGTCGTAGTAGCTGACGAAATACTCCACCGCGTTCTCCGGGAAAAACTCCTTGAACTCGGAGTAGAGCTGCGCCGCCAGCGTCTTGTTGGGCGCCAGCACCAGGGTCGGGCGCTGCACGGCCTCGATGACGCTGGCCATCGTGAAGGTCTTCCCCGACCCGGTCACGCCCAGGAGCACCTGGTACCGCTCTCCGGCCGAGAGCCCCCGCAGGAGCCCCTCGATCGCGGCGGGCTGATCGCCCTGGGGCACGAAGTGCGTCTGCAGTTTGAACATTGACAAATGGGTCACCCCGTACGAGTATCGCAAGAAAGGGGTTCCCACGCCATGCGGGCCCCCTCGAATGAGATTCTAACCGCGCCACATACTCCCTTCAATGAGCAATCGCAGCCCCGCTCGGCGCGCAGGATAAGGACGTCGTTTGATTAAAAAGTGACTGTCAGCCCCCGGCCGCACCGGAGCCACAAATGCGTCCGGGGCAATTAGACCGTGAGGCCCAATGGCAAGCTGGATCAATAAAAGAGTTCTCTGCGTCATCCTGACACTCGTGCTGGCCGCGGGGGCCACGGCTCTCGGAGGGTGCTCCGCCACCTACCAGCCCGCCGTGTTCACGAAGGGCGGGGTCTCGATGGTCGCCAGGACCTCCGGGAAGTACTTTCAGGTCTACTCGAACGGCTCATGGCAGAGCCACCTCGTCAAAGGGGCCGACATCGGCGCTTCCGTCCCCGGCCATTGGTTCGGCGATCTCGCCACCACGGGTAGCACCTATTTAAGGTGGTTCGCCGATCTGGCCGCCATGAACACCAACACGATCCTGGCCTACACGCTGCTGAAGCCGGTGTTCTACCAGGCTCTCTACGATTTCAACAGGAGCAACCCTGGCAGGAAGCTCTGGCTCATACAGGGCGTGTGGCCTCCGGACCAGGAGGTGCTGGGAAACCTCTACACCGACTGGTACGTGACCCAGTACAAACAGGAGATGGATTTGGACGTCCAAGCGCTCACGGGCAGGGCGAACATAGCGAAGAGGGCCGGCAAGGCCTGGGGCAAGTACAAAGTAAATGTGATGCCCGACGTGCTTGGCGTCACGATCGGCCGCGAGCTCCTCAACACCGAGGCCAAGGAGACCGACGCCGCCAACCCGACAAAGACCAGCCTCAGCGGCGACCAGGTGCAGGCGCCTGCCGGGTCGAGGGCGATCGAGGTCTGGTGCGCCGACATGGCCCAGACTCTTGAATCCAAACTGCGCGCCAACGGCTGGACGGCCCCCGTGGGTTACGTGAGCTGGCCCACCCTCGACCCGATGGTCCACACCACCGAGATGAGCACGGGCCCGGGCAAGTCCAAGGCCAAAGAGGTCGACGACTCCGAGGTCCTCGACCCCGGCCACATCCTGCCCGGACCCAAGTCCGACGCGGGCATCTTCGGGGTCTTCCAGATCTATCCCTACTATCCGGAGTTCATGTACAGGCAGCCGTCGTACGCCGCCTATCGCGACAGCCAGGGTACCCTCCGCTATGGCGGATACCTGAAAGATTTCATGAAATACATCCCCGACTACCCGGGCCTGGTCGGTGAGTATGGGCTCCCGACCTCTGTCTCCAGTTCCCACGCGCAGCCCGAGGGCTTGACCCAGGGCGCCCTGGAGGAAGCGACACAGGGCAAGGAACTGGCGAGGCTCTACCGTGCCATAGTCCGCGAAGGTTACGCGGGAGGCCTGGTCTTCGAGTGGGCGGACGAGTGGGCCAAGAAGAACTGGGTCACCGCCTCTTACATGGTTCCCTTCGACCGCCACGTCCTCTGGCACAACTCGACCGACCCGGAGCAGTGCTTCGGGATACTCGCGTTCGACTCAAAGGATCAGCCGGCCAGCCAGATGAAGCTGCTCTGGATGAAAGCAAACCCCACCGGCAAGACCGGAGAAGTCCAGGCGGTCTACGCCGGTGCAAACGAGGACTTCCTCTACCTCACGCTCAACGTGGTGGGAGCCTCGGCGATGACCTCGCACGGCGCCTCCGGCATGCAGCTGTCGATGGGGATATCGACGCTGGGCAAGGACCACGGCACCACCAGTCTGCCCGTCGCGGGACTCCCTCAGATGTCGAGCGGCGTTGAGTTCCTGTTGCAACTTGGTGGCAGCGGTCAGTCTCTGCTGCTGTCACGCCCGGACTACAACCGTTCCAACAGCAAGTTCTGGGCCGCCGGCGCCACCGACCCGGCGTTCGAGCACACCACCTACGTCACCAACAGGGCGCAGATCGACACCGCCACGGGACAGGTCTTCCCGACCATCTCCACTGACCAGAGCGTCCTTCGCTATGGAGCGTTCAGCATCAAGGACCCACGTTACAGCTCGCTGGGCAACTGGTACATCGACCCCGTCGGCTCGCGCGTGGTCGTCCGCCTGCCCTGGGGACTCCTCAACGTGACTGACCCTTCCTCGAACCGCGTCATATTCGACGAGTCGCGCAGCCTACCGCCCGGTCCCGACGGCATGATGAACCTGGTGACCGACAGCCTGGGCACGGTCAAGACCCCCGGGTTCACCTTCTTCGCGGCTACGACCTCGGGCGGGAGTCTGGCGGACTTCGCACCGCGTTCCTCGAGCGGAAAGTCCTTCGGCCACGCGATCGGCCCCTTCGCCTGGAGGGGATGGGACCAGCCGAAATACACCGAGAGGTTCAAGCAGAGCTACGTCGACATGCGCGCCTTGTACGGGAGCTTCAACAGCACTCAGGTGCCGCCGGCGCCGCAGTGAGCGAGATCAGGCGGTAGGCTCTTTCCCGTGCGCCCCCTGGTAGGAGGAGCGCTCCATGTCTCCCCACTTGGACCGCCTGGTGTAGTAGGTCACGTAGGCCTTGGTGCGCCACCAGGTGTTCACCTGGCGGTAGCCCAGGTTGTCCAGCAGGGCGAAAAACGTCATCTTGGCCAGTGAGGAAAGCCTTGGAAAGTGCTGCAGCGCCACGCCTTCGAGCGCGATTCCCAGGAGCGATACGATAATCCCATAGAGCACCGCCACGCTGAGGAAGAGCCAGAGGAACTCGAGGCCAAGGAAGCCGAAGATCTGGGCAAGCACGATGACCGCGTAACCGAGCAGCTCCACCACGGGCCCGAGCATCTCGAAGAAGAAGTAGAACGGCATCGACAACATCCCCACCGGGCCGTAGGTCGGGTTGAAGATCATGGTCTCATGGGCGCGCAGCGACTCGATCATTCCTCGCTGCCACCTGTCGCGCTGGCTGGCGACCTGTTGCATCTTGACCGGGACCTGGGTCCAGCACACCGGGTCCGGGATGAACCGTATGCGGTACTCCCGCTTGTTCTTGCGGAAGTACTGGTGCATCCGCATGATGAGCTCCATATCCTCCCCGACCGTGTCCCGCAGGTAGCCCCCCACCTCGATCAGCGACCGGCGGTCGAAGGCGCCGAACGCGCCGGGCACCACCAGCAGGGCGTTCATCGTCGACCAGCCCATGCGCGCGCCGAGGAAAGCCCTGAGGTACTCGATGATCTGAACGTTCGCCCAGAACCCGTGTGGCAGCCTGACCTCGGTGACGTTGCCTGACGTCACGGTGCAGCCGTTGAGCACGCGCACGACGCCCCCCACGGCCACCGTCTCGCCCGGCTTCTCCAGGAAAGGCCTGGCGATCTTCAGCAGCGCGTCCGGCTCGATCAGCGAGTCCGCGTCGACGGTGACTATGATGTCGCCGGTTGAGACATTGATCCCGGCGTTCAAGGTGTCGGCTTTGCCTCCGTGCTGTTTGTCGATGACGATCAGGTTGTCGTAGACCGTCGAGATGTAGACGCCGACGATGTCCGCGCACGGAACCGGCCGCTCCACCACCTTGGTGACCTGCCGCAGGTCGTAGCCGCGGACCAGTTCCGCGATCGTCAAGTCGGTCGACCCGTCATTCACGGCTATCACCTCGAAGCGCGGATACTTGAGCATCAGCGCCGCCCGCACGGACTCGACGATGCCCGCCGACTCGTTGTAGGCCGGGATTATCACCGACACCTTCGGCGTGAGCGGCGACCGGAACAGCTCGTCCAGGTCCACCAGCCGCTTGTGCGCCACGTAACGCCCTGCCGAGACGAATGCTGCTATGAAGAGACCGAGGTAGGTGGTGTTGACCACGACGAAGTAGCCGAAGACCAGGAAGTTTATGGTAATGATCACCACGCCCCACCAGTCGTTGGCCGTCATCATGCGCGGCTCACCCCCGGCATGCCGCGGAGCCTGATGTCCTCGGTCCCCAGGACCTCCGCCACGACGCCGCGCTCCTGTTCCTCTTCGACGGCCAGCCTCTCGGCCAGCGCGTTGTGGCCCTCAGTCCCAAGCTTGGTCAGGGCGATCGCCGCGCTCATCTTCACCCGCAGCTCCGGGTCGCGGATGGCCCGCGCCAGCGAGCTTATCGCGTCGGTGCAGCTGAGCTGTCCCAGCGACTCCGCCGCCTGGGCGCGTACCTCGCCCGAGGGGTCGTCCAGGACGCTCTCGAGGGCGTCACAACTGCCGATGTCTCCAGTGAGACCCAGTGACCTGGCCGCCTTCGAGCGCAGCAAGTCATGCTCGCTGTCGAGGTAAGCCATCAGCGCCGGAGCGGACTGCGCGTCGCGGATGGCCCCCGCGAGATCGATCAGCAGGCCCAGCCGCTCGGGCGGCAGGGTGCCCTCCACCAGGTGTCCGCGGATGAGGGGCGCGAACGCCCTCTTCTGCTCGAGCACCACCTCGCCGACCCGCGAGCTCTGGATCGTGCGGTCGCCCGAGATGAAGTCCATGACGCCATCCACCGCCTCGGGGGTGCCGATGTGGGCCAGCGCGTTCAAGGCGGAGAAGACAACCCGCTCGTCCGGCTCAGACAGCGCGGCCAGCAGGTAGGGCACCGCGCGCTCAGACCTCGAGATCCCGAGGTGAAAAGCCGACTCGGCTTTCTTGAAGTCCTTGCCTTGCCTTACGTTCCGTATGTCCTCATCCACGTAGCCCATGTTCTCGAAGATGTAAGTGAGGACGCCCAACTCCGAGCCCTTCACGATTCTGGCGTTCTCGAGCAGGACCTGCTCCAACTGGTGGTAGTCGGCGCGAGGGACCAGGTGCTCCGCCTTCCACTCGGCCCCCTCCGGGTCGGGTTCGCTGGTGAGCAGGTCACGGACGAGCGGCCTGATCTTTTCCCTGATCGCCTCGAGGCGCGCCTCTCTCCTGGAGAGGACCAGGCGCATGACGATGAGCGCCGCGAAGACAGCGATCAGGACCACGAACATCACGACGATCGAAAAGGAGAGTATCTCCACGACGTGTGCGGTCGAGTGCGCCAGCGTCCAGGCCATGGCTCACCTCAGCTTGCCATCGAGGTTGACCCTTACCCGCGCCGACAGTTCCGAGGGACTGAACGGTTTGGTCATGTAGTCCACCGCGCCGAGGTCGAACCCCTTGAGCACGTCCTCCTCCATCTCGCGAGCGGTCAGCATTATCACCGGGATGCTCGAGGTGTCGTCGGAAGACTTGAGGGTGCGCAGGACGTCAAAGCCGTCCATCACCGGCATCATGACGTCGAGGATCACCATGTCGGGAACCGTCTTGTTTATCAGATCGAGTGCCACGCGTCCGTTCTCGCCCAGATGCACCGTGTACCCGTCTTTTTCAAGCTTGAACTTCACCAGGCTCGCAATCTGGTGGTCGTCCTCGGCTAAGACGATGATTATCTTCTTCAACTACCGTCCCTCTCGGACAATCCGTCTCGTCGTCACGCGGCGTAACGCCGCAAAGGCCAGTTGTTTCGGGTGAATCTTCTTCCTCGGAGGGCAAAACCCTATCTTGGGGAATCAACGAGGCTTCAATACCGCGGCAATCTCCGGTTTGAGCCGGGCGTTCTCGTCCCAGAGCCCCCAGTATCTTCCGCAGGCACCCTCGCGGCTGGCTTTCCAAAGCTCGTCATAGGCCTCGAAATAGAAGTAGGGGACGGCGCTCGAGTTAGCCCACCACATGAACTCCGAAAGGAACCTGGCGGCGTTGGCCGCGCCCGGCACAGCGCTTTCCTTGACCTCGCCGCCTGTCGGCCATCCAGTCTCGATTATGACGGTCTTGTTGCCCGCGGCCGCTTTCACCTGCCGGTAGTAGTCGGCTACGCGGCCGACAGCGGTCTCGACGCTGCACCCTTCCCAGTACGGGTAGACATTGATCAGGATGACGTCACAGGCGGCCATGAGCCTGGGGTGGCTCAGCCACTCGTCCCATGAGTCACTGGTCCCGGTGGGGATGCCCGCGGCTTTGACCTGGTTGATGTAGGAGATCATCTGGTCCTCTGGCAGCGCGTTGCCCAGCAGCACCTCGTCGCCCACGACCGCCATGTCGATCTGCCTGGACCTGGCCTGCGCAGTCAGCGCGGCGACCTCGCTCGCGTTCCTGCCCAGGTCAGTATAGATGTCACAGCCTCCCGCCACTTGCATGCCCGCCGACCTGGCTTGCGCCGGCATCTCCCCCCACTCGCCCTCCGAGCCGAAGGTCCGTATCCAGCCGCTGTACTTCGCGACCCCCGTGATCAGGGAGGAGACGGTGGAGGTCGCTACGACCCCCTGGCTGGGGTCCTGCACCAGGTAGGGGCTGAAGCAGAGGCCGTACAAGCTTCCCGCCGGTACCGGCACGGTTTTGGCGGACTGGGCGCCGCTGGAGCAGGGCATCGGCCAGCGAGTCTTGTCGAAGTAGATGGAGGACTCCGACATCACGCCGGTGCCCTTCACCACGCGCACCCTGGTGGACACCTGCAGGTTCGGCCCCGCGTCGTCGTTGACGAAGACCGTGACGCGCTGACCGGCCCCGATCGTGATGGTCTTTGCTCCAAGCGCGCCACGCTCCTGGGTCATGTAGGTGATCTCGACCGCGGCGTCCGAGGTGGAGGTGTTCTGCAGGCACAGCCACTGCTCGAAGAATTGCCCCGTGTACCCTTCGGCGAAGTACTTATCCGTGGAGGCCGCCGGGCTGCCGAGTGCGCAGGACGCGCCCTGGAAATCGAGCCCGCTGTGAGAGAACCCGTAGTACATCGGCCTCTCGGCGAGGAACGGCGCGGACGAGGACAGCAGTACGCTGACGTCCTTCCCCCTGCCGACCTCGAGCGCCACCGGGACCGTACGGCGCTGGAGGGCGCCGACCTGATACGCGCGCGTGACAGGCGCGCCCTGTCCGGTTCCCATCTGGTAGGTGGCGGACACGGTAATGGCACACGTGCCGGGGTTCTGCAGCGTCAGCCACTCGTCGAAGCCTGCTCGCGTCGTCCCTTCCGCGAAGAAACGGCTCCCGGAGAGGCCGGTGGCACCCATCACGCAATGGCCGCCGGTGAGGGTGGCCCCCCACGAAGAGGTGTACGAGAAGTACATCGGGCGCTCAGCCACCACCGGTTGGCTGGACGATAGAGCCAGGGAGGATTCGCGGTTGGCGCCCAGCAGGTCGTTGACCTTGAAGGTCGCCCTGGACATCGCGGGCACCTCGCCGCCCCTGACTTCCTGGCCGGTGACGGTCTGGAACTTGAAGGTGAGAGAGGCGGCGGACGGGTTCGGATTGAGTACGCAGACGTACTCGTCGAAGCCCGGCCCCGTGTAACCTTCCGCGAAGTACCAGGTTCGTGAAAGCGCGGGCGCCGCGGTGACACAGTGCGAGCCGACCAGCCCTCCGCTGTAGTTGAAATAGATCGGCCGCTCCGTCGCAAGGTCCGGATGGTCGGAGGTCATGACAGCCGAAACCTCTTTTCCGGCTCCGACCACCGAATTTACGTCGATGGTGAACCGCGATTGGGCGTTAATGGTAAAGCTCCTGGAGACCGAGCCCCCGCCGTTGAAGAGGAATTCGCCGCTGACCGTAGCCGCAGTAGCGTCGGGGTTGGCGATGCAGATGTATTCCTGGAAGCCGCCGCCTGTATATCCTTCCGCGAAATACCAGTTGGTCCGGCTCCCCGCCGACGCCGGCGCAGCGGCGAATCCTCCGATGGAGGCGGCCAGCACGACCGCGAGAACCACCGCGACCGCGGCGGCCCTTCTCCCCATTGCTATGCGCGAACGCGCGCGTGGTTTGTCCTGGTCATTCCCGGGTTTGCGCGTGTCCCGTGCCAATAGATTCATCTCCAGCAAAGTGTCCGTGGCTCCTGATAGCATCCTGCACTCCGGATATCGGCGCGAAGGCGTCTTAAGCTGAAGTTGCTTTGCCATGCAAGTTTGACCCAAGAAATGAGACATGCTAACTTGGGTCACATGACGGATGATAAGAATTGCTGGGACATCAAGAAGTGCTCAGCCGCCCAATACCTTAACTGCAAGGCCTATCTCGAGAAGAAGAAGTGCTGGGAAGTCTCCAACCCCCGCGGCTCGCGCAGCATGCTCCTGTGCCTGCAGATGGGGTGCCCGGTCTACGATCTCTACATGGACGAGATAGACAAGGAGATAGAGTACCGGCTCCGCATGATGTTCCCGTTCCTGGCCAGCATCTCAGAGGAAGGCGAGAAGCCTCAGGAGTAATCCTTCCGCGCCCGCTCCGCTATTCTCTCGAATGCCTCAGAGACCCTCCGGTGCAGCTCCTCGATCGTCGAGTCGTTCTCTATGACGATGTCGGCCGTCGCCTGCCTCTCCGGGTCCGGCGCCTGGGCGGCGATCCTTCCGCGAGCCTCGGCCTCGGCCATGCCCCGCTCTGAAGTCATCCTTCTCACGCGAGTCTCCTCGTCGGCGATCACCACCACGATCAGATCGAAGACCCCCGTAACCCCGGCGTCGACGATCAGGGCCGCATCGAGGACGATGGCGGGAACCTCGCCATTCCTCAAAGTCTCGGCGCGCTCGGCCACGCGTCGCATCATCTCCTGAAAAATGGCGGGATGTGTGATGCTGTTGAGCAACACCCGCTTCTCTTCGTCTCCGAATACGATCGACGCCAGTGCGGCCCGGTCGACGCACCCGTGCTCGTCCAGCACGCAGTCACCGAACTGCCGCACCAGGGTATCGTATGTGGGGGTTCCGGGTTCCACAACCTGCCGCGCCAGCGCGTCGGCGTCCACCACGGGCAGACCCAGCCTCTCGAGCTCGCTGTCCACCTCGCTCTTGCCGGAGGCGATGCCCCCGGTCAGGCCCACTATCAGCAGCCGGCCCCCTGCCGGGCCCCATACCTCAGGATGACCCAACCCTACTCCTGCTGGCCTTTGCGTTTCATCTCGGCCAGGATCGACTCGAGCGAGCCGTCCTCGGCGCCGGGCTCCGCGAGCTCCTCGGCGGCCTCGACCTCACCGGCTTCGGCGGGCTCCGGTTCCTCAGAAGCGTCCGCGACATCCGCCTCGGTCGGCTCGACGGCCTCCACGGCATCCTCGACGGCCTCGATCTCGGACTCTATCTCAGCGACTATCTCGGCCTCAAGCTCGGCTTCGAGCTCTTCCTCGACGACTTCCTCGATGACCTCGACGACGGCTTCCGCGATAACTTCCTCTACGGCCTCCTCGATAGCTTCCTCAATGGCTTCCTCGACGACGGCTTCCTCGATTGCTTCCTCTACCGCTTCCAATTCGCCCGCCGCGACCTGCAACTCTATGTCCTCCACCGAAGCCACGATCTCCACCGCCTCCGAGGCGATATCCGCCATGTCACTCGGCTCCGGGGCGGGCGCCTCGCCTTCTCCGGCCGCCTGCTCCTCGTAGTCGACCGCGTCCACCAGCTCGGGCTCCGCCTGCTCTTCGTCCTCGTAGCGGTACTCCACCTCACCGGGAGCGGAGAGCTGCTTGAGGGACAGCGATATCCTCCTGCGGTCCAGGTCGATGTCGATGATCTTGGCGTCGACCTCTTCTCCCACCGAGACGACCTCCTCGGGGAACTCAATATGCTCCCAGGCCAGCTCGGAGATGTGCACCAGCCCTTCGACCCCGGGTGCGATCTCGACGAACGCGCCGAACGGAACGAGCTTGGTCACCTTGCCGTGCACGGTAGAGCCGGCGGGCTGCTCCTTGGCGAGCTTCTCCCAGGGGTCCTCCTGCGCCTTCTTGAGAGATAGCGACACACGCTCGCGCTCGAGGTCCACGTCCAGGATCTCCACGCTGACCTCGTCGCCTACGGCGAGCACCTCCGAGGGGTGGTCGACGTGGCTCCAGGAGAGCTCGGAGATGTGTATCAGGCCGTCGACGCCACCGAGGTCGACGAACGCCCCGAAGTTGACGATGCTCGAGACCGAGCCGGTGCGCTTGGTGCCCTTCTGCAGGCTCTCCAGGAACTCCTTGCGCTCGGTCGACTTCATCTTTTCGAGGTAGGCGCGCCGCGAGAGCACGACGTTGTTGCGGTTCTTGTCGAGCTCGATGATCTTTGCCTCCAGTGCGCGGCCCAGGAACTGGTTGAGGTCCTTCACGCGCCGCATGTCCACCAGCGAGGCCGGCAGGAATCCGCGCAGGCCTATGTCGAGGATGAGGCCTCCCTTGACGACCTCGATGACCTCGCCTTCGACTATCCCGTCCTCATCCTTAATGCGCTCGATGTTGCCCCAGGCGCGCTCGTACTGGGCGCGCTTCTTGGACAGGATCAGCCGGCCTTCCTTGTCCTCCTTCTGCAGGACCAGGGCCTCGAGCTCGTCTCCGGTCGAGACTATGTCGGCGGGCTTGACGTCGTAGCGGATGGAGAGCTCCCGCGCCGGGATGACGCCCTCGGACTTGTAGCCTATGTCCAGCAGCACCTCTTCCTTGTCGACCCGCACCACGGTGCCGCTGACTATGTCACCTTCATTGAATATCTTGATCGTGCCGTCGTAGTCCGGCACCTTCTGACTTTCTTCGGGGGGGAGGCCCAGGCTCGCCAGCGATTCAGCGGCCCCGGCCCCGGTGATGAGGCTCTCTTCGTCTTCGTCGTCGAACTCGGTCTCCGTCGCCCTGCTTTCCTCTTTGCTCTCAGTCGTCGTTTCCGCCTCTGTCTTGGTCTCCGTCTCCGCCGCCTGTGCCTGGTCCTCGTCGGCCTGCATCTCGTCGTCTGTCATCGTGTTGTTTTCCTTCCAATCGTTGTGGTGTACGGAGATATGAATAACACATACCT
>Ga0066793_10000093_pt1 | contig 27222 bp, 29 predicted proteins | sample PersoiDNA2013189_FD_83876 | JGI IMG/M metagenome (GOLD analysis project Ga0066793, IMG submission 83876) | Permafrost soil microbial communities from the Arctic, to analyse light accelerated degradation of dissolved organic matter (DOM) -... | ecosystem: Environmental > Terrestrial > Soil >... | reverse complement strand
TGTCCTCGCTCTCTATCATCTATGATGATTATTTAGAGGCGACAACTAGCCTGACACAGGGGGATACTGGTTGGTTGTACATTGCGCTTTAATCGCACACCGATAGCAAGCGGAGGTCCAATACTTGTGGATCGTTAAGCCGTGCTCGACATTGGTGAAGCGCCAGATGGCTCGCTGGCCGGCAGGGCATCGATACTCGTCCTTGGACGGGATGTAGCGAAAATCGGCTTTATCGAATAGCCCTGCCGCCTTGTTATTGGAGGTCTGCGGCTTGGGGATCAGCGTCTTGATGCCCGCCTGCTCACAATCAAGGATCTGCTCGCCTTTGTAGTAACCGCGATCGGCGTGCACCGTCAACTCCTCCTCACCGATCGCATCGCATGTCTGGTGGGCCATGGGGGAGAGCTGCTCACGATCGTGACCGACGTTGGTCACTTCGTGCGCGACAATCATGTGATGCTTGGCATCAACCGCTGTCTGCACGTTGTAGCCGACCATCCCAGTGCCGCGCCCGCTGGTCGCCACCGAGCGGGCGTCGGGGTCCGTTAAGGAGATCTGGCCGTCCGGGGCCTGCGACATCTGCTCGCCGATCCGCGTCAGCTCGCGCATCTGCGCTTTGACCGTGGCGACTTTCTCCTTGATATGCTCGACCCGGGCTTCGGTCACCAGCGCCGGTTCCCCGTCCGCTCGGTCAAGCTCGCTCATATAGCGCGCGATGCTCTCCTCCAGCTGCTGCATCTGCGCCTTGAGCTTGCGGTCCGTGAAGTTCTTGTCCCGGTTGTTGACCGCCTTGAACTTGCTGCCATCGATCGCCACGATCGCTTCGGAGAAAAGCTTCAGTTCGCGGCACAGCACGATGAACTCCCGGCACACGCGCCGTATCGCCTTGCCGTTATCTTTGCGAAAATCCGCGATGGTCTTGAAGTCCGGCGTCAATCGTCCCGTGAGCCAAATCAGCTCCACATTACGCTGCGTCTCGCGCTCCAGGCGCCGGCTGGACTGAATCCGGTTCAAATAGCCGTAGATGTAAATCTTCAGCAGCGAGGCGGGATGGTAGGCCGGACGCCCAGTCGCCTCCGGCTGCATGCCCTCGAAGCCAAGTCTCTTCAAATCCAGCTCATCGACAAATACGTCAATGACCCTGACTGGGTTATCCTCAGCGATGTAGTCGTCCAGATGTTCGGGAAATAGCGTGCTCTGGGAACGATCCTCGCCTTCGATAAATCGCTTCATCACTCACTCCCGCCACTTCGATGGGGAAGTTCTAAACTACCAAAATTATCCGCGTTTTCACACGATCTCGACCCCTTGCCGACGGTCGCGAACGTCTGCTGTCAGGCAGGCCAGCAAAGTCTTGGAATTGGTTCTAAGCGGGCTTCCCCCAGCAGACGTTTAGATTCTTCACCAGATACTTCTGGTGACAGTGCACTCAAGCTTCGAAGAACCCAAATGCACCATAGCCCACGACCCGCAGTTTGTCGCCCGCCGTGTCGCCGGAATTGCGTAGGTCGAGTACTGCAGCGCGCAGCCCATGAGCGCGCGCTGCCAGCGTAAGTCCATTGACAAGCACGCAGCCGCAGGCCTGCTCGCCCAAGAGATCCGAGCGGCCCCCAACGATCGCCTGCGCGGTCGCGCCGTCGAGTACCAGGGCCGTATAATACGAATGATAGTGGCTGAGGTCCGAGCTAACGACGATCAGCGTTTCGGCTCCATCCCAGAGCTCCTCGATGACCGCCGCGACTTCAGCGGCAGACGCATCGCCGGCGACAACCGGCACGATCTCGGCCGCAGGCGCGAGGTGCTGCAGGAAGGGCAGCTGCACCTCGAGGCTGTGCTCAAGCGCGTGCGCCGCATCCAACCTCACCACCGCGGGCAGCGCACACAGTCTGCTCACCGCGGCCGTATCAACCCGCACTTGGCCGAGCGGCGTCGCGAACGCCTGCGCGGTCGGAACCGCGAGGCCGCGAAACCACTCCCGATGGCTCGGGCCCAGCAGCAAAACCCGCCGCAGCGCACGCGCAGCGGAACCGAGCGAGGCGTAGGCTTGCGCTGCGACGTTCCCGGAGTAGACATACCCCGCGTGAGGTACGATGAGCGCCTTTGGCGGCCGAGCCGGTCCATGCTGACCGGCGAGTAGAGCCGCCACGGTGGCGCTGAGCTCCTTCGTATCCTGCGGGTAAAATGAACCCGCTACCGCCGCCGGCCGGACTGCTGATCGCGAGGTTCTTAACGCCGCCCCTTCATTGAATTCATTTCCCATTGGCTCAATATTGCGCTATGCGGGAAGTTATTCAATGTTCCGACGATGATTGGAGCTTGAGGCAATGGTGAACCAGTCCGATAGACAGCATCAGGAGACGGTGATCGACACGCGTTATTGGCACGCGCGGCCCGACGGCCGGGTGCAGTGCGACATGTGCCCACGCGCCTGCCGGATGCATGAAGGGCAGCGCGGGCTGTGCTTCGTGCGCGGGGTCGAGGACGGGCGCGTCAAGCTCTTCCCGTACGGGCGCTCCAGTGGCTTTGGTGTCGATCCGATCGAGAAGAAGCCACTCAACCATTTTCTTCCCGGCAGCGCGGTCCTCTCGTTCGGGACGGCGGGCTGTAACTTGGCCTGCAAGTTCTGCCAGAACTGGGACATGAGCAAATCGCGCGAGATGGATACGCTCGCCGACCGTGCCAGTCCCAGCGAGCTCGCAGCCGCGGCCGAACGGCTCGGATGTGCCAGCATCGCGTATACCTACAACGATCCGACCGTTTTCATGGAATACGCGATCGATGTCGCCATGGCGGCCCGCACCCGCGGCGTGCGAAGCGTCGCAGTCACCGCAGGCTACATGTGCCCGGAACCGCGTGCAGAGTTCTTCACGCACATGGACGCGGCCAACATTGACCTCAAGGGCTTTACCGCGGACTTCTACCACAAGGTCTGCGGGGCCGAACTTGCGGCGGTTCTCGAGACACTCGAGTACGTGCATCACGAGACCCGCGTCTGGCTCGAGGTCACGACGCTGCTGATTCCGGGACTCAACGACTCCGATGCCGAATTGGAAGCGATGTGCACTTGGTTCGTCGAACACCTTGGCCCGGACGTGCCGCTGCACTTTACGGCGTTTCATCCGGACTGGAAGATGCGTGATGTGCCAGCGACACCGCTGACCACTCTCAGACGCGCGCGTCAGATTGCAATACGGCATGGCCTGCGTTACGTGTACACAGGCAACGTGCGCGACGCCGAAGGCGGCAACACCTGGTGCCACGCGTGTGGGGCCCCGTTGATCAGACGCGACGGCTATGCGATCGGTCAATGGGCTCTGTCGCCGGACGGGCGATGCAGACAATGCCGCACCGCCTGCGCCGGCGTTTTCACGGCCAGGCCCGGCCACTGGGGACCGCATCGCGCACCGGTACGCCTGTCGGCCTGAGCGGGGCGCCCGCACTGAATCGGCCCTTGCTTCTCGGTCGGCTCTGGCGCGTCGCACTCGGCGAACAACAATCCAGAGCCAGAGAACTAGTAATATAGGACCGAGAACCAATCCAACAAAGAACCACAACCCACACTGGTTTCGGGGGCACCTTCCACAAACGATAGACCCCAGCACCGAAAACGCGGTCGATAACGCGAATGCGAATGACTGCACACCGGGTGACATTTCGGTGTGGCGAGTTTCGGCTTTGCGTTAACAGCAGTCCGATTGATCGTACCGCCGCTTTCGACCCGTTGCCGTCATCGACGACCGTCAGGTATCGGGGAATCAAAAAATGAGCACGTGCACACTGTCGAGCTTGATCGCTCACACTGCGCGCCGCCTTCAGGTGATTCTTTTGAATCTCCTAATCGAGCACGTCGCACCGTTGCGACGTCTGGACATAGCGCCACTCGACCTCGCAAGCTACCGCGAGCATTGGCGATTCTGGAGTGTGTGATGACTGATTGTTGTACGCGGTGCCGACGCGTCGGCGAAATGAAATTGCGCAGCGTGTTCGACGGCGACGCTGCCATCGATCATCCGATCAAGTTTCAATTATGCGATCAATGCCTCGCATACTTCTGTGCATTGCGGGCGCACGACGCCGAGATTGAGGAGCAGCAGTTTGCATCCGAGCTCTGGCGGCTCGCCGTGCTCGACGGCACGCAAGGGGGAACTGCATGAAGGAAACACCGCAATGAGCATAGCTCCCGGTCTAGTAATCGAAGGTGCCGAGATGGCCGTAGACGAAGCGGCGGCGCAATCTGCCGAGTTCGGACTGCATATCAAAAGTGAGCCTTGGTGCGTCCTTCTGGCAAGCCGAGAAACCGCGCAATTCCCAGCGATAACGGCGCATGAACCCAGCGCTGCTCAGAGGCAGCCTGCGATGACCACGCGAGATCCGCTGGCCCAGACGCTCCGGCGTGCCGCTACAGTGTCATCGCGCGACAAGATTGGTGCAGTCATCGAGGGGCCTGCTGAGCGTTGGCGGCTGAGCGCGTTAAAAGACCTCGCTCTTCGCAACATCTTCGTGCAGCCTAAGCACCACGGAACGGCATACGAAGTGTTGCTGGCTCTGCTGCAGCTCGAAGGCCGCGTCCCATCCACGACGCCCATCGTATTCCTGCCCTCTGACCATGTCGTGAGCGATGAGGAGGTAATGACGCGCTCGCTCGTGAATATGGTCGAATGGATAAGCGACGCACCGCGACCGGTTTACCTGCTAGGTGCCGTGCCAGAAGGACCCCACGACCAATTGGGCTACGTCGTTCCATGGCACGATGCGCTGCAAATGCCGAGTAGTGTGTACGAATTTGTCGAAAAACCGGACGTAAGGCAGGCGCGTAAGCTAATCAACGCTGGTGGCTTATGGAATACATTCATATTCGGCGGCATTGTTCTCTCCATCTTGGAACTGTTTCGTCCGAAATTTGATGCGACAATTACTGCCTTGCGCACGGCGTTGCAGGCGAATTTAAGTGATCCTATCGAACCTCGTGCCCTCACCGCTATCTACGATCGCTTGACTCCTGTTGATTTTTCGCGGGACTTGCTAGTGAAGCAAGCGGACAGTCTCAACGTTCTGCGCTTACCGCGCTGTGGCTGGTGGCCCCTGAAATCACCTAAACGCGTTCCACAGATTAGCGATGCTGACGGACCGCTGCTGGATACCGGTCGCGACGCCGGTGAGCGTCTGAGCGGCAACGACTCGGGTCTAGATCGGTGAGCCCACGCCGGTGTCCGTACCGGCGACGAGGACGTCGACTCGGCGGAACTGCTCTATCATGTGATGCCAGAGCTGGGTCGTCGCGGTTGGATCAACGAGATCGGCGGCAAAGATCGCAGCTTCCCAGTTGCTGTGATAGTGGAGCGCGACGCGCACACCGCGACATTATGCAACTCGATCACTTCCGTCACACTGGACGGCGGAGGGCATGAGCGGCCTGTATGACCGCTTGCATGGTTTCCGGGAATGACGCGAGTCGGGGGCAAACGAAGCCCAACGTCAGCTTCGAGGCAAGCATTTCAACACAGTGATTGACAAGTATTGCGCGAAGCGCCTGATACAGTTCCCGACACCGGACGCTCACCACGGGCGTTTCAGGGTCGATGTCGGTCGGTGCACCTCCGACCTCGTGCGGAACTGCCGACTGGCTGACGGCCGAAAACAACCTGGCCCAAAACTACATGTATTTAGGCGCACGCTTCCGCTCGTCGGTTTGTATGCCGGACATTCCGCGGTCATCGCTATGTGGTGGGCAGCAAGGCTTCGAACCCTGCCTGAGTGAAGTGCCGGTCCGAGGTCAACGCTTGTGAAAGTTTTAGCTCGCGCATTACAACGAAACTCGTGCAATCCGTGAATGAGTAGGCATGATCCGCATGCTTGCGAAAGAACGCCTTCGTCATGTCAAAGCGCGCCATGCCAATCCATTCGATTCGAATTCCGACGCTTTGCTCGAGGAGATCGAGTACACGGATGGCGACGTCTGTACCGCTGCGCGCGTTGGCGAGATTTACTGTTTCAGCGACGACGTAATCCGTGACCAAGAGGCGTCGACCGTAACGTAGCTGTCGCTCAACCACCGTTCGCGCAGCCGGATGATGAGCGTCCTTTCTGTCCACCAGCGCATACAATCCCGACGTATCGACGAAAACCTCACGGCCTGCCATACAAGAGGTTGTCAATGTCGGTATTGGTTAACGCACCACCCGCGCCGTCGATCGCAAAATCATCGAGGTTCAATAGGGGATCATCTGGCGGCAGGGCGGCGCGCTTTGCATTGGGCGCGGGACCAAGTTGCGCGACGGGCTTCCCATTCCTCGCAATGAGGATGCGCTCGCCTCGCTCCGCGCGCGCCACTAATTGGGATAAGCGGGTTTTCGCTGCATGGATGTTTACAAGTTTGTCTGACATTGGATTAGATTAGCTAATCATGGTGGACTAATCAAGGGTGAGAGCCCGATTAGACGAACGCTCGGATTGGATTTCGGTGCCCTTTGCCTCTCAAGACCGTAACACGGGTTCGACGACGCCGCGCAGCGGCGGCGATCGGCCGCAGGGCGACCCCGCAGGGGCGAGGCGCGCAGCGCCGAGTAATCCCGTAGGGAGCACCATTGAACAGGGGACTATTTCTGGCGAGCAAAGCCGGACTAATTTGGGATAGCGATTCAGCTGATTTAATGCGTGATGAGACCGGTGAATGGGCAGACCTCAGCATCAGCTTTTCAGCAACTGGCCGGATGACTCTCGATATCACATCTGCCGAAATCGGCACCTTTGTAGAGGAGTAACTCGGCAAGCGAACGTGCAAGCGCGTACGAGAAACAATCGCCGAAGTTGAGACCGGCAGGATGGCGGCCCTTGCCGAACTGGCGAAAAGCCTGCCGGGCAAGATGGGCCTGTTCCACATCGACGGCGACGAGTTCGAGTTGGGCTTTGGCGATGAAAAGATCGAGATCGCGTATGCCGTCGGCTCCATAGCGTGACTCGACGATCATCGAGCTCTCGACGAAAGACGCTGCTGACAATAAGCGAGTCTCGGCCGCTTCGATAGCCTCGTTGAATGCACGGCGCTCGGGCTCATTTTGGAGTATGGCCAGTAGAGCCGAAGTATCGATCACCATCAGCGTGGAATTCCAAACTCGTCATAGCCAAGGATCTCGTGCGCGCTGCGCGGATCCTGCACCGGAAGAGCCGCGCAATGCATGGCGATTCCATCCAGTTCGTCGGCGAGTCTGCGCTTCGAGCGGGCCCGACGGACGCGCTCAATACGCTCGCGTAGCGCTTGAGTAACTGCCTCGGTCTTGGTCTCTCCAGTGAGCTTTGCTAGCGCGCCAGCAAGCTCTTCCGCCTGTTTACTTCGGATGTTCAGCGGCATGAATCACCACGTGTAGATATTAAGCTATACGGTACTACAATGAGCGGGGGTTGGTCAACGCGACGGCTCGAATCGGGGTTCGAAATCAGCTGGATGACCACCGCATCGAATAGTTGCGGAGCACAGGCGCAGAATCGCATCTGCACTCGCCCGGGCCTTTTCGGTTTGCGGGAACTCCCGCCGCACATTGGATTAAAACAGCGCCCTGGACTTGCCGCTGCCGTCGTGGCTCCGATCCAGCGACCGTAACGCCGCGGCTTCGGCGACGTGTCCCGCTTCGATCTGCGACCGGCCACTCATATCGGCGATGGTACGCGCCACCTTCAAGACACGGTGGTATCCGCGAGCCGACAAAGCGAGGCGCTGCATGGCGCGCTCCAGTATCTCAAGGCCGGCGGCGTTCGGCGTACAGTAACGCTCCACCGCCGCATTGTTCAGGTGGGCGTTGCAAGCCCCCTGCCGCTGAATCTGCAACTCTCGCGTCCGCATGACGCGAGCGGCGACCTCTGTGCTGGCTTCGCCGCCACCACTTGACTCGCGCAGGCTCTTGAACTCTACGCGCGGAATGTGCACGTGCAGGTCCAGACGATCGAGCAGCGGACCCGAAATGCGGGTGCGATAGCGTTGCACCTGCTCGGCGGTGCAGTGACAGCTACCGACCGGGTCGCCGAGATAACCACAAGGACAAGGGTTCATCGCCGCGATCATCTGGAAGCGCGCAGGAAATTCCGCCTGGCGGCCCGCACGCGAAATCGTAATCGCGCCGGCTTCCAGCGGTTCGCGCAGCACTTCCAGCACGTGCCTCTCGAATTCCGGCAGTTCATCGAGAAACAATACGCCGTTGTGGGCCAGGGAAATCTCTCCGGGCCGCGGGTGGAAACCTCCACCAACGAGGGCCGCGGCCGAGGCCGTGTGATGCGGACTGCGAAATGGCCGCCTGCACCACTCGCTCGGCTTCAGCGGACGGCCCGCAATCGAGCGCAGGGCCGCCACCTCCATAGCTTCCGCGTCGTTCATCGGCGGCAGGATGCCGGGCAGCCGCTGCGCTAACATGCTCTTTCCCGCCCCCGGCGGCCCTATCAACAACAGACTGTGCCGACCCGAGGCTGCGATTTCCAAAGCGCGCCTGGCATGCGGCTGGCCGCGCACGTCACACAAATCCGGCAGCTCTGTCGGTGTTCCAGACGGCGACTCTGCTCGATAAAACCCCATGCGGCCGGAGCCCCCGAAATGAGCGCAAACTTCCAGAATGTCTCGCGCCGCGATCACCTCACAATCCTTGACCAAGGCGGCCTCGGCAGCGTTGGTGTGGGGCACGATCACGGGGTGCCGAGCGATGGAAGCGGCGAGGGCCGCCGGCAGCACCCCCTTCATCGACCGCAACTCGCCGCTCAACGATAGCTCGCCGTAGAGTTCGCATCCTTGCAGCTCGGAACGGACGTCGGCCAGTTGACCGGAGGCACTCAGGATGCCGATGGCGATGGGGAAATCGAAACGGCCGCCTTCCTTGGGCAGGTCGGCGGGCGCTAGGTTGACGGTAATCCGCCCCGACGGGAATTGAAAATCGGAGTTGGTGAGGGCAGCCCGCACACGATCCTTGCTCTCCTTTACCACGGCTTCCGGCAGACCGACGATGTTGAAGGCTGGGAGTCCGGAGCCGATGTCGACTTCGACTCGCACCTGAGGTGCATCGATTCCGCGCTGTGCTCGGCTGAGTACGGTGGCGATGGTCATCCCTTGCCTCTTGAGTCCTGATTGGTTGAGTGTGTTTTATCGGGCGATGCGCCGCAATATTCACGGCGAGAAATCATTGAAACGCAGTCGTTTCTCGCAAGAGCGGGTGGCGAAAGTTCCGAACTTGCCGGGTATCGGTGCGCTCGCCGCTCCCTAATCCTGCGATACTGAATTGCTCAAAAAATCGGATTGGCAGCCGGCAGCTGAGTAAAGTCACTACAGCTCGGCGGTAGCCGATCGCGCCGCCCTTGCCGACGTCGACGTAATATGGCTCGTGCCGCGGCGGCAGTCTCTTACGCTGTTCGCGAGTATCCGGACGTACAGTTCTTTGCAAGGCTGTAACACGGGTTCGCCTCCCGTAGGGAGCGCCAATAAATCAATGCGTTAGCTCGAGACTCGCCGGCCATGCTGGCAGCTCTTCAGGACGCACCCTCCCGCTCTACGGAGGAATGAGGCCCAGCCCGAGTTTGCTCCCTGCCTTGCGGACGCAATCATCGAGGCTGAGAAGTCTTATTCCAGCGATCGCGGCACGGGCTGCCAGCACTGAAGCGAGGTGAATCGCATCCAGCGTGCGAATCGGTTCACCGGGAAACGGTTGCCGGGCGCGCTCCACAATCTCCGGTGCGACGCGTAGAAGGTGCCAGTGAGATGCCGCTGTCGTCAGGTGCGCGCGTCGATCCGCCGCCTCCGCCTCCGTCAGTTCACCGAGTGCCGCCGCCCGCAGTAGCACGCGATCACACTCAATGAGGGTCAAATCGGAGGCAACGATGATTTCTGCCGCAGCCAGCGTTCGACGCACATCGGCCGCCGATTTTTCGTCCAGGAGCCAAGCAAGGACAGCACTTGACTCCGCGTACAAATTCACCGGGAGCCGCGCTCTTCGTCGAGAAGCTGGGCGGCGCTGCGTTGACCGCGGGGTACGCGCCGCAACGCCGTGTACAAACTCGCATCGCCCGGAGAACCGAGGGTCAGGACGCCTCGCCGCGCGAGCGCCAGCAGACCGGCCGGAACCGAGGCATCGGTCAGCCCGCGGCCGGGCGGTGAGAACTCGGCAACCACCTCGCCCCGATCCGTCACCAGCACACTCTCGCCCGAGCGCACTTGGCGTAGGTATTCGCTGAGTCGGTTTTTCAGCTCGCGGATGCCTACAGTCTTCATAAGAAGCAATTGTAGACTCATGAGGCTACAACGTCAAACTCCACCAGACCACCCCCTGAGCAGTTTTCCAATTCTCCAGATGCACCCGATGAAGCGGTATGATCGATCGACCCTATTCGCCGCAAACCCGCGGTGGCGCTCGACGGCGGCATGAAGGTATGGCGCGATGCGGGCCACCCCGTCAACGTAGGCAAGGAGCCGTAAGCGCCGGCAATTTCTAAGTATCTTCCGTGAGCTGGAGCGCAAAACCCCGAATAGTCCTGCGCGCCGCGGGCGCGTAAGGTCATTCGCAGCTTAGAGGTCTACGCCAGAGAAAGGACAAGACAATGAAAGCGCTTACCAGAGTTACAGTCGCAGCAGCGGTCGCGTCTGCGTTGATCGGCGGTGTGGTGGTTGCTCAGAACCTGGAGGAAATCACGGTTCAGGGCACGCGAGTCTTGGACGAGAAAGACGCCGGCCGCAGTAGTACCGGTGTTCAGATTCGCGATGTGTCGCTGAGCTATGGAGTGAGCATTGCCGATCTTAATCTCGCTTCTCAGTATGGCCCTATCGCGCTCGAAAAGCGCGTGCATGACGCGGCCAGGGCGGCGTGTGAGGAGATCGGCCGAAAATACCCTCACTCGACGCCGAGCGACGAGGTTTGCGCCAAGGCGGCAGCGGACAAGGCGATGGTCAAAGCGCGCGAGTTGGTCGCCACGGCACGGCAAAAGTTGCCTCAGTAATAGGCTAGCGGCGGCTCGAGGTCGCGGGATCAGCGGCGGATCAGCCACTTCAAGACGCGCTGCGCTCGTGCTCCGTAGGGCGGCCGCAGGCCCGCGAGCCCTGCGACATCGAATCGTGTCTGATGAAACACCGCGCGTGCGTGGCTGAAGCGTAAAAAGCCGTGCTTTCCGTGGTAGGCCCCGATGCCGCTCGAGCCAACGCCCCCGAACGCCAATTCCTCCGCCAGGAAATGCATGGCGATGTCGTTCACCGTCACGCCTCCGGAGATCGTTTGCGCGAGCACCTGCTGCATTTCCGCTCGATCGGTGCCGAAGTAATACAGCGCGAGCGGGCGCGGCCGCGAATTGACCTCCGCAATCGAATCCTCGATGCGCCGGTAGGCTCGCAGCGGCAGCAGCGGGCCGAATATTTCCTCCTGCATCACCCGCATCTCATCCGTGACGTCGAGAATGAGCGCCGGAGAAACGACCCGGTCCGACGCAGGGCCCGTATCGCCCACAGGGTCCAAGGCAACCACTCGCGCGCCCTTCGCGACGGCATCGGCCAAGAGAGCCCGCATGCGCTCGGCGTGGCGCTCGCTCACCATGCTGGTGTAATCCGGATTGGTGGAGGTCGCGGGGTACGCGCGCTCGACCCATGAGCGGGCCAGTTGGACGAAGCCGTCGAGCAATTCGTCCGGCAAGCACACGTAGTCGGGCGCAATGCACATTTGCCCGGCGTTGCCGAGCTTGCCGAGCATGATGCGATCCACCGCGCGCTTTAAGGCCGCCGAGCGGCCGATCAACACCGGACTCTTTCCGCCGAGTTCCAAGGTCACCGGCACGAGGTTCTCGGCGGCTGCCGCCATCACACGACGACCCACCGGAGTGGAGCCGGTGAACAGCAAATGATCGAACGGCAGATGGGAGAATGCTTCGGCCACGTCGGCACCGCCCGTCACCACGGCCACCTCCCGCGGGTCGAAGTACTTGCGCATCAATTGCTGCATGAGGGCGCTCACCGCCGGCGTCAATTCGGACGGCTTGATCATGCAGCGATTACCGGCGGCGAGGATCCCCGCCAATGGGCCGAAGGTGAGCGTGATCGGGAAGTTCCAGGGGCTTATGACACCGACGACGCCGAGCGGATGATGCGCGATCTCGGCGCGCACGCCGGGCGCGCCTGCCGGCAAGCCGACGCGCTCCCGGTCCGGGCGCATCCAGCGCCGCAGGTGCCGGCGCGCATGTTTGAGCGCCATGACCGAGGGCAATACATCCGCGAACCGCGTCAGCGTCGCGGGCCTGCGGCCGAAGTCGCCGGCGATCGCATCGCAGATTTCTGCTTGGTGGGTGACCAGCAGGTCGATCGCGCGATCCAGGCGATCCGAACGCACCCGCGCGGCGGCTATGCCTTCGGCGCGGAATGCGGCACGCTGGATCTCGAGCAGTGCCCGGGCATCGTTCGGTTCATTCATGGCGCCTTCAGAATGCCGCCGGATATGCGCCTCCGTCGAGCAGAATGTTCTGGCCGGTGATGTACCCGGCATGCACACTGCACAGGAACGCACAGGTCTGCCCAAACTCCGACGGCGTACCGAAGCGCTTCGCCGGAATCGCCTCTTGCGCCCGCCGCGCGAGTTCGGCTTCCGAAATGCCGCCGCGCTTCGCCATTGCGAGCAAGCCGCCGCGCAAGCGCGCCGTGTCGAAGCTGCCCGGCAGCAGATTGTTGATGGTGACGTTCTTGTCGGCGACCCCGCGAGCGACGCCGGCCGAGAATGCCGTAAGCCCGGCGCGGGCGGCACTCGACAAATCGAGCCCCGCCAGCGGCATCTTGACGCTTATCGACGTGATATTCACGATTCTGCCGAAGCCGCGCGCGGCCATTCCGTCGATAACCCGCTGCATCAGCTCAATCGGCGTCACCATGTTCATGGTCACTCCGGCCAGCAGCGCCTGCCGATCCAATTCGCGAAAATCACGGAACGGCGGGCCGCCGTTGTTGTTGATCAGGATGTCCGGCGCCGGACACGCGGCCAGAAGCGCCTCCTGCCCCTCCCGCGTGGACACATCCGCGACCACGGGCGTGACGTCCACCGAGGTCGCTTGCCGGATTTCCTCGGCCGTTTGCTCGATCAGCTGCCGATTGCGCCCGTTGATCACCAGCGAAACGCCGGCCTCGGCGAGCGAGCGAGCGCAACCCTTGCCCAGACCCTGGCTCGACGCGCATACGATCGCTTTGCGACCGCGAATTCCCAAATCCATATGAGCCTTAGCCGGGAGCGCCCACGACCTACTGCTTGTCGAACACGGCGACGAAGTCGTACGGCGTGCCTTTGGCGCTCGTACCCTTGGTCGACAAAGTCATCACCTTGCCGTGCGCCGAGATGCTGCGGGTGGTCGAGCCGACGACCTTGCCCGAGAGCTTCAACACGGCCTTCACCGTGCTGCCGTTGACCCGCTTCAGCGACAGAGTGTCGTAGTCAGGCGAACCGGTGATCGGATAGTCCTTGCCGTCATAGTTGAATGTCGATTGTCCGGAAATCGCCGATCCGTCAGCGGCGACTCCGCTGAAGGTCATCGCGATGCCCTGCGCGGATTGCGCGTAAGTTCGTGTCTGGGACTTCGGTGCGGGGCCGGGGTTGAATTTGGACTTCGCCACATTCAGAGTCCACGTGCCGATGATCGGGTCGGGCGCGGCCCCCGCCCACACCACTGCACCGCCGGCGGCGAGCAACGTACCAATAAGAATAGTCCTTAAGAATTTATTCATGCGCTGCCCCTTTTTTATGTCGAGTTTCTCATCGCCGTGGCGGCGGCGAGTATACGCGCAGAGCGCGATGATGTCTTTTTCAGCGCACCGCAGCTCCGCGCCATTGACGGCTTTGCTCATGGGCCGTTACTCCTCCTGTGATACCGCGCTCATCGGAATCCGTGCTCATCCCCCGCTTCGGCCGACGCCCTCGATGAGCCGCTCCCGCCACCAATCGATCGCATCGGCGATTCCCTGATCGAGCGTCAATCTCGGCGTCCAGCCCACCTCGCGGCGCAGCCGGCCGATGTCGGGCAGGAGTATGTCGGGCTCGAACGGCAGAGAGCGGCGCGCACCGAGCTTGAGCAGTTCAGGACGCCCGATGCTGCGCGCGATGCGTCCGAGCAGCTCGGCGATCGAAATTCGCTCGCCCGAGCCGATGTTCACCGGGCCTTGGATGTCGCTGTCCAACACGGCGGCAAACGCGCGGCCGACGTCGGCCGCGTGCAGAAAGCTGCGAATCTGACGTCCGTGGGAAACGAGTGCCTCGCGGCCCGACAAAAGATCGATGATCACGGATGCGACCAGTCGCCGTGGATGCTCACCGGGCCCGAACTGAAAAAACATCCGGCCCCACGCGCTGGAAAGACCATGCGCACGCGCGAACTCCTCCAGGGCCCGCTGCATGGCTATCTTGCATTTGGCATAGGCGCCCACCGCCGTGCCGGAAGCTCCCGCCAGCGGACTGCTGCGCTCATCGCAGATCCCGACCCGCGACCAATCATATTCCGCGCAGCTCCCGGCCACGACGGCGCGAGTGCCGCCGCCCGCATGAAAAGAGCGCAGCAGCTGCCGGCTCGCGTCCAGCCAGCGATAATTCTCAGCGCTGTTCCAATAGACCCCGGGCGTCGCGATCCAGGCGAAATGCAGCAAATGCGTGGGGCGAATCGCCTCGATGAGCGAATCGATCGCCTGCGGGTCGAGCAAATCGGCGCGGTGCGCCTGCGCCGGCGCCGCCGCAGCGGTGGTCTCACTCGTGCGAATCGGCTTGTTCGAATAAACCCCATGCACGTCGTAGCCGGCGGCGCGCAGCGGCTCGATGCTGTGGCGGCCGATGAATCCGCCCGCTCCCGTGACCAACACGCGCTTCTTCGCGCTCAAGCGGCCGTCGATGCGCCAAGCAGCGGAAGAGCTGCGTCTCGCGCGGATATGACCACGGGTTCGATCGGCCACTTGATGGCGAGAGCGGGGTCGTTCCAGCGCACGCCGCGCTCGGCGCCGGGCAGATACGGCACCGAGATCATGTACAAGATTTCCGTGTCGTCGCGCAAGGTGATGAAGCCGTGCGCAAAGCCCTTCGGAATGAACAGCGCGCGGCGATTGTCGGCCGTCAACTCCGTTCCGAACCAGCAGTGCTGCGTCGGCGAACCGCCGCGCAAATCGACGATCACGTCGAAAATCGCCCCCGCTGTGCACCGCACCAGCTTGTCCTCGCCGTGGGGAGGCGCCTGATAATGCAAGCCGCGCAGCGTACCTCTGCGCAGGTTGCAGGACACGCTGCTCTGCGGCATCTCGGCGGGCAAGCCATGCGCCGCAAATTCTTCGGCGCTGAAGCTGCGCGCGAAGAAACCCCGTTCGTCCTGCGCCCGAACCAGCTCGATCGTGAAGGCGCCGTGCAAGGTCGATTCCGTGAATATCATGGATGAATCCTCACCACCGGCACCGCGGTCACGAACCGGCCGCCCCAGGCCCTGATGCCCGCGAGCTGGCGCATGATCTCGTCCTGCAAATTCCACGGCAGTATCAGCACGTAGTGCGGCGCCGCCCGCATCAATTCCTCGGGCGACACCACCGGAATGTGCGTCCCCGGCAATAGTTTCGACTGCTTGTGCGGATTGCGGTCGGCAACCATGGAAATATCGGCGCGCGTCGCGGCGCAAAAATTGAGCAGCGTATTGCCTTTGGCTGCGGCTCCGTAGGCCGCCACGACCTTGCCCTCGCGCTTCGTCTGCGCAAAAAAATCGAGCACCGAGCGTCGACAGGCCTCGACCCGTTCGGCAAAACGCCGGTAGGTGTCGAGAGCCGCCAAACCGGCCGCGGCTTCCTGCGCCCGCAGCGACAGCAGCGTCGCGCTGTCCCTCAGATCCGGCCGGCGGGCGTGCGAGGCGAAAATGCGCAGCGAGCCGCCGTGCGTCGGCAATACCTCGGCATCGTGAATGCGCAATCCATGCCGGCCGAACACCCGTTCGATGGCGTACAGCGATAGGTACGAATAGTGTTCGTGATAAATCGTGTCGAACTCGACCTGCTCGATTAATTTCAGGAGATGGGGAAATTCGATCGTCGCCGTGCCTTCGGGCTTGAGCAGCACCGCGATTCCGGCCACGAAGTCGTTCAACTGCGGCACGTGCGCCAGCACGTTGTTGGCGATGATCAGATCGGCCTGCCGGCCTTCGCGCTCGAGCTCCTTCGCCAAATGCTCGCCGAAGAATTCCACCAATGTCGGCACGCCGATCTTTTGCGCCGCTGCTGCGACCGTGTCCGACGGATCGATACCGAGCACCGGTATGCCCGATTGCACGAAGTTCTTGAGCAGGTACCCGTCGTTGCTCGCAAGCTCCACCACCAGGCTGTGCGAGTCGAGTGTGAATCGGCGGCGCGCCATCTCGCAGTAGGTCTTCGCATGCGCCAGCCAGTCGTCGGAATACGATGAGAAATACACGTAGTTGCTGAACAATTCCTCCGGCGCCACGTCGTAATCGACCTGCACCAGCTTGCACAGTTCGCATACCTTGGCGCGCAGCGGATAGCGCTTCTCGTCCTTGGCCTGCGCCATCGATGCAAGAAACGCGTTCGACGGAGGCTGCATCCCCAGATCCGCCATCGTCACGGTCAGTGGTGCGCCGCAGGCGCGGCAGGCCGTAACGGGTCCTACCATCGCGCGCCTACCCCTGCCAAAGTTTCCACGGCGCGGCGCCGCCGTCCCACAGCGCATTCAAGTGCTGCTTGTCGCGCAGCGTATCCATCGGCTGCCAGAATCCGCGGTGAATCCATGCGGCGAGCTGCCGGTTCGCGGCCAGGGCCTCCATGGGCTCCTTCTCCCACAGGGTCTGCGCGCCGTCGATCAACTCGAGCACGCTCGGCTCGAGCACGAAGAAGCCGCCGTTGATCAACCCGCCTTCCGCCTGCGGCTTCTCCTCGAAGGAAATCGCCTGGGTGCCTTCGATCGCGATGCGGCCGAACCGCGCCGGCGGCCGCACGCAGGCCACCGTCGCCTTGCAGCCGCGCTGCTCGTGGAAGGCGATCTCCGCGGCGATGTCGATATTGGCCAATCCGTCGCCATAGGTCATGCAAAAGGGCTCACCCGCGTTCAGGTACCTGCCCACCTGCAAAAGCCGCCCGCCCGTCATGGTGTCCTCGCCGGTATCCACCAGCGTGACCTTCCAGGGTTCACTGCGGCAGTCGTGGTACTCGACGCGATTTGCCGCCATGTCGAAGGTCACGTCGGCTTGGTGCAGGAAGTAATTCGCAAAGTACTCCTTGACCATGTAGCCCTTGTATCCGAGGCAGACGATGAACTCCCTGACCCCGAACGTGGCGTACAACTTCATGATGTGCCACAGGATCGGCCGCGCGCCGATTTCGAGCATCGGCTTGGGCCTGGTGCTCGATTCTTCCGCGATCCGCGTTCCCTTGCCGCCGGCGAGGATGACGCACTTCATGCGCCGCGGCTCCTCAAGGCTCGATACTGCGCAATTTGTGCCTCCGAAAAACGCAACATGTCCTCCCCCGCCGCATGCGCCCGATACCAATCCGCGGTCCACGCCAACGATTCGGCGATACCGAGATGGGGCCGCCACCCGAGTGCGCGTTCGGCCACCTCCGATGACAAGGTCAAGGCCTGCGCCTCGGGCGGTTGCGCGGCCGTATCGCGCTCCCAACCGGGCTTGCCCGCGAAGCGGGCACTGAAGGCATCGACAACCTCGCGCACCGCGCAAAAGGATGCCGGATCCGGCCCGAAATTGACAGCGCGCGGCGCGCTGTCCGGCGTTTCCACCAATGCCTGCGCCAGCGCAAGATATCCCGACAGCGGCTCGAACACATGCTGCCACGGCCTGATGGCCTCGGGATAGCGCAACCTAACCGGTCTGCCGGCCTCGATCGCGCGGACACAGTCGGGTATCAGGCGGTCGGCGGACCAATCGCCGCCGCCGATGACGTTGCCGGCGCGCACCGAGGCTATCGGCGGCCCGTCGCTGAAGAAGCTGCGGCGAAACGCGGCCGTCAACAGCTCGGCGCATGCCTTGCTGTTGCTGTACGGATCTTCGCCGCCGAGCCGGTCGCCCTCCTCGAACGGTCGGCCCGCGCCGTGGTTCTCGTAGACCTTGTCGCTGGTGACGATCAGCACGCACTGCAGATCCTCGAGCTCTCGGCAGGCCTGCAGCAGCGCGCCGGTGCCGAGGACATTGGTCGCATAGGTTCCAAGCGGATCGCGGTACGACTCCCGCACCAGCGCCTGCGCCGCCATGTGAATGACGATTTGCGGATCCGCGGCCACGACGGCCTCGCGCACCCGGGCGGCATCGCGAATGTCGGCGATTACCGAGCGGGTCTCTCCGCCGACGAGCTGCCACAAGTTCGGCATGGTCGCCGGCGCCAGCGCATAGCCGCTGAGCTTCGCGCCCAGCGCCCGCAGCCACAGACAGAGCCATGCGCCCTTGAAGCCTGTGTGCCCGCTGATCAACACCCGGCGCCCGCGCCAAAATTCCGACGACATGCTTCCCTGTACGGGCACGAAGGCTCCCTTGCCGCTCAGCGCTCGCCGGACTGCCAATACGATCCGAGCGCGCGCAGCGACGGCCGCACGACGCGCAGCCCCAATCGACCGCCGAGCCTGATTTGAAGATTCAAGAATTTGCGCAGATTTCGCACCAGGAAGAACACGTCCTTGTACTGGCCGCGCCCTTCGCTGGCATAGGCGATCTTCAGCGCATCGCAGACGATCGCCACCGGCAGCTTGTAGATTCTCGCCCGCGCGGCGAACGGATCGCGTACCCGCGCCACGAAACTCCGATCGCGGGCGAGGATCCAGGTGGCGACGCGCTCCATGATGAATATCTTCATCTGCACGTTCTGCTGCCCCCGGTAGGAGGTCGGCGTGCGCAATTCCTTGCCGAGGGGGTCGTCCGGGGATTCGGCGATCGCGAACATCTGCTCGTTGATCGCGAGCCATGCCCGCCAGAATCGCGGCTTCGCGAGGAAATAATTCGAATGCACGGTATTTCTCGAATCGGACACGAGCTCATCGAGTTTCACGGCCGGATCGATGCGCTCGAACAGCCGCGCCGCAACGCGCGCGAGACCCGGATGCTCGGCGTCGCCGTGTTCGAACACGTTGAGAAAGTAGGCGCTGTTGTGGATGCTCGGACTGAACAAAAACACGTCGGTCGTGCCCGCCGAGCGTTCGATGAAATCGTGCACCAGCGCCGCGCTCAAATTGGTTTTGTGCCGAAATTTCGGCGACAAGAACCCGTAAAACGCATCCTCGTTCAAGGATTCGTTGAGCAGGAATTTTCTGATCGGCCAGTACTCGAACCAGTCGGGACGCTCGTTCGCGGAATTGTCCAACACGTCGAAACCCGGATCCAGATCCTGCCGCGACGTGTAATAGTTCAGAATTTGGTAGATATGCAGCGGATGCATGCCGGGGAGCATACCGGCTTCTTCAATCCGCAGCGAGGCGCGTCAGCAAGGCCAGATATTTATCCCGGTAGGTGCCAAGAGCATAGCACTCGGCCACATGACGTCGGCCGTTGGCGCCAAATTGCGCACGCAATTGCGCCGAATCCATCAGCCGCTCCAGATTGCGCTCCCACTCCTCCAGGTTCCTTGCATGATAGCCGTTGAAGCCGTCGATGACGGCTTCGGTGTTCGCGCCGACCGGCGAAGCGACGCAGGGCAGCGACGCGGCCATGTACTGCAGCAATTTGAATGCGCATTTACCCCTCGCCCATGCATCGTCCGACAGCGGCATCACGCCGATGTGGGCCGCGGCCAGCGAGGCGGCTTCGGTGGCCGCGCTCCACGGCACCCGCTCCACCTGGATTTCCGGCCAATCCGGGAAGGCCGAACAAATCACTCTGACTTTGAGCGAGGGATGGCGTGCGGCGAGCCGCGCCAGCGCGGGACGGATCATTTCCAGATAAATCAGATTCTCGGGGCTTCCGATCCACGCGATGATGGGCGCGGCATCCGCGCCGGCGGTGCTCGCCTCATAGCATGAGATCTCGATCGAGGTCGGCAGGATGACGACTTCCCGCGCCGCGTGGCGCGCAACGCCCGCCAGCACCTCGTTACCTGCGGCCACCACGTCCACCGAGCGGCAGGTGGCGGCGAACTTGCGGCGGCGCCATGCCGAGTCGTCCGCGGGTTCGCCGAGTCGGCGCGGCTTGCGCACATAGATGGCATCGTCCACGTCGAACACGCGATGCCTGCTCAAAGCGGCGACAATGCGCGCTTCGATGCCGCTCAATTTGATTTGATGAAGCACGACCACGTGCGCCCAGCCGAAAAGATCGCGTCGTTCCCAGCTGCGCAGGCCGTAACGTCGCTTCGGAAAGCGCTCCGCCCGCACCTGCCAACCGGCCGACTCCAAGGTGCCGATCAGGCTCTGCATGCGATGCCGAAACGACGGTTGATTCGGATCGTAGCCCAGCAACACTGCATTCGGCATGATGCTCTCTCGGGCCCCGCTAAGCGGATTCGATGAATTTGGCGAGCGCACGCACCGCGACGTCGGCGCCGTCGGCGAGCTCGAGACCGGCTGCGCGTTGCGCCAATTGCGTTCTACCCCGCTCATCGCCCAACAGCGCGGCTGCTCCCGCCGCGATGCGGCGCGCATCGAGCGTGGCCTCGACCACGACGCCCAGGTCCACGCAGCGCCGGATGCGCAAGGCCTGATCACGCGCGATGGGTACCGCCACGCAGGCCGCGCCGCACGCCAGTGCCTGCAGCAGCGTCGATCCGCCGTTCGCGACAATGAGGCGCGCATGGCGCATGAGCTCCACCAGGTCCTGCTGCGGCAGTGCACCCAGGTGCCGAAGATGCGAATCGACCGGCGACTCTGCCGCACGCGAGTCCGCGGGCCCGACGAACGCCGTCACCACGCCGCTCGCCGCGAGCTCGCGGGCGGCCTCGAGAAATTGTGAAGTCGCGCTGAGCGCGCCGCGGTGTCCGGTGCCGCCTCCCGGAACCATCAGCACGAAGCGCTGCGCCTCCAAACCCGCCCGCGACAAGACCGCGGCCATGGCCGCCGGCGGCGCGGCGCGCGAAAAAATCACATCGAGATAGCGGACGCGGGGCACGCGCAACACCTTGAGCTTGAACCGCTCCAGAAAGCCGAGCTTGCCGGCGAGGAACTCCGGATAGGCGATCCAGTGCTCGTCGATCAGCGGCATCCAGCGCCAGCGAAACGCCTTGCGCCGCTGGCGTTGCCGCGCGCTGATGTAGATGACGTGCGCGCCCGAGCGTCGCGCCGCCTTGAGCTGAGCGGTGCGGCCGGCATTGTCGAAGATCACCACGTGCGGCCCCCATGTGCGGATGAGATCGATGACGGCCGCGGAATGAAAGGTAGGCGATGACGGCAATAGGGTCGCGGGGAACGGCGCCTGGGCGGCGTACGGCGCCGCGCTGCTCAGCACAAAGCGTATGTCCGCGCCCGTCCAGCGCTGCTGCACGGCGCGCGCGATCGCCGAGGAGCGCGCATATTCACCCATGCCGTACGGTCCCGACACCGGAACGAACAAAATGCGCGGATTTAGCTCAGTCAAAGGCCGTGAACCAACGATCGAGCACCAGAAGCGACCAGGCTCTGCGAAATTCGGCGCCCACCGGACGCTTGATCACACCGCGCGCCATGAGCCGCGCCACCGCGTCGCGCAACAGCTTCGGATGGCGCGTGAGCCAGCGATGCACCGGCAGCCCAAATCCGGACTTGGGCCGATCCAGGTGTCCCGCCGGCAACCGCGACCCCATGAGCTGGCGCACCAGCAGCTTGCCGCGGCGCCGGCGTTGATCGACCAGCAGGGCGGGGTCCACGCTCAACATGAACTCGACCAGGCGATGATCGAGCAGCGGCGGCCGCACCTCGAGCGAATGCGCCATGCTGGTCCGGTCGACCTTGGTCAGCAGTCCCTCGGCCAGATCCGTATTGAGATCCAACCAGCGCAGCTGCACCAAAGGGCTTAAGTCCTCGCGCCAAAACTGCCGATAGAACCACAGATAATCGTAGTCGGACTCGCGCCACCGGCTCGCCAGCAAGGTGTCGATCTGCGTCGCCGTCATGCCGCCGAGCGCCACGGCAAACGCGGGTAACCCGACATACGCGTGACGCTGCATCGAGGAGGCGAAGCGCGTCAGCGGCGGCAAAATCCGCTCAAGCGACCGGTTCAATGGGTTCGATTGCGCACCGACGCTCGACCAATAGCGCGGATAACCGCAAAAAATTTCATCGCCACCCTCGCCGCTGAGCGCCACGGTGACCTCGCGGCGCGCACATTGCGCGATCAGGTAATTCGACCATGCGGCGCTGTCGCCGAACGGCTCGTCGAACAGCCCGGGTATCGCATCGAGCGCTTGCTCGAAATTGGCCGCCTGCGCCGTCATTTCGGTATGCACCGTGTTCAAGTGGCTCGCCGCGCTGCGCGCGGCATCGAGCTCGGATCGCTCGCGCGCCTCGAACCCGAGGCTATAGGTGCGTGGTTTGTCGAGGTAGTACGCGGTGAGCGCCGAGTCCATGCCGCCGCTCAAGAAAACGCCCACCGGCACATCCGACAACGTATGGGCGGGTACCACCTCGCGCAACAATTCATCGAGCAGTGGCAGCGTCTCCTCCGCCGTCCTGACCTTGATCGCGGTCGACGGCCGCCAATACCGCTCGATTTGCACCCGCCCGTCCTGCCAGATCAGGGTGTGTCCGGCCGGCAGCTTGGAGATTCCGCGATAGATCGTCTTCGGCGCGGGAACATAGCCGTGAAACAGAAAATCGCGCACGGCGCTCGGGTCGATCTCGGGCTTTCCCAGCACCAACAGCGCCTTCAGTTCGGAGGCAAATGCGATTCCGTCCGGCAGGAGCTGGTAATACAAGGGCTTGATGCCGACCCGGTCCCGCGCCAGCAGCAGGCGCCGCGAATTCGAGTCCCAACTCGCAAACGCAAACATGCCGATCAGCTGTTCGAGGCAGGCGCTGCCGCGCCGGGCGAGCAGGTGCAGCAGCACTTCCGTATCGCCGCTGGAGCGCCACGGCCCGGGCAATTCGCGGCGCAGCCGTTCGTGGTTGTAGATTTCGCCGTTGTACGTCAGCACCTGCGGCCCGAGCACCATCGGTTGATGCCCGGCTGGCGAGAGATCCAATATGGCCAATCGGCGGTGGCCCAGGACCGCACCCGGCTCACTCCATGCGCCGTCCCCGTCCGGCCCGCGATGCCGCAGGCGCTGCGTCATGAGATTTACGCTCTCGACGCTGGCTCGCGAACCAATGATCCCGGCGATTCCGCACATGGGCGGCAGTCTAACGCGACTCCAGGGGGGAGGTACCGCTAGCCATCGGCCGGCGGTTCGTTTAGGGTGCAGCCTGGAACTCGACCCATGGCAACACCCGCCGACCAACGCCTGCTGGAACTATTGGAAAAGTGGCTCAAGAGCCTTGAGCTGCACTTGAGGTATTCGTCCCTCGACGCCGATAGCTACTCGAAGATTCAACCCTGGCCCGAGCATCAGCGCCCGAGCCGGTGGATCATCGAACTGGCCATCCAGAAGGCCACGGCCCTGCGCACCCAGGTTCAGGAGCGCATCAAGATGGGCGATGTGAAGTTTTCGGACTCGCTGGAGCTCATGACCTTTCTCGCGAATCTGATCGGCTCGGAACATATCGAGCGCTTCATACCGTTGGCCGATCCGGCGAACGAACGCGCGCTTGCGCCCGCGCCGGATGCCGGACGACCGCAAGGGGCGCCGGATGACGCGACGACCGTGACGAGCGCCACGACCGCCACGACCGCCACGCGCGAAATGCCGCAATTCGTAGCGACCAAACGTCACGCCCCGGCGCCCGTGGCCACCGTGCAGGTCGCCCGCACCGAGCGCAAACCGAGCGCCGCCAAGCCGGCACCCCGAACCGCGCCCAAACAACCTGCTAAGCTCCATGCGCCCGCAAGGCACACCCCCGCGAAGCCGGCCGCGGACGCATCGGCCGACGTCGCGCGCGAGCAGGTCATCGCCGATGCGGCGCGCCTGGTGCAGTGGGGACGCAAATGGCACGAGCTTGCCGAGCTCATCGCACGCATGGCCGATCGGCCGCCATTGGCCGAAGTGCGACGTATACTAAAGGACCATAAGACCGCCATTGAAAAGACGGCCGGGCGCAGCTAACCGATGAGGCGGGTGTCATCCGGCGGGCCGGCCGGCGGCCCGCGGTTGAGTATGCCGGGCATTCGCGGTAAAAATTTATGGAACCTCTTTCGCTCAAGTTCGCTCAAAGGCGGCCATGATTACGACAAAGAACCTGTCAAAACGCTACGGCGACAAACTTGCCGTGGATGACCTCACCTTCGCGGTCTCGCCCGGCGAGGTGCTGGGCTTTTTGGGTGCCAACGGCGCGGGAAAATCCACCACCATGCGCATGATCGCCGGATTCGTCGCGCCGTCCGCCGGCGAAGTCACGGTGTGCGGTCACGACATCGAAAAAGCACCGGTTGCGGCCAAGTCCTGCATGGGGTATTTGCCCGAGGGCGCCCCAAGCTACGGCGAAATGACGGTGGGCGAATTTCTGGATTTCGTCGCCGACATCCGCGGCCTGACCGGGGCGCGGCGCCGCGAAAGGCGCGGCATCGTGATCGAACGCCTGGCGCTCGCTCCGGTGATCGAGCAGGTGATCGAAACGCTCTCCAAGGGGTTCAGGCGCCGCGTCGGCCTGGCCCAGGCGATCATCCACGACCCGCAGGTCCTGATTCTGGATGAGCCGACGGATGGGCTCGATCCCAATCAAAAGCACGAAGTGCGCCGGCTGATCAACGAGCTCAGCAAGGACAAACTCGTCATCGTCTCGACCCACATTTTGGAAGAGGTTCACGAAGTGTGCACCCGCGCCATCATCATCGCGGACGGCCGCATCGTGGCGGATGAGACGCCGAGCGCACTCGAATCGCGCTCGCGATATCACCATGCCGTCAGCCTGCGATTCGACAGAGCCGAACAGTTCGCGGAAGCGCGGCGCGAAATCGCGGCCCTGCCGGAAGTGGCGGAAGTCGAATCGAACGAACGCGAGCTGCGGCTCACGGCGGTTCCGCGCTCGGGCCAGAACGCATTGCCCGGTGTGAGCGCAATAATCGTCCGGCACGATTGGCAGGTGCCCGAACTGCATCTCGAATCGGGGCGCCTGGACGAGGTGTTCCGCACCTTGACGCAGGCGCCGCTGCGCGCCGCCGCGAACATCGGAGGGACGCAGACTTGAGCAAAACCATGGTGGTGTTCCGCCGCGAGCTCCGGAGCTACTTCGCGACGCCGTTGGCGTACGTGTTCATCGTGATTTTCCTGGTTTTGGCCGCCGTATTCACTTTTCAGCTGGGTGGGTTGCTGGAGCGCGGACAAGCCGATCTGCAGCCGTTCTTTCGCTGGCACCCCTGGCTTTACCTGGTGCTCATCCCGGCCATTTCGATGCGCCTGTGGGCCGAAGAGCGCAACAGCGGCAGTATCGAGCTGCTGATGACGCTGCCGATCACCCTGTGGCAGGCGGTCGTCGGCAAATTCTTGGCCGCGTGGTGTTTCGCCGGAGTGGCCTTGCTGTTGACGTTCCCGATCTGGATAACGATCAATTATTTGGGCAAGCCCGACAACGGCGCGATCCTCGCCGCCTATGTGGGCAGCTTTCTGATGGCGGGCGGGTTTCTATCGATCGGCATGTGCCTGTCCGCGACCACCCGAAATCAGGTCATTGCATTCATCACCGCCGCGTTGATCGGATTCATATTCCTGCTCGCCGGATTTCCGGTGGTGCTGGATTTCGTGCGCGGCGTGCTGCCGCAAGCCCTGGTCGATGGGATCGCGTCGCTGAGTTTCTTCACCCACTTCGAAGCGATTTCCAAGGGCGTCATCGATCTGCGCGACCTGGTGTATTTCGCGGCCTTGATCGGCTTTTGGCTGACGTCAACGGCCCTGGTGCTCGATATGAAAAAGGCGGAATAGGTGAACGCTAATCGTTGGGAAAGAACCGGCTTTGGCCTGGGCGGCCTGGCGGCGCTCGCCGCGCTGTTCCTGGGAATCGTCATGCTGTCGAATCTCGGGCTGCGCGGCATGCGCCTCGATTTGACGCAAAACCGTTTGTATACCTTGAGCCCGGGCACGCAGCAGGTTCTTGCCGAGCTCAAGGAGCCCGTCAATCTGAATTTCTATTTCTCGCGCGATGCGGCGGCGAAGCACGCGCCGCTGATCATGCCGTATGCGTCCCGCGTGCGTGAATTTCTCGAAGAGGTCGCGGCGCGCTCCGGCGGCAAGATTCTCCTGCGGGTCATCGATCCGCAACCGTTCACGGAGGATGAGGATCATGCGGCCGAGGCGGGATTGCAGGCGCTCCCGGCCGGCGCGGGCGCGGATACGATCTACTTCGGATTGGCCGGTACCAATTCGACCGACGGCCGCGCGGCGATCCCGAACTTTCAACCCGACCGGGAGGAATTCCTGGAATACGACGTGGCGAAGCTCATTCACGAGCTGGCGACGCCGAAAAAACCGGTGATCGGCCTGCTGAGTTCGCTTCCCATGCAGGGACAGTTCAATCCGATGACCGGACAGATGGGCGAACAGTGGCCGATCCTGTCGCAGATCGAGCAGCTGTTCACGGTGCGCACACTGACCGCCGACCTTGATCACATCGACAAGGACGTGGATGTGCTGATGCTGGTGCATCCGAAACAGCTGCCCCCGAAGACCCTGTACGTCATCGACCAATTCGTCATGCGCGGCGGCAGAATGCTGCTGTTCGTCGATCCGGACAGCGGCGCCGACACCAGCGGACAGGACCCCTCGAACCCGTTCGCGGGCGCGACGGCGAAGCATTCCTCGAACTTGCAGCCGCTGCTGTCCGCATGGGGCATCGACTACGATCCGGGCAAGGTGGTCGGCGATCTGACCCTCGGGCTCGAAGTGCGCTCCAGCATGCAGGCGCCGCCGACCCGCCACATCGGTATTCTCGGCCTGCACCGCGACGACATGGATCCGAAGGACGTCGTAACCGCCTCGCTCGACGTGATCAACGTCGCCACCGCCGGATTCCTGTCGGCGCACCCCGGCACCAAGGCGACGATCGAGCCGCTGCTGCGAACTTCCGCGAGCGCCGCGCCGATTCCCGCCCAACGCTTCAATGCGCTCACGGACCCCGCGAGCCTGCGCGACGGGTTCAAATCCACGGGTACCCGTTATGCGCTGGCGGTGCGGCTGACCGGCCCTCTGTCATCGGCGTTTCCGCAGGGCGCGCCGCC
>Ga0066793_10000092_pt1 | contig 27277 bp, 21 predicted proteins | sample PersoiDNA2013189_FD_83876 | JGI IMG/M metagenome (GOLD analysis project Ga0066793, IMG submission 83876) | Permafrost soil microbial communities from the Arctic, to analyse light accelerated degradation of dissolved organic matter (DOM) -... | ecosystem: Environmental > Terrestrial > Soil >... | reverse complement strand
GTCGGGTCGCTCACCGCGGGACCGGATGGTGACCTGTGGTTCGTGGATGGCTATACACCGCACGTCCACGTCGAGCGCTTGACTCCTTCAGGAGTGATCACCCCAGTCTTGGCGGTGAGCGGGGCGGGAGACATCACCGCCGGACCGGACGGCAACCTGTGGTTTCTCGGGCCAACGCACGGGACTATCAGCAAGATGACTCCCGCTGGTGCGCTGACAGAATACGCGGTCCCGGACGAACTTGAGAGCGGATTCGCCGGACTCACGGCGGGGCCGGACGGCAGCCTTTGGTTTACCGACGGCACGAACGGCAATGTCGGACAGATAACGACCGCTGGCGTGCCGACTGAGTACCCGAGCCCGACCGGGGCCGGCGGTTCGGAGCCGATCGCGGCCGGGCCGGACGGAAACCTATGGTGGGCCGGCGGATTCGAACTTGTCCGAACTACGCCAAGTGGAATCAGCACCACGTATCCGGTGAACACGTCACCGCCGTTGGGAGATCCCTTTATTGTGGACGTCACGGCTGGGCCAGATGGCAATCTGTGGCTGGCAGTCAATGGCGGTGCGATCGTGAAGGTGACGACCGGCGGGGCAATGACGGCGTATTCATTGCCTCCTGGTCACAACGCCCAAGCTATCACCGCCGGTCCTGAAGGCAACCTGTGGTTCACAGACCCGCCTAGCGAGGTGGGGCGGATCACGACCACGGGCGCCATCACCGAGTACCCGGTGCCATTGGGGAGCGGCAGTTTGAGCCTGTCGCCCAGGAGCATCACAGCGGGCCCTGACCAGGCTATCTGGTTTACCCTCACCGTAGGACTAGGGCGAATCGTGCCCTGAGGCGGGCTCTTGCACTCGTCTGCTCGGGCGCTTCGAGACGGCGGGCCGCCGGAGGACGCTGCGAGATGTGGCGTCGCCGCTCGAGAGCGATCATCATGGCGAGGGCGGCATTGAACTCGTGCTTGCCAGCGTCGCCGGAGGCTGATAAGTCGCCTGATGGAATCGAGCTTCGTACGGTCACGCACTCACAATGCATGAGCACCCCATGTGATGTCAAGCAGTCGCCTAGGTCCGCATTTTGCGTACGACGAGCCAAATCGCTCCGAACGAGACGAAATCGACGGCGAAGTGCTGGACGAGCCAGCCGAGGTACGCGAAGCCACTATTCGCAACTTGGTAGGTTGTGATGGTCGCGAACCAGCGGTTCACTTCGAGCCAGATCCAAAGGTAGACGAGACTCAGCAAGGCTATCTGTTGCCATCGCTGCTTTACAACTCGCGTGATTGCCATCGCGGCCGAGGATCTTGCCGACGGCTGGGCGAGGTGCCAATTCGGAGCTCACGACAATTACATAGTTCCGGCGTGGCACGACCGGTAGTGGGCGACGAGGGTCGCCAAATCAAGCTCCGGAGGTCGTTGAGGCGTAGCGTGGCTTTCAAGATGACGCCACCACCGCGACACAGGATGGACGCGACAGGCTAGTCACGGCGATCGAGTTAGCCCGCTCTCACCTAGGTCACGGCTCCGTCTCAGATGCCGACATCCACATGCTTGCTGCTGCTCGGTCCCGGCAGACCCGCCATGGTGACGGGGCTCCCGCTGGGTGTGCTAGCTGGCTCTCCGCCAGGCCGCGCCCGGCGATACCACGCGATCAAGGCGCGCACCGCAGTTGCCGCACCTCACTGTCTCAGTCGTTTCGGCTGTGGAATGCGACTCGCCATCGCTGCTGACGCTTCGAGTCATTTTTGCCGGCCCGCCTGACGTGGCGACGTGGCGGCCACACGCAGGACAGGGGAGTTCTTCAACCTCGGACATGCGGTCAGCCTATCGGGTCCGCAGCGAGCGGACCGGAGACGGCGTAATAATTGCCGTTGCCAAGGGTCCCGAGCGGACCGACCGAATACGATCACTCGAGACACACAGAAACGCCGTTAGGTGGAGGCCCAGCGGCGTTTCTTAGGCAGATGCTGGGCGGCCGCCTATTTCTTGCGTTTTTTCGGTCGCTTCGCCGCCTCGTTGACGGTCGTCCTGGGTTTCGATTTGACAGTGCTCTGCTTCACGAACCGCCCGGTGATCGCCGAGCGGCCCCTTTTGCCCGGGGTTTTGGCTTTGCCAGCCACGATTCTGTCCTCGTGCTTCCGGGGCGACGACGGCGGGCTCGACTAGCCCGACCCCTACGGATCGCGTATTGACCAACCCTTATTGTGGGTGTGGTAGCGGACAGACCGGTTAGCGGGCGTCCGGTTGCAGGAGTCCTTGCGCCAGCTCGCCGGGATCAACGCCCAGGCCAGCGTGAGGACAGCGCTACGCTCCCAAGGTGGCCGCGTGGCTATTCACGATCCAAAAGGAGCAGGACCCGCTTGTCGAAGGGGAAAGGTTTGAGCTGTGGACCGACGCGCCCCGTAAGAAGGCGACCGGCGACGTGCGCAGACGGTCTGATGGAGACCCCTACACGCCGTGGTGGGAGCAAGGCGAGGACGTCTCTGTCTATCAGCCTGTCAAGGGTCGGTGTGTCGCCAGGCTCAGACTGGATGGAGGACCTGTCTGGAACGCGGCCGATGAGCTTTTCTACGCGGACTCGACTGTTTTCGCTGCGAGGGATGATGGTCCGACGCTTGCGGACCTTGGCGTCGAGCAGGCCGTCGAGGGTGGGCGCCAGCGACTGACGTTATCGCAGGCACGCACCGCTCTTGCGAGCTTTGCGCGTCGCTAGCCCACCGGATTCCGCGTCACGGCCGAGCCACCAAAGGCAGTTTCCACCTTGTGCGCCCCGCCGCGCGACCGCATGTGTCGTACAGGCGGCATTCTACGTCGCCGTGACTGTGCGCGTCATTCCGACTGGTCGCGAGTGAGTACTCGCAACGGACACCGTCATGCTCGGGGATTCGACGGCTGTACGCCCGATGGTTGGAACCGTCTCTGTGAGGCCAGCCTCGCCCAGGAGCCCAAGAGCGTAGTCTGCCGTGGGCAAACCGCGATGTGGGAGACGAGATGCGCAAACGACTTGAGGAGATCTACTGCCAGCGGATCCGTGACGCCGGATCGCAGGGAACTTGGGAGCCGCCAACCCGCGTTTGGCCGGGAAGCACCGGCGAATTCCGTCGCGGCGTGTTCTATCGGACCGGGTACTTGGACAAACGCCAATACGGCTACAAGATCGTGCCAGGAGGACAAAGCACGGAACTCATCGAAACCGCGGCGATCTCGTCCGCGGATGCGCGAGCAAAGGGTGCCGCCGGGGACCCTCTTGGCTTCGTGCTCTCGGGCAAGGGTAGCTTGTCTTATCAGGTCACCGGTGGCGATGAGGTGCTAATGCTGACGCAGCCAGGCCGATGGTACGAAATCGAGGATGTCGCCGCTCTGCTGAGGATGCTCCAGGCGACCATTGAGGATTGGCCGATCGGCTGGGCCATTGTCTGCCAGGTTTACCAGACCAGCGGTGCGGTGATCGGCGTCTCGTCTCGCTCAACGAGCGAATTCAGCGTTGAGCTGGGTGCGGGAGGAGTCCTCTCGATCGGAGCCCTCGCGCGCGCTGGCGGCAAGCTCCGCCGCGGGGTCGCTCACGCTTCAAGGCGAGCCTTCTCTCTCTCGCCCTCCGCCGAAGCCGCTCCCGTAGGCACGTCGGACGCCACGGCCTCGACAGGCTACACCCCGCTCTTCAATAAGGGCTACCGAATCCGCAGGGATCTGTGGCCGATCTTCGGACGCCCGGAGCTTGTCACGTTCGAGGGAGACCGACCGTCCCTTCGCATTGCGAGCTCTGACCCGACTGAGCTCCTGTACGACCCCGAGCGAGCGAGCATCACGCTCGAGGAAATCAAGAGCTTGTCCGTGGAGCAGCTCTTCGAGGAGACCACGCCTGCGCTGATCTCTGACGAGGCTGCCATCGGGACGGACGCGGATCTCTACGACGAGGATATGGCGGCCGATCTCACGCCCGAGGTCCTTCTCGCACGCGGCGTCAACCGACTCACGTCCGTGTCGGTCCCTGCGGACTACGCCGAGGTCCTTCTTGAGCTACGGAAGACCCGAGACTCATGATCGCGCCTTGATCCGTGGTCCCACTAGGTGTAGGCGCAGTCGATCGTGCTCCAGCCACACCCGGTGTCTAGACCGAGCTGGCCGCGCCTGGTCGTCGTGCGCGCCCGCATGCCCCAAGGGCCTAGCGAATCGCTCCGGTGTCGTGGGCCGACACTACATGATCCACAACAACACGATCATGCTGAGCGCGCGGCCGTTCAGGCGCAACAGGGCCATCTTCCCCAAGACCCTGTACGTCAACGACTTCTACGAGCGGGGTGTGGCCGAGCATCCCTATCCGCTCGGGCACATCCAGCTCGTCGGCAAGTTGCAGGAGCCGATGACGCGCTCCCGTGCGCCCCTGGCTCCCCGCTGGATGCACCGCTACGTCACGGCGCGCAGCATCGACTGGTGGCTCTACTCCGAGGATCTACCGGACCCCAAGAACCGCGTCGAGCTGACCGACGGCGACCGGCTCCGCATCAGCTGGACCCCGAACAACCTCCGCTCCCATGAGCTGCTGAGGCGGGAAGCCCGGCGAATGGCCCGATCGGCCGGATTCCCGATCACGCTGATGCGGCGTACCGGTGTCGAGGACTGCTCGCACCAGGCAGGGACAGTGCGGGCCGGCAGTGACCCGGACACCAGTGCGCTTGACGCCAACTGCCGGGCGCACGACGTCGAGAACTTGTACGTCGTCGATTCCTCCTTCTTCCCCTCGTTGCCCGTGATGAACCCGGCTCTGACGATCGCCGCGAACGCTCTGCGGGTGGCCGCTCACCTCCGCGCGCGGAGGTGAGCAGACCGCGTCCCCGGCCGTCCCGGCGCACAGGCCGCTGTGCCGCGAGACTCGCGGGCCCCTGTCGTCACAATCCCGGGCGTAAAGGCCGCTCCAAGTACCTCAGGTTCAGGCACTTAAGCCCGTAAGTGCCCGAACTGGGGCTTCGCGGGAAGGCGGCGCCTCCGGTCTGATCGACAGGAACGCTCAGCGCCTAAAGCGCCAACACAGCCGTGCCGATCCTGCACCGCCACGTCATGCGGGCTGCCCGCGACCTCGCTTCATATCGCGATGCCGTTGTGCCGCCCCTCAAGAAAGGAAGTATGCGGTGCGCATTTGCGAGGCACAACGGCAGTACATGCGGTGGCTACACGCCACCAAGGATTTGTCGCCGCACACCCTTCGTGCCTATGAAGGGGATGTCGTAGCGTTTGAGCAGCACCTGGGCAGCCGCGCACAAGTCCGTCGCATCGACCGCGATTGCCTTGTGGCGTTCGTAGAGGCACTCCGGGACGGGGGGTTGTCGCCGACTTCGATACGGAGGCGGGTTGCCGCAGTTCGCGGCTTCTGCAGGTGGCTGCTCGCCCGCCAACTGCTAGACGACGATCCGCTGGTCGGCTTGACGCTACCGGCTGGCCGGCGCAGAATACTGCCTCGTATCATACCGACACACGAACTCGACCGCCTATTCGGTTATCTCCAGCGCGCCGCGCTGCTAAGTGGCGACCCGCAGCCGCAGGCGGTCAGAGCTCGGCCGCATCAGTGCACGACGCTACTAGGCGTCGCGCTCATGCTGGCAACCGGAGTCCGAGTACACGAGGTCGTGGGCATTGCCCGTGATGACATCGATCTTCAAGCCCAGAGCATTCGCATCCTCGGCAAGGGCCGCCGAGAGCGCCACGTATTTCTACCTAACTCGTGGCTGACCGCGCTCACCGCGACCTACCTCCAGGTGCGCGGTGAGCTAGGCATCGCGCACGCACAGCTCCTCTTCAACTCGTGCCACAACCCACTGACCACTCAGGCAATGAGATCCCGTCTGAGGAAGGCCGCCGACGCAGCGGGGCTCGACCTGCAGATCACGCCGCACATGCTCCGCCACACAGCGGCCACCCAGCTCATGGAAGCCGGCGTCGACATCAGATACATCCAACGTCTGCTCGGACACGCAAGTCTGGCTACGACAGAGCTCTACACGCACGTCTCAGACGGCGCGCTCAAACGCGTCGTCATGGCCGCAGACACGCTGGCGCGATATTGCAGTGATAACTAAGGATTATCGACTCATGCGTCTGCGACGAGCGCCATGACGCCCGAGGATCAGGAGCGGCGCGCCTGGAACCTCCTGGTAGAGAGTTTCGAGTGGGAGGTGCCGCGAGACCACCCGGTCGAGATCCGCAGCCCATCTGGTGACCTACTCAGGTCGGCACCGGTGCAGATCTTCGAGCTGGTGGTCACTGCGATCCTCGCGCAGATTCGCCCCGAGTTCAGATGGTCGGTCACGCCGAACCGCCAAGATCACGGGCTCGACTTCCTCGGCGTCAATCGCTTCCTCGATGACACCGAGCTCGGAATAGCGGCGGCGATCACTGTAGGCGGGCAATGCAAGAAGAGGACCAGCGTCAATAAGGTCTTGGACGAGATCGCCGGCAGCCTCATCGACATGGCTGACACGGTCAACCCCAACCTAATCGTGGTCGCGCTCTCCGCTCACTTGACGCATCAACGCGTTGAGGAGGCGCAACGGAAGTTTGAACGGCAGTGCCGGCGTCACTGCCACATCCTCGAGCGTAGCCAGATCGAGGGGCTCATGGCCGCACACGTGGGGGTTGTGACCGAGATCCTGAGCTACAGCCTTCTTCCCGAATCCCAACGTGATGAGGTCGTGGCATACCTGAGAGCGCGCACGACGTCGGCGCCGCGACCGTCGGTCGAGGTCAGCCCACCTCCCCGCATCCTTGCGGGCTTGCCGTTTCGGATCCAGGCTGATATTCGCTGGGCTCTTGCAGCTAACCCCGATGCTCGACTCTGGTGGCGCCCCCGAGTCGACGATCCCGATCCAGGGATAGTGACTCTTATCGGGCCTATAGGTGCCGACTCAGCCAGAGGCGTGGAGCTGATCAACGGAGGTGCGTCGGACAATCCGTTCTCGGCTTCATGTGTGCTCGAGCTCATGACATACAACATTGGCCGCGCTGACCTAGGCGAGCTGATCATTGGGCTCGACTCATCCGACAACGATCCGGCGTGCCGTGTCAGTCTTGGCGAGGTCGATGTCATCGAGAATATGCGTCCTCGGTTCTTTGAGCAGCCTTATCGGCGAGCGTTGGTGCGGCTCAAGGAAGAGTATGAGCACGTCCTCGCGTGTTCCCCGCGCTCTGTCGGTGTCATCGGCGCCGGCGGCAGCGGCAAGAGCCGTCTCTGCGAAGAGTTCTCGCTAGAGCGGAGGCGTCGGGGCTGCGCAGTGGTCACAGCGCGACATCCGAAGACGCACGAAGCGCCCCTGCGGATGCTCGGCCATCTACTCGCTGAGCTCGCTGAGGCGCGTCCGTCGATCAGAGACCCCGCGGATGACGTCCTGGACGCGATTGGGCGTTACGACCAGGTGCTCGCTACTCGCGCCGCCTCAGCCATCCGATCGCTCTTCGGTACGCGCACAACCGCTTCGGTCGATGTGACCGAACAGCACCTCGTTTCGGCGATCCTCCTGCTGGTCGTTGCACGCAGCCGTCGGGCACCATTGATAGTCCACCTCCAAGACCTCCACTGGTGCAGCGTCGAGGTGCTCTCGCTGTTGGAGCGCACGGTCCAACAGATCACCCAGCTTTGTGCCGGCGCGTCAGCCGCAGCCACAGGGCGCGTGTTGTTCCTCTTCGAGGGACGCTCACGCGAGAGCGGTGAGTCCGGCGAGGAGACGTGGACCTCGGCGCCGTTCGAGGCGTTTCTCGCACGTACAGAGAGCACCGTAGTCACCTGCTCGTCGTTCACTCCCGAGGACGGGCTGACCTTCACGCGACTGCTGTTTGAGGATCGCCACAACGCGCATCGACTCGTCGCTGACGACCTCCTTCAGCTACAGGGCGAACTCGTCAGCAGGATCTGCAAGTCCGCAGGCAGCAACCCGTTCCACACGCTGGAGCAGATTCGGTTTCTCAAGGAACTTGGTGTCATAGGCCAAAATACCAAGACCGGACTGCTGTACATGATCCGACCGGAGCCAGGCGGAACCGTGCTACCAGACACGGTCTTTGATGCGATCGGATTCCGATGGAGATACATGCAGACCCGCGCACCTGAGTTGGCATTGCTCGTGTGGGGAAGCGCCCTGCTCGACGATCAGATCCCAGCGCCACTATTCGGCCGCCTCTGGCGCGAGCTGGCCCCGACCATTTCGGTCCGGGACATAGACGCCACCGACATGCTCTGGACAGGGGATGGGACATCACAGGAGGTCGTGTTCCGTCACGAGAACTACTTCGAATCGATTCGCCGCTTTACCGTTTCTGACGAGGATCGCCAAAGGGTGGTCGAAGCGTACTGCGACTGGTTTGCCAGCTTGCGACGTCCCAGCCCGGCAGAGCGATTCGGCTGGGCGCAAGTGATTCTTAAGCTTCCCGATCCAGATCGGCACCGGGCACGAGCTTTGCTCATGTCGGCGCTAAAGAGTTCGATGAAATCAGGCGACCCGCGTCTAACGCGGCGGATCCAAGGGTTCTACTTGGATCTAACTTGGGACGATCGCTCCGCGATCGCGATGACCGCATTCCTACGTCACTGCGACGAAGAGTGCGATCTCTGCCGCGAGCTCCTGGGTGTCGACCGCGACCAGGCCGCCGTTCGCATTAAGCGTGCTCTGAGTCATATCAATGACCGCGTCCGAGCCGTCGCAGATACGATTCCGGGTAAGACTCGCTACCACCTCTTTCGCCGACTTCTCGCCGCAGAATCTCTCCATGCTCAGCTACTGTTTAACTATGGTCATCCGACCGAGGCCGGGACGATCGCAGCACGTGTGATCGATAGCGTCCAAGCGCGCGGCCTTCGCTCGTCGGAGGACATCGATTGGGAACTCCTCAAGATGGAGGCGCTGTACACCTTGTCCTGCGCGCAAGCGATCTCGGGTGAGTTTGGCTCTGCGGTGCGATCGTCGGCGGCCGCGGCTGAGATCGCAACACATGTGAAGTCGCCTCTTGCGCGAAACGTTGTCAGTACATACGGATCGATGCTCCTGTCGGAGGATCCCAAGCGGGGCGAGTTGGTGCTTCGCGAATGCGCCGAGAAGTGGCCCGACGACGAATCGAGCGATGCTTCGCTGGTGCATGTTCACCTGAGCATGGCTCTCGTGCTCCAGGCGTACCCCTTGGGGCCGCGATCGCTGAAGCGACGCGCCATGCTCCATGAGGCGCGAGACCGAATGACACGGGTGCACGATCTCTGCCGACGACTGGGCTTGTATGCGGATGCCGGCGCCGCAGCCCTCGTGCGCGGCGTGGTTTCCGCGCTGTCGGCTGATGGCGATGAGGCCGCGTGGTTCGCGCAAGGCGTGGCGGCGGCGGCCCGAGGGCGACAGATGGAGACCCTCTGGCGCTCACATCTTAACCTCGCGATGGCGCTGTACCAACGGGAACACCAGATCTCACAGACGGCTCATGATCACGCGCTTGCAGCACTTGAGATCATGCGGGAGACACTTGCGGTGTACTCGGATCCAGAGCGCTCGCCACGTTTCGAGATGCTGAGCATCGGACTAGCCGGGGCGGTCTGGATGCTGATAGCGACAGAAGACGACACCGGCCTCGCTGTCCTTGAGCAGTATCCGGGTCTGCGAAGCCGATTCAACGACCCAGCCGCGGGGGTGCTCAAGGATTACGACGGCGGCGACCGGCACTTTCAATGGCTACGCGTCAGGGACGTTGACTATGTTCTCTATTGACCAGTCTGCAGTCGACCCGCCGTGCCACGCTACGAACTCCGAAGTAGTGCAGACGGAAGCGGATAGGTCAACGATGATCTCCTCAGAGACGACAGCACGACGCCGGGTGAACCACATCGCGTTCTCATCAAGTTCAAGATGACTGTCGACGAGATAAATAAAAGGCGTTGGCTCATAGCTAATCCAATGCGGCAGCAGCAGCGGGAGCGCGAGATCCGTGGAGTCGTTGCTCATTTGGCGAAAGTTCCGGACCCTCTGACCGATGCCCTCCCAATGCGCTTCGAGCTGTTCGATCGCGATGGCTTGGTCGGCATTGCGTGTTAGGTCGAGAACGGCGAACGGAACCCGCGCGAGCTCAGGGCTTGTGGCTAGCACATAGTCGATGGCCTCGTTGAAAAACCTCCCCAGATCCACCTGCCATCGGTTGCCCCACTTCGACCAGAACGCTGCCTCGGCCGCTTCGACGCGGGCATAGCGGATCGGCCCGCAGCGGTTTCGCCAATGGTAGGCGACTGACTCGGTGCACATGAAGTTACGCAGGCCATGCTCTGCTGCGCGTAGGCAGTGGTCGATGTCTGGATTGTGGTTGTAGAGCTGGTCGTCGAGCGGACCCAACAGCCCAAGCACACGGTGCGACATAGCGACCGTTGCTCCCGCTGCGATTTGCACCTCGCGGGTCCGACAGCAAAGTGCGTGGTCTGCCGGTAGGTGACGGAAGACGTGGCGCTTAGAACATAGACCGAACGCCATCCCGACGCTCTGAGTGCGGCCGGTGGTGGGATAGATGAGCTTCGAACTGATGATGCCAGCTTGGCTGCCTACTCGCTCGATCAGCTCGATCATCGCGGCGATGCAATCCACGTCAAGTATCAGGTCACTGTTGAGCTGCACGACGATTTCGCCTGTCGCCAGATCAAAGGCTCTGTTCGTGGTGGCGGCGATGCCGACATTGCTCTCGTTTCGCAGGCGGATGATGCTCCCTGCCCGCGGCAACTCTGGCATGGCCTCGAATACAGGCTGCGTCGAGGCATCGTCGACGACGATCACCTGTGCCTGGTCGGGAAGGGCAGCAGCGAGCGACTCGAAGAAAGCGGCGAGATGCTCGATGCTGTTATAGATCGGTACGATGACGCTTACCGTGGGCACGACGATAATCCTTAGTTATCGCTGAGGGTGATCATGGACACGAACTGTACGCGATTGCTGAATGACGTGCCGGCTCCCGGCTCGCAGGTATCTGGCTTGCGTGGTTCAAGACCGAGGGGGCAGCTAAGCCACTCATGCTCACGGGCGAACTCGCGTGCGTCGCGGAAGAGATCGAGGACGACCTGGGGTTCGAGTGCTTCGACATCCTCCCCGCGCGACCCGGCCGCACTCTGGCGAGGCCGAGGGTGAGGCGGTTCACGTGCGGGTGATCGTCACCGGCTCGAGCGGCCTCGTTGGCAGCGAGGCCGTGCGGCACTTCAGCGAGGCGGGCTTCGACGTTGTCGGGATCGATAACGACATGCGCCGCCGGTTCTTCGGCGACGGCGCATCGACGTATGGAATCGGCAAGGAGCTCGTGAGGCAGTACCCGGAGTTCCGGTGGTACACGGCCGACATCCGCGACGCGGACCGGGTCGAGAGGATCTTCGAGGACGCGAAGCCGGACCTCGTCGTGCACTGCGCTGCGCAGCCGGCGCACGACTGGGCGGCCGGCGACCCGCAGACGGACTTCGCCGTCAACGCGAACGGGACACTAAACATGCTGCAGGCCGCGAGGAAGCACTGCCCCAGCGCCCCGTTTGTGCACTGCTCGACGTCCAAGGTCTACGGCGACAACCCGAACCGTATCCCCCTCGAGCGAGAGGGCGATCGCTACGTCCCGCTGGACCGCCGCTGGCTCGACGGCATCGATACCTCGATGTCGATCGATCTGTGCACACACTCCCTCTTCGGCGTATCCAAGGCCGCCGGCGACCTGCTCGTACAGGAGTACGGCAACTACTTCAACATGCCGACCGTCTGCTTCCGGCCAGGCTGCATCACGGGCCCACAGCACGCCGGCGCGGAACTCCACGGCTTCCTCTCGTACCTCATGAAGCGCACGATGACCGGTGCGCAGTACACCGTCTACGGCTACGACGGGCTGCAGGTTCGGTGCAACATCTCGGCGAGGGACCTTGTCCGCGCGTTCGACGCATGGCGAAAGAACCCGTCCCCGGGCGACGTATACAACATCGGCGGAGGGCCGCACAGCAACTGCTCGATGCTCGAGGCGATCTACGTCTGCGAGGCGATCACGGGCCGCCAGCTCGACTGGACGTACCGCGACGAGCCCCGCATCGGCGACCACAAGTGGTGGGTGAGCAACAACGAGCCGTTCGAACTCGACCATGACTGGGCACCGACCGAGACGACATACTCGATCCTTGAGCGCATCTTCGAAGAGAACGAGGAGCGGTGGACATCTACCTCCCCCTAATCGACGAACTATTGCCTGTGGGGTGCGAAAACTCGATCGTGCGTCGGTGCGGGCGCTTTGGGTCTGTCTGAGCCCATAGCGTGGCTGACTCTATCGATGATGGGAGGTGCTGGTGCTGGCATCGTTGCTGTACGTGATGTTGGGGCGGGTGATGGCGCTCGTGTTGCTGTGCTTCCGCTCGTCTGAATACAAGGGGCTTGAGATCGTCGTCCTGCGCCATGAGCTTGCTGTGCTGTGCCGGCAGATGTCACGCCCGGCACTTCGACCTGCTGACCGTGCGTTCTTGGCTGCGGCGAGCCGGCTGCTCCCGCGGGCGCGGTGGAGCTCGTTCTTCGTCACCCCGGAAACGCTGCTCGGATGGCACCGGCGGCTCGTGGCCCGCCGGTGGAGGTATCCGGGGCGGCGTCCCGGGCGCCCCAAGGTCAGCCGGGAGGTTCGCGGCCTGGTGCTGCGGCTCGCGCGGGAGAACCCGCGGTGGGGGTATCGGCGGATCGTCGGCGAGATGCTTGGCCTCGGGATCCGGATCTCCCCGACGAGCGTCCGTAAGATCCTTTCCGGCGCCGGGGTCGGACCCGCCGGAGAGCGTCGCGGGCCGTCGTGGCGCGAGTTCATCCGCGGACAGGCGCAGAGCATCATCGCGTGCGACTTCTTCACGGTCGACACCATCACGCGGCGACGGATCTACGTGCTGTTCTTCATCGAGCTCTCAACCCGGCGCGTGCACCTCGCCGGCCTGACCGAGAACCCACACGGCGCATGGACGACCCAGCAAGCCAGGAACTTCGTGTCCTCGCTCCCCGAACACGAGCGACCGCTGGAGTTCTTGATCCGCGACAACGACGGCAAGTTCACGCGCGCCTTCGACACGGCGTTCAACGCAGAGGGCGTCCGTGTGATCCGCACACCGGTCAGGGCACCAAAGGCCAACGCCGTCGCCGAGCGATTCGTCGGCACCATCAGACGAGAGTGTCTTGACTGGCTGCTGATCACCAACCGCCGGCACCTACAACACATGCTTGCCGAGTTAGTCGACCACTACAACACCCACAGACCCCACCGGGCGCTCGAACTCGCACCCCCGAACCCCGGCACCCGCCGCCAACCACGACAAGCCCGCCAGCCTCCACGATCCACAGGCAGGACCGGCTCGGCGGCCTTGCCTCATCCACGAGTACACCGTCGCGGCCTAGAACCGTGCCCGATCGGGCTTATGCACCCCACACGCGCACCGCTCCCTCGGTCCCGCCGGGTGCACCTACTACATTGACGTCGCGGCGGCAGATGCCAGGATCGCGCTCGAACGCGTGAGCGAGTTGTGTGGCCTTGATCCTCGTTTCGACGTGTCGGCTGCGAGGGTAGTCTCGCCAGGCGCCCCCTTGCGCTGATGGGAAGCGCTAGCCCGGCGCACCGCCCGCATGGTCGTACGCACACTAGATACCACGGCGTGCGTCCCAACGTCCGCATGACCTCTGCGTGTAGGCGATAACGTCCAAACGCATCGGAAGGAGGCTCACGAGCCCTCATGGAACCGGATTGCATCACCCTGCTGGCGCACGACGACTCGGTTTACGACGTCGCCTGGCTGCCTGACGGACGGTCAGTGGTGTCCGGGGGAAGGGACTGCGCGATGTACGTCTGGGACCTCGCCGCCCGGACCCCGAGGCGGACTTGGACGCTGCCAGGGACCACCAGCAGTCTCTCGGTCGCTACGGACTCGGGGCTGATCGTCGCGGGATGGGACGTGGACGACGGCCACGGTGGGGTGAGCGTGTTCGATGCGGACCGCGACGAGGCCGTGGCAAGCAGGGAGTTCAGCCACCGCGTGGTCTCCGCCTGGCTCGACGATCGGGCGTTCGTTGTCGCCGGGTCGAACGGTACCGTCTATTGGTGGAGGAGCTCTGACGAAGGAGCCGCACTCCAGGCGCGACGGGAGACCGGCCGCGGCACGTACAGCATGCGGCGGCGGATCGATGTGCCCGGAGTGGTGCTGGCGTCCGAGGGTGGAGCCTCGTTATTGCGACTCAACCGACCGGGGGACGCACCCTTCTCGTCGTTCTCGGAGGCCGTCCGGCTCCTCGACGTCGCCCCGTCGCCCGGCGGTGGCTACGCCGTCTCAGCGCACGTCCGGCGGGACGGCCCGCTCGGCACCGGCGGCATTCCGGACGTGTACGAGATCCTCATCTGGGACCCGGAGCGCGACGACACCCCACCGTGGGGTGAGTCCCTGGTCGGCCACCTCTCGTGGGTCCGGGGCCTCGACTTTTCGCCCGACGGATCGCTCCTCTCCTCCAGTGGCTTCGATGGAGCGGTGTTCATCTGGGACCCGTTCAGCGGTCTGGAGCGAGCCGAGCTACGTGGCCACCGAGGCGCCGTGTACTGGGCGAAGTTCAGCCCCGACGGCACCCGCCTCGTGACGGCGTGTGCCGACGGCGCCGTCCGAGTGTGGTCGCTCGAGCGCGTACGTGAGGCTGTCTCGTCGGGGGGCCCGGCGGCAGTGCTCGAGTCCGGCGACGATCTGCGGTGGGAACAGGGTCCGGGACGGGACCTGGATCTGGCTCGTACGGCGCTTCTCGTTGAGGCCTTGTTGGAAATCGATGACCGGAACACGCTCGACGAGGTCATCCACATGTCGCTCCCCTTCAGCGACCCTACCCCCAACCTGGCCGCTATTCAGGCGCTGAACATTCGGGCTGAGCAGGCGCGCCGGGCCGGTGACGACGAGCGGGTGGCGCGCTGCCGCGCCGCGCAGGAGGCGATCCAGGAGCACGGCGATCGCTTCGCGGCCGCCCTCATGGGTCTGGCCGGACCGGCCCGGCAGACCGGGCGACAGCCGGCCCAGGAGTCCGATGGCACGCCGTCCCCCCCGAGTGGGCAAGGTGAGGCCTACGTGCAGTCGCTGCTCGAGGCAGTGGAGTCCGAGGACGCGGAGGCCGCCAGGGCCTCTGTCGCCGGGTGGGAGCTCAGCATCTCGGACCGCGAGGAGGCTATGACGCTGCTCGTCAGTCTGCACGAGCGGGCCTGTCGAGGTGACTACCCGCTGCCGACGGTCATCGCCGCGCTCGAGCTAATGGTCGAGGGGATGCCTCAGTCCGCCTTGCCGGACGAGACGGTCCTCTGTCACGACATGATCGGCTCGGCGTACTGCGCCGGCGGCGACAACGTCACCGGCTCGAAGTGGCTGGCCCGCGCCTATCAGCTGTCCATGTCGCTGCCCGATTGCGCGCCGGTCGTGCGGGCATTAGCCACCGAGCACTATGGGAACGCGTTGCTGAACACAGGGGACCCGCTCGCCGCCTTGGCACTGCTCGTGGAGGCGGTCCGCCTGATGCGGGAGTTCGGTGGCGAGGTGCTGATCAACGCCCTCCTCGACTTGAGCGTGGTGTGCGGCGATCTCGGACGCGGTTCGGAGCAGCGCAAATTGCTCAACGAAGCGGCGACGATGGCCGGGATCGCGCAGCTCGACGCGCCGCTGGCCTCGTGTCTTCTTAGCCTGGCTAATTGCAAGGCGATGGCCGACGAGTTCACGAATGCCGCCTCCGACTACCGGGAGGCGCTGCGCCTCGCGCTGGAGACGAACGACATTCGTCTGGCGGTGAAGGCGACCGGAGGCCTCGCCGAGGTGCTGCGCCAGACCGGGAAGCTGTCGGAGGCACGCCGGGCGTACCGACAGGCCTATGACATGAACAAGGAGCTCGACGACCCGGGCGGGATGGCCTTTTCCCTCGTCGGCCAAGCGATGATCTGCGAGGCGGAGGGGAGGACGCGCGAGGCCAGGAAGCTGCTCCGCCAAACGCTCGAGTTGACCCGGGACAAGATTCCCAACCAGCACTGGACCACACTCCGGCGCCTCGCGGCGCTAGAGCGCCGCCGGCGCACGGACGAGGCGCTGCAACTCTTGGAAGAGGCCGCCGCGCTCGGAGAGCGGATGCGCGACGGCGCGCGTTCGTCGGCCGACGCACCGGATGTCCAGCGGATGCTCGCGGCCACGTACAGCGAGCGCATCGAGATCATGCTGGACCGGGTTGACGCCGAAACCCTCTTCGACGAGACGGAGCGTGCCCGGGCCTCGTTGATCGTCCGCCAGCTCGGCGGCCGGCGGCAGGACGTCGCTCGTCCGCACGCCGCGGTGGCGCGTGCGCTTGAGCGTCTCGGTCCGCATGCCGTGCTCGTCAGCTACTACCGGGTCGCCGGGCAGCTCCTGACCTTCGTGATCCGGAGCGGCGATCGGTCGGTGCTGCTCGAGCGCCGCGCCCTCAGCGACGAGGAGTTGGCGTCGGTGGACCGCGACGCTGACGACGAGATCCGGCGACGTCCTGGCCTCCGACCGCGGGAGACGTGGACTCGCCTTGCCGAGACGGTGCTCGATCCCGTGCTGCCGCTCCTTCGGGAAGGCGACGAACTGTTCATCGCTCCGCACGGCCTCCTCCATCGCCTGCCGCTTCACGCGCTGCCGGTGGGCGACCAGCGGCTGATCGAGCGCTGGCCGGTCACCTACCTGCCGTGCGCCTCGTTGCTTGAGACGATGGTCCCGCTGGCGGCGGAGGTGCCGTCGCACCCCGCCGTGGTCGGCGGCTTCTTCCCGGAAGAGGTGCAAGAGGTCTCCGCGCTCCTGCAGTCCGCCGTGCGCGCCCCGGCGACGAACGGCTCGGCCAAGGAGTCGGCGCTGGCCGCGTTCTCGGGGGCGGACCTGGTCCACGTGTCGGCCCACGGCTTCCAGTACCCCTACTTCCCGCTCGCGTCGGGGCTAGTGCTGTCGCCGTCGACCCACGCCGAGCGCTACGTGTCGCTGATCGGCAGGCACCCCAGCACGTGGTCGGTCAGCGACCGCCAGGAGCTCTCCGAATTGCGGCGGCTCGCGGATCCGGACCTGCTGACCGTTAAGGACATCGACGCCGTGAGCGCCTCACCGCAGCTGGTGGTCCTGAGCGCTTGCAGCTCAGGGGTCGTGGGTACCGACCCAAGCGACGAGCCTATGGGGCTCGTCCCCTCGCTCCTTCGTGCCGGCGCCCGGGGCGTGGTCGCAACGCTCTGGCTGGTGGACGCCGAGGTCACCCGGGCCTTCATGTCGTCGTTCTACGCAGGCCTGCTCCCGACAGGGTGGCCCAACGTGGCCAGGGCGCTGCAGCAGGCGACCCTCGCGACCCTCTCCGAGCACCCGCATCCGTACTATTGGGCACCCTTCGTCCTCATCGGCGGACTCAACGAACATCGGAACGGGCCGGCCTGACATGCTCGACCTACGTGCGGACCCCTGGAAGGACGGCGACTGGCTGGTCGACGTCGACCTGGAGCCCGAGGCGACCGTCGACCACAAGGCGCTCGATCCGAACGATCCCGGCGCACTGCTCACGGCACGCGGACGGAGGAACCGCGTCCGGGTCGGCGTGCCACAAGTGCTGGACGTGCTCGACGCGTGGCCTCAGAAGAAGCGGCTCAGCCAGGAGATTCTCGCGTCGCTGGACACGTTCCGGTACCTCTCGGTGCGGCTGGCGTGCAGTTTCTCCCCCGACCGGGGCTGTCGGTTCACCCGCGTCGACTACGGGGTCAGGCTCACGGCGGACGGGACCGGGCAACCCCCCTGTGCCGTCGACCTGTTCCCCCAGAACATCGGCGAGCTAAGACGGTATACGCGGTCCTACAAGCTCTCAGCCGACCTCACTTTCGGGTTCGCCGAGGCCTCGGCCGAGGCCGGGCACGAGGAAGAGATCATCCGCTACCGGCCGAGCATCGTCGCAGGCGGCTTGCTCGGCGACGAGCCCAGCTGGTCCTTCCGCAGCGGCCGCACGCAGCAGCTGGAAGGCATACAGGAGATGTTCATGGTGGTCAAGGCACCCGTGGCGCAGACGGTGCACGCCAGCTTCGTCATCGACGCCGAGGTACGGACCGCCATGGGCGTCGTCCCGCTGCGGCGCTACCGGGAGCCTGAGCTCCTGACGGCGAAGTACCTCCTGGCCTAACCGCCGCCGGCGTGGCGCCGGGCGAGGCGGCGGCGGGACGCCGCGGTCCCGTGGAGCGGCCAGCGCTGTTCGGCGGAGCGGCGGCCCTTGCCGGCGTCAGCACGTGTCGGCAACGGCGTGCAGCGGGCGGCGGTCCCGGCGTTGTCGGCCGGCTCTCGGCCGAGATGTCCCCGAATCCGACCGCGACGCTGCCGTCGGACGGAGGTGCTTTCGGCGATGCCTTGCGGCCGATCACCGTCGTCTGCTTCTTGTCGCGGCAGCCTGGGGAGCCTGAGCGGCTACGCCTGGATCCTGAGCCGATGGCTTGGCGAGAACCCGTAGGGTTCGAAAACTCGATTCGGGCTCGCGTTGCGGCGCAAGCTGTTTGCGGCTGCGCCGTCGCGCATTCTTAGATGAGGGCGAAAAGGACGTGGCGGTGGCGCCACGTCCTTAACCCGCGGGCAACTACGGGAAACTGCGGGTATCAAGCCAGAGCCCGCCCGATCTACGACCCACCGATTTGCAGGGCCTTTATGGTCTTTCCCGGCCGGTTGCGCATCCCTGAAAATCGTGGTGTCTTGAGTTCGATTCTGAGGGGCGAGTCGAACAGGCACTTGCGCCACGCAGTGCGTGCCACTCGGTGGGTGCCGGATACGACGCGGCGCGACGCGAGACGCACGAGCCTGCTTACCGTAGCGCATGCCCTGCGGGAGCGAGCGTGATCCGGCGAGCAACCCCGACTGCTCCCTCTGCCAGGCAGGGGTGTGCGGGACGCCGGCGTGGATTTCCGTTTGGCCCCGGAAAGCAGCAGGCGCCTGCTATGTGTCGAAAGCAGCGTGCCGCCAGCGCGAGCGGCGTACCAGAGACGGCCGAGCTAGGGCCTGCGCAGCTAGTTCTTTCAACGCAGCTTGAGGGGATCGTGAGGGACACTCCCCTCCGCGGACATGGCCGCCTGGATCGCAGGGCCAGTGGCTGAGCGCTGCCCGAACGCCGTGCTGTGCATAGACGCCTTCCACGTTGTGCAAGGCGCCACCGACGCGCTGGATGAAGTCCGCCGCGATGTCTGGAACCAGGCGCGTCGCTCGGGTCAAGACCAGCTCGCCACCGCCTGAAGGGCGCCCGCTACGCACTCTGGAAGGACCCGGAGAACCTCACCGGCCGCCAGCAGGCAAAGCTCGCGGAGATCCAGCAGATCAACCGCCGCCTCTACGCGCCTACCTGCTCAAGGAGCAGCTGCGCCAGATCTACCGGCTGCCAGCCGAGGCGGCAATCGCGCTGCTGGACCGTTGGATCGCATGGGCACGGCGATGTCGCCTACCGTCGTTCGTGAAGCTCGCAAAGACAATCACCGCCCAGCGACCGGGGATTACCGCCGCGATCGAAAACGGGCTCTCAAACGCTCGGGTGAAGGCCGCGAACACCACCATCCGCCTGATCGCCCGCCGCGCCTTCGGCTTTCACACAGCAGACGCGCTCATCGCGCTCTGCGCCAAGTAGCGCTGATCCAGAGCACAGAATCCTCTGACGCGGTCGAGAGAAACTTCGCCAAACGCCATACCTTCTGCTGTAAACGTGCTCCTGAACGATAGAAAGGAGACGTTTCGGCTCGCGGACTATCCGTGTCCTATACGCCCACACCGCCCAGGAAGCACGCAACCTCGATCGTCGGGGAAGCATGGCGGAACCCCGGAGTCTGCCAGTGCTGGTCGCTGGCTCAAAGCCACGCAAGGCGCGAGCTAACGTGCCCGCGGCGGACGGCGCAGTCACTGCGACCTGAGAGTCGCTGCACGGTCCGCGTCCGGTAGGGCGTATCGGTCCGCGGCGACGGAGGTCCGCCTCCGGGACTTCAGAGTGCAGCACAACGCGAGATCGAGAGGCAGCAGAGGCGAACACGGCCGGCTACGTCTTGAGTGAGTACAAACGCCCGCTCGAGGCCTGCCGGGATGGCCCCCCGATTAACCGTCAAACGGTGACTGCCCACTGCGGCGACTGATCATGGATGCGGGGTGATGGCCAGGATGGTCATCTCGCCCTTCTCGGGTCCATAGCACCAGAAGATGCGGTACGCGCCCGGAGTGTTGTTCTGGGCGTACGCCTCGAAGACCTTCCCCCTTGAATCGAAGGGATTCTCGAGCGAGTCGTACTCGTGGGTGTTGAGGCTGCCGTGGCGGGGGTCGGTGGCGAGCTGTCGGACGGCCTTGGCCACCTGCTTGAACAGCCCCTCCTGCTTGGAGGACTTCGTCTTTTTCTTCCCGCCCGACTGTTTGTTTGCCTTCGCGCGTGTGTGGGCCGCTTGCTCGGCTGCCCTGCGAAGCTCCTGGAAGGTCTCCGTGGCCTCCGAGGTCCAGCGCAGCCGGAAGCTCATTCCTCCCCTGGAAGACCGTCGGCGAATGCAAACGCGGCGGCGAGATCCGGACCATCGTTCAGCTCATGCTCGCGCGCCTGCTGCAGGCCACGATCGACCATGCCCTTCGCGGTCTCGTTCTCCCAGAGCCACGCCTCGCGCTCCGGCACCACGCGGTAGAACTTGATGACGATCCCGCCGTCATCCTTCTCCACCTGTACGGTCCGCCCAGCGAACTCCCGCCCTAGAGTCAGGCGACCCTTTCCGTCGATGGTCTTAAGCGCCGGCATCCTAAACTCCTTTCGTGGGCGAGTGGGCAGGTGGGACAGACCCACTGTAGCACCGCCAGCGGTAGAAGGCCAACGGTGAGGCGAGCACGGTGGACGCCCCGGGGAGGCATCTCCGCTGGTGGGACATCGCGGTGAGACACCGACGAGGTCGTGGTCTCCTCGTCCATCTAGCGGAGGGCCTGGTTCATCGCGAGAGCCGCCGGTCCGACGATGGACTCAATATGTACGCAGTGCGAGCTGATAACCGGCCATGACAGCTCAACTGACATCCCGACCATACGGCGACGGCTACGAGCTCGTCGCCGAGGACAGGATCGTCGGTAAGTTGGTGTGGGTCGCGGCGCGCTTGCCAGAACGCGAGGCCGCTGGATGGTGGCTCAAGATTCCGGGCGCGGGAGACGAGCTCATCTACAGGGTGCCCGCGAAGCTGGCCAGTGAACCGGACCGGGCGCGAAGGGCCGGCGAGCCGGCATCGCTCGGTCTTGCGCTCGCGATGATGGCCGACCGCGCGGAGGGCCTGCTCAACCGCGCTTCACCGCCCCGGCATCCAGAGCCACGCCCATAGCGTCGCTCTGACCGCGCGAGGCGTGGGCGAAACTCGCTGGTTGCCTACATCCCTGCGGCATGATCCGTCGGATGAACTATCCGCGGATCAAGCAGTATCGGCATCTTATCCGGGCCGGACGCCGAGCGATACTCGCGGTCGTCCTTGGTGGGTGCGGCGCCCTGCTCGCGCTCGCCACGCTGACGAGCACCTGGTGGTTCGCCTCGACGGGCGCACAGGTAGCGGCGATAGGGGATTTCATCGTGCTCGGATCGCTCACGACTGGTGTCCTTGCCGGTTCGGCCTACATGCTGCTCGGGGTGCGCCAGGGGACCGCGCTGGCCGAGCGCAACCGGATCGGCGCGGAAAGCGAGGATTACGTCACCGCGACCCTCGAGGTGCTCTCACGCGATGGGTGGCGCCGTAGGGGATCCATGAACTGGCCCGGTGTTGGGGACATCGACAATGCTCTGCTGTCCCCGGACGGGGAGGTTGCGTTCGCCGTGGAGACGAAGACCCGCGTCTACCTGTGGGAGCACCTGCAGCGTGTCTACGAGCAGGCGAGTTGGCTCTGTCGTCGCCACCGCTGTCGCGGCGGCGCGGTCCCGGTGCTTGTCCCCGCGCGAGAGCGCGGCCTTGAACGCCTCGAGCGGGGTGTGCTGGTCGTGTCCCCCGACCGGCTCGTCCCGGCGCTGCGGACCGCGCATGAGACCGCGAGGTCCATGGCCCCATGAGCGCAAGGACAGTCCTAGGTTGCCTACACCTCCCGCGGATCGTCTGATCTGATGGGTGCCGCGGGTAGGAAGCTCCACGGACACGGTGCGCGGAGGAAGGCGAGGAGTCCCGCCGCGTCGGTCAGCGACGGCGGATATGGCACTCCGCCACACCCCGTGCGTATCCGGGCGGGACAGCGGTTCTGGCCCCGGTGCACCCGACCAGCCTGGATGCCCGTGTCGTGAGCGTGCCTAACGAGCGTCATTCCCAGACCCCGGTCAGGCGCAACCCCGATCGCATGCTGCGCGACTTCGGCCGCCATCTCGGCTGGCACGGCCGCACGAGACAGGTCAACGACGAGCTCGATCGTAAGCTGCGAGGCCTCGACGGATTCGCGTGGCACATCGAGCGTGACCTGCTGATCTGCTCTGTGCCGATCCCGTTTGTCCTACTGGGCCCGAGCGGACTGTTTCTCCTGCAGGCCAGCCGTGGCCAGCGGACGGTCGAGGACATCGCTCTGATGAGCAGAGCGGCGAGGACCCTGAGCAGCGTCCTCTCAGACTACCCCGATGCGACTCACCCGGCGATCGTGATGCTCGAGGACGATCAGCCACCGCGACAGCACTTCACCGGAGCCGGCGAGGGCCCGTGCTGGGTACTCGGGGACGACTCGCTGTCCGGCTGGCTGCATCGCTTCCGTGACCACGGCCTCTCAGAGGCCGACATCGCCGTTCTGCGGGATCACTCGGACCCCGCCAGGATACGCGAGCGCCAGCTAGCGCTCGTTCCGCGAGGGGAGGGCTAGGCTCTTGACTTCTCCGCTGTTTGGGGCAACATCTCCGCTGACCGCAGGGCGAGAGAGGCGTATCGGGAGGAGCCGCCAGTGCACTCTGCGCAGCATGGACGCGCATCGCCCGATTTGACCGAGCTCATGTCTCAGTCGGATCTGGAGCAGCTGTCTCCGTATCTCAGCGAGCACATCCTGCGCGAGCTGTCGCTTGTGCTGGCGGCGTCCGAGCCGCCGGCGCGCGAAGCGATCCTGCGAGTACTCCGGGAGGAGGCTGAGGCGTTCGGGGACCGTGCGCTGATCCTCGCCCTGGCACGGGTCGACCACGCAGCCGGCGATCCCGCGCTCGAGCGGCCAGAGGCCACCGGATGATCGTCCGTATCGTGCGAGGGCAGACCCCGCAGCAGCAGGCGGATGCCCTGGCCAACGCCAACCTGAAGCAACTGGAATCGCTAGTCCTAAGCGCGGTGCAAGGGAAGCTGCACGCGGGCAAGATCAGGCTCGACACGCGCGACGTGGAAGCTGCCTACAACCTGGCGTGGCATGGCGTCTGCCAGCACATCGTTCAGGGCCGCGAGGTCACCAACCTGACCGGGCTGCTGATCAAGATCACCCACGAGCGTTCGATCGACATCTACAGGCGACGGCACGAGGCTCAGCACTCCGATGCAGACCTCCAGGAGCGCGGTGTGGAGGTCGATCTCGCCGAGCAGCTCGACGACCAGCTCAAGCTCCAGCGCCTGATCGCGCGCTTGAAGCAGCGTCTCAACGAGAACGAGCGCAAGGGCGTGACCCTGTGCCTGCTGCATGGTTTCAGGCGCCCCGAAGCGGCGGACATGCTCGGCATCGAGCAGGCCGCGTTTCAGCGCATCATGGACGGCGCGACGAAGAAGCTTGCCGGCGTCGTCGCGGGGATCGACGCGCGGGGTTGCGGCGGAGAGGAGTGGGCGCGACTCCTTCGCAGCTATGCTCTCGGACTCCTCTCAAAGACAGATCGCGACTACGTCCGCGCGGTGGAGCACATCGACGAATGCGAGACGTGCAAGCGCTACGTGATCGGTCTACAGGGCCTGGCGGCGGTCATGCCGCCCGTCGGCCTTCCATTCATGCCGCTCATGGGGCATGAGCAGGCGATCCTCGCGCACCTCTATCGAATGTTCGGCGGCGGCCACGGCGCGAGCGGAGCAGGCGCCATCCAGACGGGCGCTGGGACGGCCGGCGCGGCGACTGGTGGAGGAACCCTGGTCGGCTCGATCAGCGCCGGCGCTGCCGCGAAGGGCGTCGCCGTGATCGCCCTCGTGGTGGTGGCCGTCGGCGTCGGGTCCGCTCACCACGGAAGATCCCATCGGCTCGCCCCGCGGCCCGCCGTCGCACGGCCGACACCCGCTGTAGCGCCCCCGACGACAGTGTCCTCCGAACCGGTCACCTATCCGCCTCGCAACGCCGGCGGCGGACCAGCTCGCCGTATCACCCACTCAGCCCGTCACACCACCGCTCCAACGCAGACCAGAGCGCCCATAGCGGGCCAGGCGGTGCAGAAAGAGTTCGAAATCGAACCGTCGGAGCAAGGCGCGTCCTCCGCGGCCCCCGCCGGCAATCAGGGCTCGTCCGGCAGCGCCCAATCGGTGGAAGCGACCGAACGCGAGTTCGGTCCAGAGCGGCCGTAAACGCCGCTCCGCGGCCGATGGTGGCCGTGGGCGAGAATCTCTTCAAACCCGTTAAGGGGTAAACCGCGAAGTCACTCGACGCCTTCCCAGAACCGACCTGGAGGCGTCGTTGCTCGACCGCTCACAATCCGCGAATCTGTTTGACCCTGCGCGCCCCGCGTCCGAGGCTGCGCACGACTCGACGCAACCCCTACCGCGGCTCGAGCCGTCGCTGCCGCCTCGACCCAGGCGACCCCGCGCACCGCACGCGTCCCTAGCCTCAAAGTTTCAGGGGCCTGGGAGCCCGCGGATCGCGGCGATCGCCTCAGCGGTTCGCCGGCAGGCGAGATTTCTCGGAGCGGCGATCGTAGTGCTGGTCCTCCTGACCCACCCAGGCGGGTGTGGCCGGTCCTCCACCGCCACCCCGGCCCCGCGCGCCGCTGTCTCTCAGTCCCGGCCAGCTGCGCCGATCGCGATTGTGAGGCAGCCCCAGCCACAGGCCGCCCCCCGCGCTCGACCTCACAGACGCCGGGCACCGCGAGGACTGGCTCATCGCCGCGCTCGTGTTCTCTCCCACGATTCGCCGGCCCCGGCACCGGCGCCGGTGGCGAGCAGCGCCCACGCGAGTACGCCCGTACCCACCTACGTCCACGCGGCCCCCTCGCCGTCGTACGCGCGGCCGGCGCCTTCATACACGCCACCGGAGCCTTCAGCGAGCCGAAGCGACCCGAGTGGCGAGTTCGGCTTCGAAGCGCAGGCAGCCCACCAGTGAAAACCAACACGACCTCTGGAGGAAACCGAATGACCCCGAACATCCGAGCCGTGCGCGCCCGGCTCAGGCGCGCACTGACAGTCACAGCAGTCGAGCTCGCCGGGATCCTGATCGTCAAGGCTGGCATCCTCCCGCTGCTGTTCAAGTCCGACCTGGGGGTGCCGGACTCCTCCAAAGTGGAAGGCATCGACAAGTTCGCGCAGTTCATGGCGTCCCTGTCGACCCCGCTGTTGATCGCGCTCGCGGCTGTCGCGCCGCTCGCGTTGATCTTCGGGGCGGGCGCGTTGATGATCGGGAACCGGCGCGCGCTGACGATCATCGCGTCCACGATCGGTGCGCTCGCGCTCGCCGCATCCGCCACCGGACTGGTCAATTAGCGCCGTCGTGTCCGCCCCGTTTCACATCACGGCGAGTCGCGCTCTCCTGCCCGCTGGCCGCCGCCACGCTCCTACCCGCTGCAGGGCGGGCTTGGCCGCCGCGGCAGCCGGCGTGGGGATCGCGCTCGCCGCGGTCCTCGCCGCGTCGCTTGCGGATCCCACCTCGGCACACGCGGAAATCCCGGTCCTCGGCCCAGCGGTGAAGGCGATCGGCGGTGTGGGGCACGCGATTCTGCATCCGCTGGACGCGGTGGTCGAAGGGTTCGTGAAGATCCTCCAAGCGATCTTCGGTGGTATCGAGGCGCACTTGATCGCCGGGGTGATCAACGCGCTGCTGACGATCCCCAACTTCGACACTGGGCACGTCGCCACATTGGAGAGCACGACGGTGGCGATCGCGGCCGGGATGCTCTCGGCGGTCCTGTCCCTGTCGATCCTCCGTTACTACCTGGCGGGCTTGACCGATAGCGGTTCTGGGGGCTTTGAGGCGCTTCAGGGTCTGTCACGGCTGGCGGGGGCCGTGGGATTCATCATCCTCTGGCGGGGCCTGTTCAACACGGTCGTTGAGATCCCCAGGCTGTTCAACGAAGCGCTGTTGGGGGGCGGCAGCGTGCAGCACAACGTGGCGTTGCTGTTCGACGCGGCGCTCGTCGTCGGATCCGGCGCGTTCGCACTGAACGCCGGGATTGGCCTGATCTTCGTAATCGTTATCGGCTTCATCGCGGCGCTCGTGTTCATCGCGCTCTTGTGGATGAAGGTGCTGCTTTCGGTACTGCTCATGTTCCTGTATGTGAGCATGCCGCTCGCGGTCGTGGTGTGGCCCATCCCGGAGCTCTCCTGGCTCGCCGCGTCCGCGATGAAGACGTTGTTCGTTGCGCTGATCGTGCCGTGTGTCTGGGCGATCCTGTTCGCGCTCGCGGCCGCGATCAACGCAGACGTGCTGACATGGGTGCCGACCCACACTGTCATCGACACGGTGATCGTGCGGCCCTTGGCCGGGATCACGCTGATGATCCTTTGCCTGACGATCCCGCGGTTTCTGGTGCGGACCGCGATGATCGGCCCGCACGGCCAGCCCGGTCGCGGTCGGCTGTGGCGGACTGTGACGATCGGGATGCTCGGCGCGCGCGCGGCGTCCGGTGGCGCCCGGGCGGTGGCGGGCGCGGCCGCCGAGGGCAACCCGGGCGCACAGCGGATGATCGACGCGCTGCCCTCACCCGCGCGGCCGCCGAGCGAGCCGGGCAGCGGTGGCATGGCGGCACGAATGGTCTTCGGCCGTAGCGGCTTCACCGACGAGAAGGGCAACGGCAAGAGCGAGGGAAATGGAGGGTCTGGGCCGCAGAGCGGGCCGGGGCGCCGGCAGGGCTCGGGGACAACCGAGCAACAGCCAGGCGAGCAGTCAGATGGCCAAGCTGCTTCCGCGAGTGGCGCGGCTGGCGGACAGGAGGCTGTGCGCCGAAGCCAGCAGGCATTCTCGGTCTCGGGGATTGACCGTCCTGCGTTTGATCGCTCTGGTGTCGATGAGGCGTGGCAGACGATGCAGGCTCGCTCGCAGATGTCCCCGCCGGACACACAGGGCGTGGTGGCCGCGATGGGCCAGTTTTCCCCCGAGACGCAGCGCGGACTGGCTTCCTTTCAGTCGGCGAATCCGACGCGGATGCGCCCGTGG
>Ga0066793_10000091_pt1 | contig 27399 bp, 29 predicted proteins | sample PersoiDNA2013189_FD_83876 | JGI IMG/M metagenome (GOLD analysis project Ga0066793, IMG submission 83876) | Permafrost soil microbial communities from the Arctic, to analyse light accelerated degradation of dissolved organic matter (DOM) -... | ecosystem: Environmental > Terrestrial > Soil >... | reverse complement strand
CACGGCGGCGGCCATCCTAATGCTTGAGGTTCAGGGCAAGCTCAAGGTGACCGACCTCATCTGCGCGTACATCCCCCAATGTCCGTCTGCCTGGGGTGTCATCACGATCAAGGAGCTCCTGACGCACACGTCCGGCATCCCCGACTATCTGAATACGCTGCCCGACTTCGCCGGATACGCTGGCCCGCCCTTGACTCCTCTGCAGATCCTTGCCCACTTTCGGGACGTGCCGCTGGAATTCGCGCCCGGCACGACGTTCAAGTACGACAACTCCGGCTACTTCCTGCTGGGCTACATCATCGAGCAGGTATCGGGCCTGAGCTACGAAGCATTCCTGCAGAAGAACGTCCTCACGCCCCTGAAGCTGGACGACACGGGCTACAACCACGGCTCGAACGGCGTGGCGATTGGGTATCCCGATGGATATTCTGCGACGCCGGCCGAGCCAATGGACCCGTCGCTTTCATACGCGGCCGGAGCCTTGTATTCCACGGTCGAAGACATGAACCGATGGGAGCAGGCGCTCACGACGGATGCGCTCCTGCCCGCCACCTCGCGTGCCGAGATGTTCGCCACCGAGGTGGCCATCCCCGATGGCGGGCCGATGGCAGCCGGCTACGGTTATGGCTTCTTGATCGGGACCGACTCCGGACGGCCGATCATCTGGCATAACGGTGGCATCCCGGGCTTCATATCGATTGAGGCGCGCTATCCAGCCGACGACGTTACGGTCATCATCCTGGGCAACCAGATGATTGCGGTCGAGATCATCCTTGGAGGCATATCCAGGAAGATCTTCAACGCGGGGTAGGATCGCCCGACCGGGGTTCTGGAATCAGAGCAATGGGTCTCCCTGGAGCCGCGTTGTCGGGGGGCGGAATGGGTCCACGACATTTCCTAGTGTGCGAGAGGCTCCCATGACCGTCGAGGAGATCAGGCGAGTGGCGCTGAGGCTCGATCGCGAGCCGTAGACGCGGGGGATTTCGTCCCGGGGGCGTGTCGGGCTAGCGTCCCGATCCCGAGGAAACAGAGCGGTTGCCCGCTCGCTGGCCCTGCTTGCGCGTCGCCGGACGAACCGTCCAGAAACAAGCGCATCGGGACACTAGCCCTCTGCCGCGAGTCCAAACGATCAGACGGCAAACCCGCCGACGGCGGCGTAGCCGCAATGCTATCCGAGCTCGTCGCTGGGTTGCGCTATACATAATGAGAGCAACCTGCGGGGGCGTGCCGGGCTAACGATAAAGCACCATATCGTGAGCGCTCCGAGAGCCCATTACTGGCGAGTCGTGGGCGCGGAAGATGGCTAAGCGCGCGGCCGAGCCTGACCAAACCGACTGGATGCCTGCCTCATGCGCAGAATGTCCGGGCGCCTGAAAGGCCTCGGTCAGCCCTCTTCCGCCCCTCTCGCGCGATCTGCTATAACTACGGCTGCCTTCCCGAGCGGGAGTAACTCAGTTGGCAGAGTATCTGCTTCCCAAGCATCGACTTGGGCCGGAGGGCTAGCCCTCCGCTTTGCCGGAACCACCCTCGAGTGCAGCCCGCCGAGCCAGCCCGCGCCAGCTGCAACCTATCCGCTCAAACCTCCGCTTGTCCTGGCGATCGGAGGCCGACTCTTGGGCCTGAAGCAGGGTGGTCATTGCCCCGCCCCGCCTGATCACCGTTCCGGCACGCGTCCGGTCAGTCGGCCACCCGGCATGAACTTCCCGTCGAGCCAACGGACGAAGAACATCGCGTGTCGGTAGTAGGTGTCGATGGCCGCCTGCTGCCGTCCAGCGGCTTCTAGATCGTCCACGTACAGCTTTGCCTCCTCCGCTAGATCGCTGGTCGAAGCGGGCTGGAATGTGCCACGACGAGGCGGCCGGGTCGAGCCCCGCGGTTGATACTCCCCCGTCCGCCAGTTCAGGAACCGGCTCGCGTAGTCCCAATATGAGTGGACGCTCTTCTCCGTCATGCCCGCATCAATGCATGCCTGCTCGTAGCGACCGAGCGCCTCGACAAGCTCTCCGTTGGTCCAGCTCATGTTCCTCCTTCGGTCCGCTGCGACGTGGCCGGGTGCTTCCGCTGGTAGCGCCGCGGCCCCGGCTGACCAGGTCGCCAGTCCGGATGCCGCTCCATCCAGCGGCGCGCCGTCGGCAGGCTTCGACCGTCACGCGTAAGCGCGCCCAGACATTGGTGATACTGGACCCTCGCCATGAACGCGTGCAAGGGACCACTTGGGTCCGCGCCGTGATCACGTCGGTACCGTCGCAGAGTCCGCGCCGGGTAACCACGAACCACGTCACCTAGTAGGTCGTACGTCCGAGCGTTTCGCCCTCGAAACAGATTACCGAGCATGTGGAACACGATCCCGACGGCAGCCTCGTGGTCGGGCGGCTCAAGGCTCACGCCGAAGAGACGCATGTCGTCGGCGATGTCGATGCAGTCAACATCGCGGTCCCATTGCTCAGCCGCTAGGTGACCGAGCGCCGCAGCAAAGGCGACATTGTCAGACCAGGGACGATGCCGCTCGACCACAGCACATAACGCGTATCGAGGAGGCCCTGGGAGGATTCCCGCGCAGACGCGATTGTCGCATTCTGGCCAGCTGATCCCATTGCTCATGGACACGACGCAATTCTAGGTATCACAAGCAGTGGGTGGCACTTGATTATCCAGGAGCAGTGAACGGAAGCCATGAAGCACTCCGATGAGCGGTTTCGGCTGGCCGTGGCCCAGGGCCAGCGGCGCACCACGATTGTGATCAGAGTCAGGCTCGGTCCCCGTCCCATGCTCGTGTCGTTGGCCATCGCCCTCGTGGCCTTAGCTCGACTGCTGGCGGTGATGTAGGCTCCGAAGAGTCGGCGACGCGGGCGCGCCGAGGAGCCAATGAAGTGGACCAGCAGCCCGGGGCGGTGGCAATCGTTGCGGGGGACTAAATGGATACTTCGGTCGAGGCGGCCCTCACAAGGGTTCAGGGGCTTCTACGCAAGGGTCACACAGAGAGTGAGCAGACTGTCGTCTGGTTGGCACCACCAGGCAGAAAAGACGAGCGCGCGCTTGGGCTGAGCAGGCAGGAGGATGATGCTCTCTCGGACCTCGAGTGGAGCCTCAATCAGGACCCGCGGTTCGACCATCTCAAGGGAAAGCCCCACGACGTGGCCGTCGGCTTCTTGTTCGAGTGCGACGATTACCCAACCCGAGACAATGCGCCCGCTTTTTTAGCCGCACACGCCAAAAGTCTTGAGACTGCCGTCTGCTACATCCCGGTGGAGTACCTCAGCGTCCCAAACGAAACGACGGTCTATGGCGTGCGCCTGCTCCCACCGACGGATGCGTCCGTTCCGAAGCCTTCGGGGCGGTACACCTTGCAGCCACCCGTCGGCAGCGTCGCCGCGATCGATGTCGCAGGCACGGATTACGGGCGAATGGCGGATCGCGGGCGACTGACCGTCGAGCAGGCGCTGCGCCGTCTCCGGATTGCGCTCCGCGAACATCGTGGGATCAACGACCTCCAGCTTCGCTTCCGATTGGGCGATGCCTATTCCTTCGGAGATGGCCGGTCCGGCTGGAAGGCTTCCCCCGAAACCTCATATGCGCTCGGGCTTGATCCGGACCTTGTCGCTCTCGCGGCCGCCCAGCCAATGGCGGCCCTCTCCGCGGAGCCGAGGAGCAAGCTGGACCACCAGGTGGACCTGGCGATTCGATGGATTGAACGGGCCATGTTCACGGGTGAGCCGCTGGTCTCGCTGCTCTACCTGTTCTTCGCTCTGGAGGCGCTCCTCGGAGACAAGTCGGCGAAGCTCAAGGGGCACGACTTGGCCCTCAGGCAGATGATGCTCAGCCACGTGGTGGACGGAGGATTCACCAACCCAAACGAGACCTTCTTCCTCTACGACGCGGTCCGGTCCGCTGCCGTCCACGGGGAGAGAGCCCCCGACGTCGATCAGGACACCGTGAGCAGCTTCGCCTGGCTCGTGCGGAGGACTCTGAACCAGTACGTGACCTATGCTAGGCAGAAGGAGTTTCAGCGTCGGAGCCGGCTGCTCAAGGATCTGGACGAGCATGCGGACCGAGCATTTTGCCTTGACTGGCTCAAGGCGAACGGCGGACCAGCTTGGGATGTCTACCTCGAGGAAGCTGGGGCAATCGGGGACGCGTCGTAGGATCAGAGACGAAAACGGAGCTTTCTACCCAGCGATCACTCCCGCGCCCGCCGGCTACCCCCTCAGCCGGCGGGCACATTCGTTGCTGCGGCGCCCTCCAGGAGCGACTCCCCAGCATTCGCCCGACGACCAGCAAAGCTAGGGATGGTAGGGAGGCGGCCAGTTCAATCCGTCGGGCTCCCAACCGTGTGTTCACGGTTCAACAGCGGCCGGTGCTTCTGCACCAAGTGCCGTTCGAGTTCCCATCGCCCGAACGCCAGGGGGACGACTGCCACGGTGCACGACGAGAGGAAGTCCGAGATCGAGGACTCGTCGCTTGGGCTGAAGCCGCGCACCCTGTCGGGCGCGAACGCCAGGCCAAGGAGTTCGGTCCCGACGTGGCGGCGAAGCGCCGAGAAGTAAGAGCTGGGGCCGCGATGCGTTCCGAGCCTCTCAGCCAGCGCGTCGGACTCGCCTACGTAGAGCATCGCCCCGTCTTTATCGCGGAGGAAGTACAGACCAGCGCCCGGCGGGGGACGCATCTCCGACCAGGTGACGCCCTGGACCTCGGCAGCCATCTGAGCCCCTTCGCGCAGCAGGGGCGCGAAGTCCTCCTCGACACGAAGCCACAGCGCGACGTCAGCATCGTCGTAGGAGTACGCGGACCTCGACGCCCGGCGCATCAGGTTGAATGTCGGATGGAGACATGCGATCCCTATCTCCTCGAGTTCGAGCCTGCCGATGCTCACCGGAATAGCCTGGACTTCAAGGGCCATCGCGGCATGGGTGACCGGGTCGGCCATTCCGGCCGACCGAAGCGACTCCATCAACCGCGAATTGGACTTCAGGTGCTGGCCAACTCGCCACGACACTGACGTGGACTCGCCCACGTACCCTGTGGTCTCGCCGTCGCTGAAAACGTAAACCCCTGCCTGACTCATCCGGAGAGGTCGCCAAGGCAGTCTCGGCTGTGCCAACAGGTGACGAAGTCCGGCGGCGAGGATGCCATCGGCGTACTCCTGGACTTCGCTCCACGAGAGGCGGTTGGTTGGCGCGGGCCGGAATGCCCTGGGAGGGGCTGCCACTGGCGCGTCGGCCAACGGGGTGGAAGTCTGGATCCGCGACGGTCGCGGCCGGGAGTGGGCAAAGGCCGATCGCGCTTCGGCGGCTTGGCCCTCAGACAGATGCCATGGCATGCCGTGGTCCTCGGGTGGACGCGGCCAGCGGGCCCGAAGCCAACCACGAAGGCGCTTCGGGTCGATGCCAATCTCGCGCGCCAGATCTTCTGGCCTCACCTCTGGCCCTCAGACGCCTCGGCTTGGGCGGCATCGGTCCATCGAGCGCACCGACTGTCGCTACGCACCATGCCGTCGCCCATCGATGCTAGGCGCGATTTCCCGCTCGAACCAACCTCGCTCCAGCTCACGGCGCTCGCGAATACGGGCACGTCGCTGAGCGAACAGCTCATCGCGGATCGCAAGGAAGGCATCGAGCGTAGTCGGGACCTCAAGAGCGGCTGGGTCGCGATTGAAGAGGCCGTTGCAAGCCATGCAGCACGCCACGACGTTGATCGTGTCGAGGACCCACGCCTTGGGATACCCGGCCTTGATCATCTGCTGCGGGACAACGTGGTCGATGGAAAGTTGGAGCCAGCCCTCGAACGTCCCAAGGTCCATGCCACAGTAGGCGCACCGAAAGCCACACAGCTCGTGCACCTGGCGGCCATAGCTGCGACGCGCTGTGCCGTCGCCCCAGCGTGGAACGCCAAGCAACTGACGGCCACCGCCCGGGTAGGTGGCAAACGGGAGGTCGTCCATCACCTCGCGAGTGTAGCCCGGTGTCTCTGGGGTTCCTACCCTGCGTCTCTGCGCATTCTCAAGTAGCGGTGCCTTCCGCCCCCAACGCCCGGTACGTGACCGTGTACGCCACGGCACCGGTCCAGAAGGTCGTCGGCTGGTTCGAGATCGCCGAGATCGCGTCCGACTCCCCCGACCGACTGTGGGCGCGCTTTGGTCGCGAAGGGCAGGTCGCGAAGGGCAGGATTTCGAGCGTCTTCTCGCGTCCCTGTCTCTGGCGTTTCAGCCCGACTCGCTGTCGCTCGGCTCGCGCCGTGACTTCGTCGACTTCATCAACTGAAGGTACCGACCTGGATCCGCCAAGTCAGCCTGGTGCGGTCCGAGGACTGCCGTCCCTTGGATCAAGTCGACGAGGTAGCCGACCCTACCTGCCCACTCCGTCGCCGCCATCGTACGAGCATCCTCGAGTGACGAGGTCTCCATTGGCTTGTCCACCCGCCAGCCTGTTCGTCCATGGCGGAGACGGATGTACCAGTGGCGTGGTCCCGCCCTCTCCTGCCCCGACAGGTCCCTTACGGTGATGACCTCGTCGGAGGGGTCTCGTAACCAGCCAAAACGCTCGCGCCTGGCCTCGAAGTAGGAGTACACCGCAGGCTCAGCAAGGCTGAACCTGCCCTGTGCCCTCGGCCCGGCCATCCGTGGCGCAACGACATCAAATTGCGGGGCAGGCAGGATTCTCTCGAAGGTCGGACCGGCAGGATCACTCATGTGTTCTGTTCGTTGGGAACGAGGACTGAGCTCGACTGGCGCGACGGTCCGGTCCGGTTTTGACATCGACTCGGGCTCGCTTGGCGAACGTAGTGACCGCCTTCCGAACCAGCCCGACGGCTTGCGCGGGGGCCATCAAGCTCCCCACCTCCAGTGGGTTCTCGGCTTCCCACTCTCGAGCTCCGTCGTCGTCTAGTCGGTATTGAAGACGAAAGTCACCCGGGTGCAGCCGCTGCCACTCTCGGACGATCTTTCCATACGTCCAACGTCGCCGTATCCGCCACCAGACCCACTCGGCATCTCGATCAAGACGCCAGATCCCGCTCCGCTGGGTGGATGTGTCAGGGAACTGATATCCGCCTTCGCTGGCGATCCTGGCGAGTTCGATCTCGATCGTCTCTCGGGCGAGGCCCGTCTCGTCAGGCAGCCGGCGCCGGGCGTCTGCAAGGAGTTCGGCGCGCGGGTTCCACCGAGCGTGCGTTCCGGCGATCGACGTGTCCACAGCCGGGATCGGCGTCCCAAAGCTGGCAAGAGATACGAACGTCGGGCGCTGGACTGGCGGTAACGACTCCTTAGCTCCCGCCGGCGCTGCCTCCCATATGAGCGCCTTGTCGAGGTGCCAGAGGAAGCGGTGCGCCTGGGCGATGCCACTCGGCAGGTACCCGGCGATCACTACCGGCGGTTTGCCGACCATCGGGATGCGGTCAAGCCCAGCCTCCGCCGCGATAGCGCCCAGCTCACCAAGGTACTCGCGGGCAGGCCCCATGCCCACCAGTTCGGCAAGTTGTCGCTCGGCGTCGTCCAGATCCGGAAGACAGTCGTCCAGACGTCGGAGACTGCCGCCGAGTCTGCTCCACCACTCACCGTGGAACCCAATGAGTGCGTCGCGGATGCGGTCATCCCGGTCGTACTGCTCGAAGAGCCGCAGGCGTGAGAAGGCCACCCGCTCGATGTCGGTCACGGCGGGCCACAGGCCCTTCGGCGCTACTCCAATCATCGAGCTCTTTCAAACGGCAGACGGCACGGCTGAGGTGGTCTGGCCGGGCTCGGCAACTGCCACCACTGATTCAGAACCTGCAGGCGTCGTCTAGTAAAGGTGCTCATTGGGCTGCGGTCCAAACCTGAACATGGGGGTGGCAACAGCAGACCATCGGCAACCCCTCCAGCCCTTCATCAGCTGGTTGGACAACGTATCCAACGATAGCACACATGTTCTAGATCAACAAACCAGCCAAAGCAAGAGGAACCCCGCCATGACCGCCACACGATCCCATCCATCCCGTCGTCCACACCACCTCCGTAGCACCGGTCGAGCCGCAGCCACGCCTTCGCAGAACTCGCTGGCGGAGAGGAACGGCCCCCGTATCGCGCCAGCGCTGCAGGCGCTCGCGGTGCCCATCGAGAGCATCGAGTTGCACCCGCGGAACCCCCGCATCGGTGACGTCGACGCCATCGCTGCGAGCCTCAGCCGCTTCGGGCAGAAGAAGCCAATCGTGGTCCAGGCGAGCACCAGGTACGTCGTGGCCGGCAATCACCTCCTGCGCGCCGCACAGAAACTTGGCTGGACCGAGATCGCCGCCAACGTCGAGGAACTCGACGACGCGACTGCGGTCGCCTTCATGCTGGCCGACAATCGCACGGCCGACCTCGGCGGATACGACGACAACCTGCTGGCCGCGATCCTCGCGGAGCAGTCGGCCGCCGACAACATGGCCGCGACCGGGTATGACCCCGCCGATGTGGCGGCGCTGCTGCGGGCGGCCGGACTCGACGATCGCGACTCCGATGCCGTGCCCGACCTGCCGGCAGAGGCCGACGTATACGTCCAGCCCGGCCAGCTGTGGATCCTCGGGAACCACAGAATCCTCTGCGGCGACGCGACGAACGTTGCCGACGTCGCCAAGCTCCTCGAGGGCGCGACCCCGACCCTGCTGGCCACCGATCCGCCCTACGGCGTCCAACTGGATCAGACCTGGCGCGATGCTGCCGGATACAACGCCCTGGGTCGGGCCGAGGCGCCCTACATGCGTGTTGATGAGGTTCAAGACGGCACACGGCCGGCTCGCGGCGCCCATGGGCGGGGGCCCGGCCATCGCAACACGACGCTGTCGGGCGATACACGAGCGGATTGGAGTGCGGCGTTCGCCCTCGTGCCATCGATCCAGGTGGGCTACATCTGGTATGCAAGCTCGCACACCCTCGAGGTGCTCCAAGGACTCCTCGCGATCGGCTTCGAACTCAGCCAGCAGATCATCTGGGACAAAGGGCTCTTCTCGATGAGCCGCCAGTGGTATCACTGGGCCCACGAGCCCTGTTTCGTCGTGCGCAAGCCCGGCGCCAAGGTCCCCTTCTACGGTGAGCGGAACCAGGCCACGATCTGGCGAGCCCCCTCACCCAAGATGATCATGGCGGGCTCCACCGAGGCGAAGCAGGACCATCCTGCCCAGAAACCTGCCGTGCTCTTCGAGACCCCGATCGCGAACCACCTGCTGGCGGGCGAGGCGGTGTACGACCCGTTCTGTGGCTCGGGAACCACCCTCATCGCGGCCGAACGCTTGGGTCGACGCTGCTACGCCATGGAGATCGATCCCAAGTACGTCCAGGTCGCGATCGAGCGCTGGCGCGCGTTCACCGGCCAGAGCCCGCAGGTGGTCTGACATGGCATCCGGACCGACGCACGGCCGGCGTCCCGAGAGCGAGCTGGCCGCACTGCGCGAGCGGATCGAGCAACTCATGCTGGCGGGCCTGTCCGCCAGCGCTATCCATCGCGCGCTTACCGGACCTGAGTCTCCCCATCCGATCGTCCTCTCGGCGCGGCAGGTACGGGCCCACATGCGGGCCATCGAGCGGACCTGGGTGGCACGCTCTGGCCCAGACACCCTCGAGGCGGACCGGGCCAAGGCGGCAGCCCGCCTGGAGGACGCCATGCGTACGGCCCTCGGACGCTCGACCCTCAACGCCCGCTCGAACATCGGAGTGGGCTATCTCAACGCGTATTTGAAGGCGTCGGATCAGTGGGTTCACCTGCGCGGCCTGGACGCACCGACCCGAACTGAGATCAGCGGTCCCGGCGGCACCGCCCTGGTAGTGGGCGTAGCTCTCGCCGACCATCCCGCCGAGCATCTCGATCCACGCGAGGAGGCCCGTCGCCTGCGCCAGATGGCCGCCGACCGCGAGGCGCAAGCTGATGAGGAGGACGGACCAGCATGACCAGCGCATACCGCGAGATCCTGCGGAAACTGGCAGCTACCGACGACGCAGCGTTTGCGGAATACATGAGCGATCTCGACTTCCCCGAGCACCTGCGGCAGGCGAGTCGCTTCGCGGATCACCATCAGCGCGGACTGGTGCTCGCCCCGCGGGGGCACGCCAAGACGACGCTCTTTGTCCATCGTGCCGCCCGCCTGATCGGACTGAGCGGGGGCCGGTGCCGCGTCGGCATCCTGACCGCGGTCGATGCCGACGCTGAGAGCCGTTCCCGCGCCATCCGTACCCTCGTCGAGAGCCCACGCTTCGCTGAGATCTTCCCTTGGGCCCAAGAGGGCGTCGAGGGTCGGCCCTGGACCGACGCCGCGTGGACCGTTCGAGGCGTCGATCTAGGCAAGGACTTCACCTGTACCGCCATGAGCTTGGGTTCGGTCCGCGCCGGACCAAGAATCGACTACCTGCTCGCGGACGACCCAGTGGGCCAGCAGGAGAACGCCACCGCCGCGGGCCGCGCGAAAGTGCTCGAGATCTATCTCGGCGTGGTCGATCCGATGCTTGTGCCGGGTGGGACCGTCTTGTTCGGGGGCACCCGTTGGCACGAGGACGATATCTATGCCTATCTCATGCGGATCGGCTGGCCCTGCCTAATGCGCCAAGCGATCGAGGACGGCAAGCCCCTCTGGCCTCAGCGCTTCAGCCTCGCCGAGCTCGCCGAACGCCGGACCCTCATGGGCACGCCGCTCTTCAACCTCCAGTACATGAACGATCCCGAGGGGATGGGCGGCAACATCTTCCGCCGAGAGTGGTTCCAATATGTGGACGAGGCTCCGCCCGGTGCCCGGCGCGTCGGAGTGGACCTCAACGCCAGCTCGTCAGAGCGAGCGGACTACAGCGCGGCCGTCGAATGGGTCGAGGACGCCTCGCACAACCTATATATGGTGAGCGCCCACCGTAAGCAGCTCTCCGAGGGCCACCAGCGCTGGTTGACCGGCCGGACCGACTCGATGGAGCATGGCGTGACCCCAGCCTACGGTGAGCCCGACGGCCCGCGCCTGCTCTGGCCCGCCGGGCGATTGGGACCCGGGTTCGCGGGCGTGGGCGGCAATCCGGCTCAGCCGCGACCTCTCACACGGCTGTGTATCGAGGCGGTGATGTTCCAGAGCACCTTTATACGTGACCTGCTGAACCGAACCCATTTGCCCGCGGTGCCCGTCCACCCGGACCGCGACAAGGTGACCCGGACCCGCCCCCTAGCCGCACGCTACGAGGCTGGCAAGGTCTACCACGTGCGCTCCGCACCCGGGCTCGCTGACTACGAGGACGAGCTCATCGCCTTCCCCAATGGACGCTACGACGACCAGGTAGACGCCGCGGTGTACGGCGCCGACCTCGGCACGCCGCAGGTCTTCGTCACGCCCATGCCCAGGGTCAGCCTGATGTCGTTCAATCGAGGACGTGGGCGGACGAATCACCCCTACGGCTCCGACCTCGGCCAGCGCTGGGACACGAACTCATCCACCGAGGCGGGGTGGACGCCAAGACGCCGCGGTGGATGAGAGGCTGTGCCACGGCGGGGCGCAACGCGGGACGCCGAGTCCACGGCTGGGCGGCTGCAGTGGGTCGCATCCATCTCTGCGCGCGACCACCGCATCGAACGGCTGTCATAGGTCCCGCCGATCCAGGCCGTGTCGGCACCCAAGGCTTGCTCGCGTGTAAGCCCAGGTGGTATACCGGCGCGGCAGCTATCCGGTTGCGGAATTCTGTTTTGTGCGGCCCATCCGACGAGTCATGAGCAACTCGACGAAGTCCGCTACGAGGGCCCGCTCGTCTCGTGTCAGGCGACGGATCGGTTCATCGGGGCCACCAACCTGCCCGAGCCCACGAAGCTCACCGGCTAGGCGGTCACGGCTGATCCCCCACAGACTCTCGAGCAGCTCGACGAAGGCGATGCCGGTGGCATCCGAGGCTGCCAGAAGATCTGCCGGTGTCGGCCGGGCTCGCGACGGACGCGTAGGATCGAGGAGGGCAGCGATGTATCCAGGATCGCGGCCCATGGCGGCCGACAGTGCCCGCATCGAGAGACCGGAGCGCGCCAGGACATCGCGGATCGCCGCTCGAAATTCGTCCTCTTCTGGTGGCATTTCGCGGTCCTTTCAGGTCTCGATCAAGTCCGAAGATGGTTGCTGGAAGCGCAAGGCTGACGTAATATAGCATCATGCTAGCGCGAATGGACGACGGTGTCGAGACCCCCTCACGTACGGCATTCGGCCGGCGCCCGAACGGGCGCGATAGCCTCCCGGCCGTGGCTCTGGCGCCGTTGATCGCCGAGTACACCGCGACCTTCGGCTCAACCTGGGCCAAGGTAACCCGACGCAAGCATGCCGATGACTATGCGCGCCTCCTGGACTGGCTCAAGGTCAACGGACGGCCGTTGACGACCGACTCGCTCGACTTCATGACGCTCGTCGACTACGTCACCGATCTTCGCTCACGGCCCAAGGTCTGTGGCGTCTGGCGTGGGTCTCCGAATGCTCTCGCGCGATCCTTACAGGCCGGTCCCGTACAGACCCTCTCTGCCAACAGCGTCAATGCCTACGTCCGGCCGTTGCGCTCGCTTGCGATCTGGCTCGTCGACGAGGGTCTACTCGCGCTCAATCCGTTCCGTCGCTCCCGGCGTCGAGCAGCGCTCAATCCCCTTCTCCCGTCGGAAGAGACTCCGACCAAGAGCGCCACTCTCTACGATCTGCGGGCTCTCGAACGTGGCTGCGCCGGTGATGGGCCCCTTGATCTACGGGATCAGGCCATCGTCTCGATCCTCGTCACAACGGCGGCTCGCAACTCGAGCGTCCGGCTCCTGCGGCTCGAGGACCTGGACTTTGAACGGGCGGTCATTCGCTTCCGCCGGGCCAAGGGCGGCAAGACACTCGAACTGGCCCTCCAGCCGGGGACTGCAACCGCGATCCGCGCCTACCTCGATCGCGGGCGAACCGCCTTCCTTCCACACTCCCCCACCCCGAGCGACGATCCCGGCTGGCTCTTCCTCTCGCACGCTGGCGGTGAGCCGCGGCCGCTCACGATGAATTCGGTCTCGCTCATGCTGACCCGCCGCTACCACGCCGGCGGCGGCAGCCTGCGCTGCTTCGGCTCGCATCGCATCCGCCATGCCACGGCGACCCTGTTGGTCAACAACGGGATGCCCCTCGAGGAAGTAAGTCGCTATCTTGGCCACTCCTCGACGATGCCGACCCGACGGTATGCCCAACAAACACCGGAGGCCCTGGGGATTCGTGCCGCAGACGCGCTCGCCCGAGCCGGTCTCGTCGCTGGCTGACTCCGCCTGGTCCGCAGATAGCAGCGGTAGGCGTAGACCGCTTAGTTCGGATCAATCCGGTCGTCGCAACCAGTGGCTCGCCCATCTCGACGCATTCGATCTGGTCGGGGCGAGAGGATTCAGGCCGACACTATACGGGTGAAGGTACATGTAACGTCGCGCGCATCCGTCGTGAGCGCCGCTGGGTCGGCCTAGCAGAGGTGGGCGAGACTGCTCCCGCGGCAGCCCACAATCATGACGCTAGGACTCTCGCGTCTCGACAAAGAACGGCAGCGGGGCCGAAGCGCGCGGCTACGATTCGGACGGCTCCATGTCACGCGCGCTGGCTGGCGTTCGAAAGCGCGTTGCTACCCGCTTCGCCTTCTTGTCGAGCCAGTCACGGACCTGGGTGCGACGTCGGTGGTTGCCCCCGGGTCGCTGTCGCGCCGGGTGTTCAGCTACCAGCAGGTACATGAGATTGACTTCTTTACCGCTGTCTAGAATCTCGTAGACGACGTCCAGGTCTTCTGCTGACGTGTCCATCCGGAGCGGGTAGAAAGGACTCTCTGCCTCGAACGCCTCACGCCATGCTGCGTCAAGATACGGATCCTCGCGGATGCCGGAGACCGCCTCATTGACGGTTTCCTGGCGGCGACGACTCAGTCCCCTCCATCCCAGGACGAAGGCATCTGTGCATTTCCCTCGGGCAGTCACGTGGGCGTTCTCCCCCTCAGCAAGGGTCTACGGTCGGCGCGGCAGCTGAAGCTGGTCCTGGACGTTCTCGACAGACGTGAGCTTCCCTTGTCGCACTTCGTCCCGGGCTCGTGCGATGCCAGCTCGGAACGCCTCGTCGTGTTCGAGGGCAAGCAAGCGTTCCGCCCGCTTCTTTGGGTTAGTCGCGATGTCTAGATCGGCAGCTCGAACAGCGGACATGATTAGTCCTCCTTAGGGGATCCCCGGAGCATCACAGCGTGTATACCACGATGCCAATAGGCTCGAAGTCCCGGCAATGCGTTACAGGGGTACCAGCCGCGGGTCGTCGATTCGAGAGCGGTCGAATTGGAGCGCCCTTCGATGATCCCACGCGCCTTGATCTCTGCCTCCGGCGACGGGTCTTGCGTCTGGGGCCGCTGTCGACTAATGGTACGGCTAGCCCTAGGCTGCCCAGCTGGGGCCTGTCGGAAATCCAACAGGCTTGGACTGCCGAAGGTTAGCACTTTGCTGGCGCGTGCAGCACCTGGGAGTCGCACGCTGAGATACCAACCGAGGCTCACAATCTCGGAGATGCGGCTAGCGGCGCCACGACTCAACGCGGCCCCGACCCCGCGCCGACGTAGGAAGCCGCACGGACTGGCTTCTGAACCTGTCAATCACTCTCCGAATGTGCCAAGCTCGCAGATACCGTTTAGGGGAATTCTTGCCTACCGAGGGAGGGGGTCATGAGCGGTGCACTTGTACCGGGCGACCGATCAACAGGACCATTGCCAAAGGCCAGCCGAGCTAGATTCGACTGGCTGGCCAGAAGACTACGGTGGGAGAAGCACGAGTCGGACGCCGATCGCGCCTCTGGCGGCGGCTCGTCCGGTGCTTCCGACGAGTTGGCTTCGGGCTCACGTCAGATCGATGTGGTCACGGTCGGCGAGCTGATCCAGGTGGCACGTTACTTCCGTGGCGCAATGGAGCAACGTCGATCGATCGGCTTGCGCGCCTTCTTTGCTGCGACTGGCTTTGATCTGCTCCTTACGAAGGGGGTTCTGGATTACCCCCAACTGCGCTCGCCGGCCGGCTTGATGTTGGTGCGCATAGGAATCGCCGTCGGGCTGCTCTTGTACGTCGGTCTCGTCGTGAACATAGAACGGGTGAACTGGCACGGCCGCGAGTCGTACAAGACTGTCGAGGACGATCTGCGACTGCGTTTGGGTTCCCCAGAGCCGAAGAACGGCTTCTATCGCGAGCAGACTGGCTGGCAAGCGTTCCAAGCTTCTTGGTCGAGCTTCTGGCCCGCCCTCGCTGCGGTCGGTGCGGGCATCGCGTGCATCTGGTTCTTATCAACGCTCTAGGGCGAGTGAGCCTCCCTACGACCCCCGAGCCATCTACAATTGCTGCCAGTTGGCAGCTCACGGCGGAGATGCCGACACCTTGGGAGGGTGGCCTTGAAGTCGGCGGCGCGGTTGTGGTCGGTTTTCGCCCAGAACGCCCTGGCCCTGGTGTTGCTGCTGTTCTGCGCGGGCTTCTGGTACATATCACTTCTGGTGGCTGCTACCCGACCGCTGACACCGCTAGAGAGCGACCTTCTGCAGGGCGGGACCGTGGTCTCAGGGTTCTGCGGCTCGTTCCTCCTCGGTCGCAATTCGGCGGCTGGGTTAGGTAAGGCCAAGGCCAGGTCTGCTCTTGCCCGGGTCAAAACCATCCGATACGCCCAGGTGAGTTTGCTGGCTTCCGTCGAAGAGCGGCGCGAGGTACTGCACGGCGGGGTGACCGCTGGGCCAGGTGTTCCCATCCCACTCGTCGATGCCTCGCTGGACCTAATTCTGAAACAAGCCGAGGCGCATATCGCCACAGCCGAAGACGCGATCGACGATTGGGCCGACATTCTCCCCGGCGAAGTATCCGGATTGCGTAGCCAGCTGAATTCACCGAGCTGGGGCGGTGTTCCCAATAGCACGTCTCGCCACCCGACGCCAGCTTCCGCGACGCCAGCTTCCGCGACGCCAGCTCCCGCGACGCCAGCTCCCGCGACGCCGAGCTTGTTCGCCGGTATGAGAGCCTTGATAAGCGGGGTGCAAAGCCAGTCTTCGAAGGTGCGGGCCATGTGGGCCACCAAAACGTTTGCTTCGGCCTACGTGGAGTTGAGCGAGACGGAGCGACACGAAGTGGCTCGCGCAATCCAGTTGATTTCGGTAGACCCAGCTGCCGGTTCCCGCCGTCGACTGACAGGGTCCGGTACGGGCGATCAGTCAGACGAGACCCTCTTGGAGGTCCGATCCGGCCCGCTTCGTGTGGTCTTCACGGTCGAGAATCAAGTCGTGTACCTGATGTACATAGCGAGGCGCGAGCGACCCAAGGGCGCCGTCTCACACTAAGCCAGACGAGACAAGAGGATGCTCGGTGGTTGGTCGCTACCTGGTCCAATGTGGCGGGTGCGCACGGCGTGTGGTCCTGAGGATTCAGGTCGGGTCAACAATGGCGCCGGGAGATCTGGCGGTTACCCAGCCGTTCGTCTTCGCGTGCCCCCACTGCCACGCAGGAATCCGGGGCAAGGTTCACAACGCGCCCGGAGGTGTGGCCAGGCTCACGAGCGAGGACTTCGAAGTCCGTACCTCCGCTAAGGAGGAGCCCAGCGACATCGCCGTGACGGTGGCAACTGATGTGCCCGTCCATTTGTCCTTGCTCCACGGAAGGGCGGGCGACGTCATGCTGACGCCATTCATCCAGATGACAAGCTCGATGAGCCAGGCGTCTCTGCAAGGGCTCATGGCACGGATAGGGGTCCTCCGTGAGCTACGTCGCGAAAGCTTTCCTGTGCTGCGTCGGGCGGCCCTGGCTTTCGTCCGCGGCGATCTCGATGAGGTTGCCAAGGCCCTGGCCGAAACTCAGCCGGAGGCGAGCGCCGAAGAGCTAATGCAATTCGACCCGGTTGTTCTGCTGGGGTATGCCTTCATGCAGGCGTATGGTCCGCTCGAAGACGAGACGACATTTGACGATGCCCAGACCGAGAAGACAGCGACCTTCGAAGCGGCTGTCCAGCGTGATCCAGCGGCACTCGTCATGTTGCTTCGCGAGTCCGGGACCGATTGGCTCCCGGCTCACGGCCACAGCCTGATCGATGCTTGCCTTACGCTCCTTGGGGACATCGAGCCGCTGATCTCCGGCCTCTGCGCGGAGGCGCTGAATGGATCCATCGGGGTCGCGGACTATCGGGTGATGCGAGACGACTTCGATCTGCTCAAGAGCCGGTACCAAGACGTCTTTGAGCTGGGGTCGAGGTCGCTGGCGTTTATGTCTCAGGTAGCTAATATCGCCAAACGAGGCGACGCACGATCACACGTCGATGGCAAGAAGCTCACACTCGTGCGAGCCATGAAACTCAAGGCCTACGCGCGTGAGCCCTGGCTTGTTGACTTTCCGATGGCGACGCGGCTCTACGACCCGATCAGGCGTAACACCCGAAACAGCATCGGGCACAGATCTGTTCGATACGATTTCGAGCGGGGCGTCCTGGTGTACGACGACGGCGTCGAGGAGAACTACCTGCTGTTCTTGGTCGATTACCTACAGTTGGTGCGCTTGTCGCACTATCTTCTTGAGGTTGTGTTCACAAGCTGGCGAAACCGTCGCGACGATTGCGTCTCTGGGTCCCCGCAAGCATGAAGCGCGGCCGGTCTGCGACCGCGAGTAGGCATAGCGGGAGGCCATTTCCCAAGCCTCGGTAGTACGACATTCTGGCCACGGGCATCCTTGACAGGACGGCGCGCAGGACGCCATGCTCGGTCATCAGAGGTTTCCGCAAGAGGGGGTTGAATGCGTCGGCGTCAAGGTGCTGATCTCGCCGGTCCTCTGGATTCGGCGGATAGACTGGCGGCAAAGGGACCAGGGGGGCCTGCCCAGTGACAGACGTCGCAGCGATGGAGCGGCCGCCCGTCAAGCTGCCGGTCATTCGGGCCTTCGCGATAGAGGGCTATGGCCTGTTTCCGGGCGAGCACGGGGACGGGATACGCCGGGACATACCGGAGGGAGTCACCGTTGTAGTCGGCCTCAACGGGTTGGGCAAGACCACCCTCCTGACGGCTCTTTACCGGTCGCTCACTGGCCCAGTGGACTCGGGGATCATGCCAAGGGTCCCTCTTGGAACTCAGAAGCCCTCCTTGCGCAAATGGTCGGCGGCAGAGTACTTCGGGAAGAGAGTCGAGGACTCTGCCGCGAATGCCACGGTCGAATTGACCGTAGCCTTTGGGAGCCACTCCTTGCGCCTGAAGAGACGACTTAGCGACCTGTCTCTTGTTCAGCTCCACCGGGACGACGTCCTTGTCGCGAACGCTGCCGAAGCGGACTACCGACAAGCGGTGCAGGAAATGGCGGACCTCCCGCGGTTCGAGGACTTCCTGGTGCTGCTTCTGTATGTCGTGTTCGTGTTTGAGGAGCGCCCCCTCCTCATGTGGGACGCGACGGCACAAGCCGAGCTCTTTCGCTTCGTCGTCAATCCGCCATCCGAGGCCAAACGATATCGAGACGCCTTCGAGAGAATTGCCAACGACGATAGCGAACGGCGCAACCTGAGGGTCCAGACCAACAAACTCCGGAAGCAGCTTGAAACGGCTCGTGCCTCCGTCACTGCCGACCGGCCAGTCCGAGCGGAGCTTGATGCCCTGGAAATCGAAGTCGAAGCGCTGCGGGGCAGGGTTGAGGAGTCTAGCCAGACGCTCGAAGAGGTCGATGCGCGGCGTCGCGATCTCCGCGAACGTTTCCTGAACGAGCAGCACTTGAGCAATCGCGACCAGCTGGAGTACGTCCAACTGGAGCAGCGGTACCTCAGATCCGTCTTCCCGTCCGCGCAGGAGACCGCTCGGGAGGTTCTGGCGAACGCTCAGCGGGGGTGCCTGATCTGCGGGGACAGATCAGGCGCGGCCCTACGACGAATCGAGGCTCAAGCCGCGAACGGCCGCTGCCCATTCTGTGAGTCGCCAGCGCCCGACTTCGAGCCGGGAATCGCGCCTTTGCCCGCGGTCGATCTCGCGAGTCTGGATCAAGCGGCGACGACGGCCGAGGCGCGCATTCGCGCCCTCGGTGAGCGTCAGAAGGAAATAGCAGACCTATCGGCCAGCTACCAGAGAACCTCGGAGGAACTCGCCCAGGATTTGTCGAGGATTCGCGATATCGAGAACGAGCTTGACGCGAAGCGCAAGAAGCTGCCTCCTGACGCCGAGAAGGTCGCGTCTATGGATGCCCAACTGAAGGTCCTAGAAGGGCGACTCGCCGAACTGAAGAGCAGCCAGATCCAGGCCGAAGCCGAGTTTGTCGGGCTCATCGACGCCACCAGGCGTCGCATTGAACTGCTGAAGCAGGCCATCGTCGACCGGTTCGAGGAGTACGCAAGCGCGTTTCTGGAAGAGAAGTGCGAACTCGTCTACAGGTCGACACAGAGGACGATCGGTCAAGAGGGAAGGTCCTTCCTTTTCCCCGGCTTCCACGTCTCCATGACCAGCGCCTTGTCGGGCGGAGTCGGTCGACCACGTATCTCGAAAGACCACGTGAGCGAGTCGCAGAAGGAGTTCATCGACCTGGCATTCAGGATGGCGCTGGTCGAGGCTCTCGCCGCCGGCGAGGGTGCCATGATCGTGCTAGAGACGCCCGAGGCCAGCCTCGACCAGGTGTTCGCTGTGCGCGCCGGCGCCTTGTTCGGTCGCTTTGCACACGGGCGCGGAGTTGGCAACCGCTTGATCGCGACCTCGAACGTGACCGAGGGTCCGATGATCGGGGCCATGCTAGGAGTTCACCCAGATCCGCTTGAGCAAGGTCCGGCTTCCGCTCAGCCTCACTTCGTCCCCCCCGCGGATAGGCCTGGGCACGTCATCGATCTCCTTCACCTCGCGGCGGAGAACGCAGCGCTTCAACACCACCGGGAGGTGTACGAGTCCGCGCTTCGCCGCGCGATCCATCCGGAGCTGGAGTCGAAAGGGTGATCATGGATCACGATGGCGACGGTTCCGATTACTCACCAGCGCCGGAGGAATTCCTTGCGCCTCAGACCCCAACGTTGGACGAAACACTCGGCCGGGTCTACTCCGGCCGACCGCTTCCCGCGCTCTACGGCAGAGCCTGGCTGCTCACGCTCCTCGCCTGCGCCGAGGGCTTCGGGCTAACGCCTATTCCGGGCGACCTCGTTCACGGCATGGGGCTTCTCGCGGACGGTCTCGCGGAGGTCTACAAAGTCCCTTCACCAGATCGAGCCGTGCTCAAGTCCGACCGATTGCCGTTCTTTCCGAGCCTCCAGTGGGATCTGGATCGATTGCTCGTCCAGGGGCTATTGGAGTCCTGGACTGTCGACCGCGAGTCGGGTGGGCTCCAGACGGTCTATGCCTGCACCGAGACGGGGCGCTCAATGGTCAACCTCCTCGATGGCTCACCGCTCCTCCGACAAGCACAGCCGTTCCTGAAGGAGGTGGTAGCGGCCCTAGCGGACAGCAGCGAACTCGATGCAGAGACCATTGCAGCCGGCGACTCGACTTTCGCTGCGCCAGCCCGCGTTGGTTCCGTACTCGACTTCGGGGAGTGGGATGATCCCCGCTTCCACAACTACGCCCTCCGGACGACTGAAGCTTTCGAGAAGGCCAACACGCGCGGCCTGCCCTTCGGGCGGCGCGATCGCGTGCACCTCTACGCCAAGTACCTGGTGCATGTTGGACGGGGTGCAGCGTGACCCTCGATCCGAGTGAGGTCGGAGGCGGAAGCGATCCCAGAGCCATTGAGGAGACGGCTCGGTCTGAGGGGCGCAATGTGCCGGGAACTCCCGCTGACTCGGCTATTGCGTGGCCCAGGAAGGTGATCGATGTCATCCGACGATGGCTACCCAACGGACACTTGGTAGCGCAGACCAAGCCAGTCGCGTTTGTGCTCGTACCCTCGATCCGTGCTTCTCAAGGGACGCCGCTGGAACTGCTCGACCTTCCGCTCGGCCGATCCCTGGAACCTGGGTCCATCTACCTGTGCGATGAGGGGATGCGACGAGCGCTCCTGCCACGGGATCCCGCCGCGACCGTCGAACAATGGGCCGCTGATCTGCGTTCCGTCGGTGGCGGACATCTCCCCACCGTGGTTTACTCGCCTGCGGACGGCCTTCTCGTGTGGTACTCCAAGGGCCTCGATGGCCCAGACAGACTCGAGCAGGAGGTCGAGATTGGCGTTGGCAGACCCGTGACGGAGGCCGAACTCATGGCCCAGCTCGATCGCTTGCACGTCAAGCGGTGGGTATCCCCGTCGCTTGCCGGCGTCTGGGACAACTCAGACAAATGGGTACCGGTCCAGAACGCGGAGCGCGCTTTCCAGGACCAGGTGTCCCTCTGGTGCGACGCTGTTTTCGAGCGCCACAATGTCACGACTGAGGTTGGAGGGCCAGGGGGCCGATGTGATGTGTTCCTGTACCCCCATGTGGCTAGCGCAGTGGGTAGTGGTGTGATCGAAATGAAGGTGTTACGGGCATTTCACTTTCCTGAGTCCGGTGGCTCACCTACCGCGGTGCCAGCCAGGGAGAATGTCGCCGCAATTCGAAAGGGGATCCGGCAAGCGTTTGTGTATGGAAGGCGCTCCGGTTGCGACGTCAGCCTCTTGTGCATGTGCGATATGCGCAAAGTGGACGATGACGCAATCGTCGCGCCATTCTTGTTTGCGGCCGACAAATTCAAGGTCGCTATGTGCCGGTACTTCGTTTTCGCGTCCGATGAGGCATACCGCGTCGCATTGACCAAGGCGGTCTTACCCGAGTAGCCCCTCGCCCTAGGATGGCCGGAACTCTAGTAGCCACTCGGTCAGATCTAGGCCTCCGCCCTGCTGGGCGCTCGACCTCATGGACCGGACGGGGACGGCTCGGTGTATGCGAAGGCCCAGCGGGGCCGACAGCTCGCAAAGGATCCGCGACACGTCGATCGTGACCTTTGCGTACCTGCTGTCTCCGACAACTGCGAAGATGGCGCCGCCAGGATTGAGGCGCCCTCGGCACTGCGACAGGACGTCGCACATGTCTGCGAAATACGCATGAAGCATCGCCGGAATGTGTGGGCTCCACAGTGCCGATCCGAGCTCGTGGAGCCTAGCGCACACCTCGTCGAGTGTTGGTGATGTTGGCAGCGCGCCATCGAATGACCGGACTATCTGAACGTGCGAGCGGAGAGTGGCCTCGCGAAGGCTCCGGTTCTCGCCCGAGTTGGAGAGGTAACCCAGCGCCCAGAGTTCCACGTTGTATATGTCCGTGTAGTCGAAAGAATTGGGGTAGGGCGGCGAGAAGAGAATTGCGTCGACAGGCGCGCTCTCGCGAGTAAGAACCCTCGCGTCCCCGCGCAGGAGTCGGTAATCCGTCTCCGGGCGCGCGCCGTACCGGGCGATGTCGGAGAAGATCGCACGGAAGCCACGGTCAAGACGCGCGTCTAGCTCCTGTACTGACGCTCGCACTTGCGTGCGCGCACCGCGGTAGCGGCGCCCCTTCCCGCTAATCACGACGTTACTTACGTGGATCAGAGCCGATCCGAGGAGCACCCGGAAGAGGCGTCGCACCTGTGGGTCGTCGATCGCCGAGATAGCCTGGACGTAGGCCCCTACGCGACCGGCAATCTCGGAGTCGAAGATCCAGCGTCCCCCAACTCCTGGCTCGATGAATGACGGGGGTGGAGTAACGGGCCAGAACGCGGTCGGTTCATCAGCGACTGCCCTTAGCACCCGAAGCCACCCCGCTCTGACCGAGCCGAGGCTATGGCGGAAGAGCTTGGCCTCCATAAGGTCGGCTAGGAACGGGTTAACCTCGATGGTTGTGGGGTGCACGCCTAGGCATTGGGCCGCCAGGGCGGTCGTGCCGCTGCCGCCGAAAGGATCCAGACACGTCGCGGGGAGTGACCCCATACCGGCAAAGATCTCGGCTACGAACGAAGGCGTGAAGGCTTCCTTGAAGCGGTACCAGCGCTGAAACGGCAGGTCCGAGGCGTCCACGTTGCTGGTTCCGTTCCTTGGGGGGTGCACGCCGAGAAGACCGGCGCGTTCCAGCAGACGCATCCAGGGGAGACCCTGGGACTGAATATCCGGGACTGGGAGCGCCGCGTTGGGATCGGTCCGACAGGGCGACAGGAGGTCCGTGACTGCAGTTGTCACGGTTGCCCTTCTCCCCCGGCCCCTACGCCCTTCTTGTCTAGGTACTCTCGGACGAGCCTGGCAATGAGCGTGCTCTTCTTGTGAGCCTTTTCCTCACAGTAGACAGCCAATCTCGCCGCGTCCTCTTGGCGCAGCAAGACGCTCACCCGCACAAGCTCTGAGGAACCCTTGACCATGTCGGAATTCTGATCCTTGATACACAGTTGTCAACCGTTATGCCATGCAATGCGCATTACTACACACTTTGGACCGAATGGCTGACGCAGCACGATGGCATCGGCGATCGTCAACTCTGGGCTGAGCTCGACGTTGAGCCACAGGCCGAGACAAGTAACGAGGCCACCAACGCCAGCGCACGAGTCCGACCAACTACGGCCATCCCGTTGCCCTCCTCATGTCTTCTTCCGGACTTGCCACACCTAGCCTACCGGAGCCGGCCCCGGCAAGGGGTCGGATTACGGTCTTGTTGGCACGTCCTCAGCCACGCCCAGGAAGCCACACACGGCGTCATTCTGGCAAAGATCAATGAATTGGACGCCCCTCCGAAGAGTCCGCATCTATCAAGGGATGCCATGAGATGTCCTGTGGAGACAACCAGCCCGCGGTCATCTGTCTAGGTCCGAGGCGAACGAAGCGCGTCCAGCAGAAGCTCTGCGACGGATCCCATGGTCTTCACGGCGAGTCGAGCCTCGAGCGGACCGACTTCGGGCACAAAGGGACGTCCGTGCCCGGTCCCTGCTTTGTTTCGTAACCTGTTGACCCCGAGAGCAGCCGCGAATAGGCCGCGCTCCAGCTTCTTGCGGGCAGGCTCGTCTGCCTTCTCTTTGTCGCCCGGTACCGCCAGGCCAACGGCGACGAACGCTTGCCCCAAAAGGGTCTCAAACGAGGCTTTGGACGGATAGGAGCCCCATAGTTGGACGAGCACGTGGGCTGCGGTGGCCTCCAGAAGATCCTTGGAGGTACCAATCACGAGGGCATCGTCTTCCATGCCCCTCGAAGCCCGACGAACGTAGGCTGCGAGAGCTTCGGCAACGTCGGCCCCGGCCAGATCGTCGGACACAACGACTGGTCCGAGGTCTCCATCGGTGCTCAGGATCCAACCCTCCGACATGAAGACGCTTCGAGCGTTCTTCTCGACCTCGGCCCCGACGTAGTTGGGCGACTCCGGTCGGAAGCCCCCGCAACCCTTTGATATCGATATGAGGCTGGCGACCAATCGACGACCTTTGTCCAGGTCATTGTCGATTGCCCAACTCAGGACGGCGCGGACGCGCTTCTCCTTCCCCGCCTTGACGTCGGCGTGGGCGATATCGAGCCGCTGAAAGCATTCGTTTAGGACAGAGTGGCTTGGGTCCCGTGGCTTGGCGTCGGGATCGCGACGGTTGACCGGATCGTCTGCGAACAACTGCGCGACGGCGAAGCTGATTGCCTCGTCCAGGGGCGGCAACTGGGCCATGAAGCGAACCTCCCTCTTGGGTCGCGGAAGCGAGTTCCTTCGGTCAGCGTATGCCATTCAATCTGCATCCGTCGGACCAAGTTGGGCTGACTTCTGTGGACATGTCAGAACTTACGTTCTAAACTGAGACAATACATCAGCAGCCCGCTCTCGGGCTCAATCCGCCCGACGCAGCGCCTGCGAGACAGAAGGGTGCGTCCCGATGGGCAAGAACCAATGGGTTGTCCGCCACGGAGACGGGTGGGCGCAACGCGGCGAGGGCAACGAGCGAGTCACCCGCACCTTCGACCGCCAGCAGGATGCCATCGACGCCGCGACTGAGACTGCGCGCCGAGAGCACAGCGAGCTGTTCATTCAGAACGAAGGCGGTCAGATCCGCGAGCGCAACAGCTACGGCCACGACCCTTACCCGCCCAAAGGCTGACGGAGGGCGAGGGCCATGGATCTGTCCGCTCGGCAACTTAGGACCGGTATCCGGAGTCCCGGTGTTCTCGCTCGCGAGTTGCTTAAGGCGCAGATCGCGCCGGTTCCGCCTGACACTCCTCGCAGCCCGCAGCGTCCGTGGATGGACGCCTCCCTGAGGCGCTACTTCGAACGTCAGAGAGACCCATCCGTCCTGTTGGCCGACTACGACCGTCGGACAGCGGAATCCAAGCGCCGCGAGAGCGCCGCCAGCGAGATCGCAAACGGCCGGAAGATGCTGGAGCGCTTCCTCGCGCTGGATCAGCCGCAAGTTGACCCGACAAGGTTCCAGATGAAGCCAGTCCAAGTCGAGTTGTCTGGTCACCGCGTTCTGATGGGGGCGGACGTCGCCTATCAGACGCTCGACGGCTGGATCGTCCGCCACTTGATCACGGACGAAGAGATCCGCCAGATCGACCATCTGCGGCTGTACGCAACGGCAGCAGCTCTCCATTTCGAAGGGCGTCCTGATGGTGGCCCCGTTGCCGCCGTCGAGATCTGGCTACTTCGTTACGACAGGCGCGTGGTGGGCTGGCCACGCTCGATCCTTCAGCTGTGGGTGCCGCGTCTGGCCGTTAGGCTCAACGAGATCGCTCGAGGAGCTTCCAGTCAAGCCGCCTGAACTCAATGAGCATCGGCCCTGAAGTCGGTTTCTAGTGTGACGGTTTGACGTCGGCGTTCTCAGGAGCCCGCGATCGTCCGTGTGACGGTCTACTGTGGGACCGCCACGGATCGACCATCCGGCCAAATTCCGCGGCGAGCTCAGGAGGGGGTCATGACTGTCCAAGAGCTTCAAGATGCGTGTCGACTCTACGGCCTGATGACTGGCTTCGACTCGACCCTAGCGCAGTTCCGCGCGTCTGTGGCACCAGGCTTCGACCCCTTCGTCCCGGAGCAGCGGCTCTACCTCCTTAAGTGGCTCAACACTTGGGCCTGTCGTCAGTTCTCGATCAAGGACCGTCCGCTCGCGTCCGCATCCCTCGAAACCTGGGCACGAGATTGGCTTGATCGGTTGCCAGGACCGGACCGGCACCTTACGGACCTGACCGCTTCGGAGGTCCGCACGTGCTTCGAGGCCTACCAAGCCCTTTGCGCTATGCCGGCCAGTCGTCGCGCCTTGCCGACCGGGAAGGTTTCGACTGTCACCTACGGTCCGACAGGCGCGGCCAAGACGCTCTTTGCCCTCCGGCCTCTGGCGATCCCGCCTTGGGACGAGCCAATCCGCCTGGAACTTGAGCGCAAGGGCGTCCACTCCTTCCGAGCCTATCTCGCTCGGGTGGCCGAGCAGCTTCGATCTCTATCGGCCGAAGCTCGGGTCCCGGTTCAAGATCTCCCGACCTTCATCGGTCGTCCAAACTCGACCCCGCCCAAGCTTATCGACGAGTACAACTGGATCGTCATCACCAGGGGCATCAACCCGACTGCGTAGCCAGAGAGGAATGACATGCCAGTGCCAGAGGTGGACGGACATGGCGGGGATCTGGTCGCAGCCCTGGAAGCTCTCACTCGGATCACCGGCGAATCAGGGCTTACGAGCTGGATAGGATCCGCCGAACGCCAATTGCAGGGTGTCGATGCCGCCCGAGTCAGTGACTGGCTCGAGCGAACTCCCGCCGGCGGTGAGGCCCTGCAGGCCGCGCTGGTGGTGAAGCGAGTCGCCGGGCAGATCAACGTCATCGTCCATGCACTCGGCATCCTCACCTCGCTGCCATACATCCTCGAGCCCGGAGAGACCGTCGAGTCCTTGTCATTGGGCGCTGGCAATACCGGTCGCGACCACGACCTCACGACGAACATCCGGATCGCCGAGTTCAAGTTCATCGAGTGGCGAGGCGGCTCAGAGACGATCCGCCAGAACGGGCTCTTCGCGGACCTGTTCAACCTGGTCGCCGACCCGACGCCAAGGCGGAAGATGCTCTACGTCGTTGGGCTTGAGCAGCCGCTCCGGTTCCTCGCCAATCGGCGTGCGCTCACCAGTGTGATGAGCCGCAACTCTCATCTGGCCAAACGGTTCCACGAGCGGTACGGCGATCGCTTCACGACGGTCCGCGACTACTACGAGAGCGTTCACGACCAGGTCGAGATCGTGGATATTGCGAAGATCGTGCCGGGTTTGGTCCTCGCGTGAGCCGATCTACTGCTTGGTAAGGAGCGGGCGGTATTCGATCTTGAGGGCCGCCTCCAGCGAGACAGCCTCGGCATGGCTACGGCACTCCTGCCATCTGAGCGCGCAACCCATGATCCAGTCGCGAACCGTGGCGAGCTGCTCAGGGTCAAGAACAACACGGCCTTCGTAGATGTCATTCGCCGATCCGAAGCCAAGGGACTCGGCGACGTTTCGCCGGAAGGCTGACGTATGAAGGGACCCGCTCTGCCCTAGATGCTGTCGCCAGAGCCTCGATCGCAAGGAGCTTGCCTTTCCGACGT
>Ga0066793_10000090_pt1 | contig 27424 bp, 26 predicted proteins | sample PersoiDNA2013189_FD_83876 | JGI IMG/M metagenome (GOLD analysis project Ga0066793, IMG submission 83876) | Permafrost soil microbial communities from the Arctic, to analyse light accelerated degradation of dissolved organic matter (DOM) -... | ecosystem: Environmental > Terrestrial > Soil >... | reverse complement strand
GCTCGGCGGGCTACGACCACAAAAAGATGGGCATCACCGCGCGCGGCGCTTGGGAGTGCGTGAAACGGCACTTTCGCGAGCTGGGAATCAATATTCAGTCCGACGCCTTCACCGCAATCGGCATCGGCGACATGTCAGGCGACGTGTTCGGCAACGCGATGCTGATGTCGCGCCATACAAGGCTGAGAGCGGCATTCAACCATCAGCATATCTTTCTCGATCCCACGCCCGATGCGGCGGCGAGCTTTGCCGAGCGCCAGCGCCTCTTCCAGCTAGCGCGCTCGAGTTGGGATGATTACCAGCGGCGCCGCATTTCGCACGGCGGCGGCATTTATCAGCGCGCGGCTAAATCGATCACGCTCTCAACCGAGGCGCAAACGATGCTCGGCATGGCGCATGCCACAGCGCCGCCGAACGAAATCATTCGCGCCATATTGCGCATGCCCGTCGATCTCCTTTGGAATGGCGGCATCGGTACCTACGTCAAGGCGAGCAGCGAGTCGAATGGCGAGGTCGGCGATCGCAGCAATGATGCCGTGCGCGTGAATGGCGCCGAGCTTGCCGCGCGGGTGGTCGGCGAAGGCGGCAATCTCGGACTCTCGCAGCGCGGCCGCATTGAATATGCTTTGCGCGGCGGCCGTCTGAACACGGACTTCATCGACAACTCTGGCGGCGTCAATACCTCGGACCTCGAGGTCAATATCAAGATCCTGCTGAATCCATTGGTCGCCGCGCGCCGCTTGACGCGTGCCCGGCGCAACCAGCTGCTCGCGCGCATGACGAACGAGGTAGCAGGTCTCGTGCTGCGCAACAACTATCTACAGTCGCAGGCGATCAGTACGCTTGAGCTGCGCTCTGCAGCGCGCCTGTCTGAATATCAGCAGTTGATGAATTCGCTGGAGCGCTCGGGCGAGCTCAATCGCGCGCTCGAGTTCCTGCCGAACGACGAGCAGCTGACGGAACGGCGCAAGCGCGGCGCCGGACTCACACGGCCCGAGCTTGCGATCATGCTCTCGTACAGCAAAATCTGGCTCAGCAAGCATCTGCTGGACTCCGACGTACCCGCCGACCCTTACCTTTCACTCGAGCTCAAGCGTTATTTTCCGAGCCCGCTGCGCACGCGCTTCGCGCGTACGATCGGACGCCACCGATTGCGCCGCGAGATCATCGCGATGGCAACCACCAACAGTCTTGTGAACCGCATGGGTCCGGCATTCGTGGCGCGCGCGCAGGATGACACCGGCGCACCGCCTGCGCAGATCGCGCGCGCCTACTCAGCCGCGCGCGAAATTTTCGACATGCGCGAAGTATGGGCGCGGATCGAGGCGCTCGACAACCGCATTCCGCCGAAGCTGCAATACACGATGATGTACGAAACGGCGCGCCTGCTGCGGCATGTGACTTATTGGCTGCTCGCAAATCGCCGCGGGGACCTGCAGGTTGACCGCGCCGTCGCTGAGTTTCGCCGCGGCGCACGTGAACTTGAGTCGGCCATCGACGGAGTGCTGCTCGGCGCCGTCCGCAACCGCTTCGAAGTCGTGCGCAAGGAGCATCTCGACGCCGGCGTGCCGTCAGAGCTTGCCGCGCGCATCGCAAGTCTTGACGCGCACAACGCGGCACTCGATATCATTGAGCTTGCAACCGTACATCGCGTGCCAGTACCCGAGGTTGCGCGAATCTATTTCGAGGTCGGCGCCCGTATCGGGCTTGATTGGTTGCGCGAGCAAATCGAAGAGCTGCCTGTTGATGGACAATGGCAGGCGGCGGCGCGCACCGGACTTCGCGACAGCGCCTCGACGATCCAGCGCAAAGCGGCCGAACGTGTGCTCGCGCTTTCGAGAGCCGGCCGACATGACGCACGGGTGAACGCCTGGGCGAACCTTGCCGGCGAGGATCTCAGTCGCTGGCAGCGCACGCTCAACGACATGCGCGCCGCGGGCAGCAGCGATTTTGCCACCCTGTCGGTCGGAGTTGACTCCGTGCGCCGCTTGACAGAGTCGCCGCTGCCAGCCGCTTGACCGTGGTGAGTCGCTATCCCGCCATCGCTCTCGTGACGGCGCGCGGTGCGCGCGACCTGGACGAGGATCTGGCACCGCTGTTCGCGAACTTGAGCGGCGCCGGCGCAGCTGTACGCGTCGTCGAGTGGGATGATGTCGAGATCAATTGGTCGCAGTTTGATCTGGCGCTGCTGCGCTCGACCTGGGATTACAGCATGCGTCTGCATGAGTTTCTCGATTGGGCCGAACGCGCGTCCAAAGCAACCCGACTCGTCAATCCGGCACCCGTAGTGCGTTGGAATACCGACAAACACTATCTTGCCGAGTTGCTGCAAGTGGACGTGCGCACGGTTCCCAGCACTTTCGTCGAGCCCGGCGAGAGCGCAAGCCGAGCGATGAATGAATTTCTCGTCCAGCACGCCGCGAGCGAGTTCGTCGTCAAGCCCGCCATCAGTTCAGGCTCGCGCGATGCGCAGCGTTATGGGCGCAGGGAACTTAATGCGGCGATTCTGCATATTCGCCGCCTGCAGGATGCGGAACGCAGCGTTGTCGTACAGCCTTATCTTGAGCGGGTGGACGCGGACGGCGAGACCGCGCTCATCTATTTTGGCGGCCGCTTCAGCCATGCGATTCGCAAAGGACCGCTGCTACGTCGCGGCGAGGGTCCGACGCGCGCCCTGTTTGCCGCCGAGCACATCTGCGCGCGCGTACCCAAGCTCGATGAACTGCGCACGGCGGAGCGGGCGCTTGGCGCTATACCGTTTGCAATGCCGCTCTACGCTCGAGTGGATCTGATACGCGATGCCGATGCCGTGCCGTGCGTCCTCGAGCTTGAGCTCACTGAGCCGTCGCTGTTCTTCGCGCATGCGGCAGGCTCCGTCGAGCGCTTCGCGGCGCTGCTCCTCAACTACCAACTAAGCGGTGGGTCGTAAAGTGCCTGGAAAACTTATTCTCGTGCGCCACGGCCAAAGCATCTGGAACGTGGAGAATATTTTCACCGGCTGGACGGACGTGGATCTGTCGGAGCTAGGCCACCGCGAAGCTGCCGCAGCTGGCTGGCAGCTGCTGCGCGACAACATCTCGATCGACGTTGCCTTCACCTCGGTGCTGAAGCGCGCCATCCGCACACTATGGATCATGCTGGATCAAATGGACCGCATGTGGATCCCGGTCGAGCTCTCGTGGCGGCTCAACGAACGCCACTACGGAGCGCTGCAGGGCCTCAACAAAGCCCAAACCGTCGAACAGCACGGCCAAGCGCAGGTGCAGATCTGGCGCCGCAGCTACGACATCCCGCCGCCGCCACTCGACGCGAAGGACAAACGCCATCCGCGTTTCGATCCGCGCTATGCGAATATTGATTCTTCGCTATTGCCGGCGACCGAGTCACTCAAAGATACGCTGGAGCGCGTGTTGCCGTTCTGGGAGAGCCGCATCTCGTCGGACCTTCTCGCGGGACGCAATGTGCTCATCGCCGCCCACGGCAACAGCCTGCGTGCCATGGTAATGATGCTGGACAACATCCCTGAGGCGCAAATCGTCGAGCTCAACATCCCAACCGGCGTGCCGCTCCTCTATGAGCTCGATGCACAGCTAAAGCCCATCACGAGCCGCTATCTCGGCGACCCGCAGGCGATCGCGGCCGCTGCCGAAGCCGTGCGCAAGCAGACCGACAAGCGATGAGCGCGCGCCGCTTCCAACACTTCGCCGCGTTGCGCACTGCGTAGACAGCGATTTCATTGCGCTGCCTGGTCGCCATACGCTAGCGTTTTCATGCGGCGCGCCCTAGCATTTGAATTGGCCTGAATAGAAGGAGCACGGCGTTGATTGCGGAAAAGTCCAAAAGATGCAAGTACGTTTTAAAGATGTCGGCGCTGGCGCTGATGCTGGCCAGCCTCTATTGCGACGAGTCCTGGGCACAGCTCAAAGACGAAACTCTGGTTGCGACAATCCCGACGGGATTTAAGATCGGCTCGCAAACCAACCACGATCGCACCACTACGCTTGAATGGATCAAAGAATCCGAAACCGTGCAGAATTGGACCGAGATGGTCACCGTACAGGTTGATCGCGGAATCAATAGGATGACACCCCCGCAAGTGTTGCAGAGCACTGGCAAGAAATGGCTGGGTGCCTGCAAAGGCAGCGCTGCGAATCAGATTCCCGACGCCCAGGCGAATGGTTACGCGGTGTCAATGCTGGTTGTACATTGTCCCTTGAACGCCGCTACCGGCAAGCCAGAGACCACTGTGCTGCGCGTAATCAAGGGTAATGACGCTCTTTATACCGTCCAGAAGACGTTCCGATTTGATCCGTCGAATGATCAGGTCGGACAGATAATGAAATATCTCAACCACGTTAATGTTTGCGACATGCGGGGGACAGATCACCCGTGTCCAAAAGTTAATTAAGCGCTTGGGGACGGCAGGCACGGCGTTCGCCGCGCTTAGTTTGCCGACGTTCCTTTTACTCCTGCCGCCCAACCGTCGTAGCGGCCGCGATGCACTTCGGCAAGCTGTTTGAAGCGGCGACTCTTCTCCTGCATGTCGGGAACCGCGAGACGCAGCGCTTTTGAAGCATGCAGGCTGAACGGATGGTCAGAACTGTCTGCCACCGCCTTGACGTCAACGTCGTAGCCGTCGGCGACCAGCTCGGTCCGTACGGCAGCACAGGAGGCCGTATCCGGCAGTGCGAAAAAAAAGTCCACGTCGTGGGCTTTGAAGGGGTCAAGACCTTGCGAGCGCACACGCTCGATCATCTTCGCATCCCAGTCATCAGCGCGGGCGCGGCGAAATCTCTGCAGACTGAAATAGATTCGCACCAGAGCTGCGAGCCCCGCCGCAACCAATGCGATCAGGATCCAGTTCATGGAAAAACCGGCTGACGCTTTTCAAGGAAGGCGTTGATCCCCTCCTCGCCCTCGGCACTGGCCGCCTGCGCTGCGATAGTCTCCGCCTCGAGCACCATCTGCGATTCGAATCCGCCCAATGACTGGGCGATGAGCCGCTTCACCTTGCCGAAAGCACGCGTCGGGCCGGCTGCCAGTTGTGCTGCGATCGCCAGCGCTTCATCGAACACTTTACTATCCGGCACCACTCGGTTCACGAGCCCCCAGCTTAGCGCCTCCGGCGCCGACAGCACCCGATTCATCAGCATGAGCTCCATCGCGCGCCGCGCACCGATCGCGCGCGGCAGCAGAAAGGATGATCCGGCATCCGGCGTCAAGCCAGCACTCGTGTATGCGAGAGTAAACTTGGCGCTCTCGGCGGCCACCGCAAGGTCTGCCATAGCGACAAGTCCGATGCCGGCCCCTGCCGCCGTACCACGCGCAGCCGCAATCACCGGCGGGTCCATGCGTACGAACAGGGAAATTGCCGCATGCAAATAAGATGTAAGCTCGCGCAGATAGGCGTCCGCCCCGCCCTTGGCCGTCATGCCGTGCAGATCGCCGCCAAAGCAGAAATTCTTGCCGGCGCCCGTCAGCACCACCGCGCGCACCGCGGGGCTGCGCGCGCAAGTCATTGCCGCCGCGAGCAGATCCATACCCATCTGCAAATTTAGGGTATTGGCTTGGGCGGGCCGGTTCAGGGTGACAATCGCAACCGACCCGCGGGTCTCGACATCGACTGTGGGAGTGGACATGCGCGCTTGCTACTCGTCGGGGGCGATGGTGACGCGCAAGCCCGCGAGCGCAGGCGTGAACTCGATCTGGCAGGACAAGCGCGAGTTATCCTCGGTGTTTGCCAATTCCGACAAGAGTTCACGCTCATCGGACATCGCAGCGGGCACCCGGTCGACCCAAGCCGGATCGACGTAGACATGACAGGTTGCGCACGAACACATGCCGCCGCAGATCGCGGCAACTCCATAATCGAGCTCACGAAGGTTCTCCATGACCTTAAGGCCGGTTCTCGCCTCGATTTCATGCTCCTGTCCATCCCGATCCACGACTCGCATTAGCGCCATGCGTTTGCGCCCTCTAAAGAATTAAATGGGGTAAAGGTTAGTCTGCCGATGTTGCGCTGCGGATGCCAGCGCCGCTACGCGTTCAGGCGCCGCAAAAGAGCGTCTTCCGCCGCAAGATCCGCCGCCGCCGCAACCTCGCGTGTCAGGCGTCGCATCCGGTACCACAGGAAGCTTAGGAGCACAAACAGCGAACTCGCCGCCATCAGCACGGCTATCGAGGCTGTCTCGGCAAGCCCGGCGGCGTCGAGCAGATCCTGCGCGTGTGGTTGCGCCTGCGGATAATAAGCGAGCACGCAAGCCAGATCGAAAATCGGGTCGGCAACCGCCGCGTATTCCCAGTCGATAAGGTACAGGCGATCAGCTTCGATGAGGTTCGAATGGTGCAGATCGTTGTGCACGATAGTGGCGCTGCGCCCACCACCCGCGCAGAGCGCGAGCGTCGCTTCACTCTGCTGCAGCAGGCTTGCAAGGAGGGCTCGCTCCGCGGGCGCGGCCGCGGTCAAACGAGCGCAGTAACCGCGCAAGAGCGCGCCGAGATCGAACGGTGCGACCGCCGGCGCCACGATGTCATGCAGCGCGCGCAATCGCGCACCAAGCCAGCGAAGCGCCTCGGGCCTCGCCAAGTCGGATGCTTCCCAGGCGCGGCCATCGATGTATTTCGTGATCATGAAACCTTGCGCGCGATCGGCGTAAATCAACGGCGGCGCCACCCCGAATTGGGCCGCGGCTCGTTGCAGTTGCGCTTCGCGCTCGTGGTTTGCGCCTAGCAAGCCGCCTTCGGCAGCGTTCAAGCGCAGCACGAAGCGCCCTGCGCGCGTATCGACGCGGAAGCTCGAATTGACCGTACCGCCGTGCAGAACGGCAATCGCATCCGGGCGCCTGCCCGCTTCGCAGCCGGGCACGCGCGCGAGGGCCGCCGCGGGGATCAGGCGCGCGTTGCTTGCAGTCGGTATGTCTTGAGCCATGCGAGGAATCCCGCCACCGAAATGCATAAATAACAGACAAACATAAGCGCGATGAAAAATAGCTTTTGCGCGCCGAACAAGTACGCCAGCACCACGTCGATTGCGATCCAGTAGAGCCAGTTCTCAAGCTTCATCCGCACGACAAGCCAGGTCGCGAGCAGACTTGCCCAAGTCGTGACGGAGTCAAGAAACGGCCAGGCAGCGCGTGTTTCGGCGGCAAGCCACTGCGAAGAGATGGCGCTTAGGGCAAGGATTCCGATCCAAGCAACAACATGAGCGCGCAGCGGCCAGGTCGTAACCTGCGATCCTGCTTCCTTTTCGTGCCGCAGCCAGCGGCGAAAGCCATAGACGGACATCGCAACGTAATACACCTGCAGGCCCGCCTGCATCGGCAGCCGCGCGCGCGCCGACAAGTACACGAGAATCGCCGCGCTCAATCCGCCGCACACCCAGCACCAGCGGCTGCGGCGCACGGCGAGCAGCGAATAAGCAATACCCAAAACAACCGACGCCCGCTCAAGACCTGAGGTTGCCGCGAGTCCCGCGATGAACGCATCGAACGCGGCACTCATCAGGAGGCGGCAAGCGGCCCGAGTACTTTCATCACGAAAACGGCCTTGCCCGCGACCTCGAAGGTTACGCGCATCTCGCGGCTCAAGGCATCGAGGAGGTCTTCGTAGCGACCGAAGATCTGCGTACTCATGCTGTTGGTGAGTACTTTGAATCGGCCGTCGCGGTTCAAACGGTCGATGAAGTCTTGGATGGGAGGAATAAAATCCGCATTAAGGGGATACAGACTGATCTCGATACCGATTTCCATATTGATCACCGCAACGAGTAAGTGAAATTGATGCCCCAAGTGCGCGGATCGCCGAGCTGCACATACAGCTCATTGGGGAAGTTCGGCGGCACGTCGCCGAAGAAAAATCCCCGCACCGCATAGTTCTTGTTGAGAAGATTACGTCCCCAGAAATACGCCGACCAATGGCGCCTCTCCCAGCCGAGTTTGGCATTGACGAGCCCATAGGCGCGCGAGGTAGTGGCGTTCGGCGGCAGGTCAAAGTAATAGCTGCCGATTCCGCTCACATCCGCTCGCGCGAATGCGCCGCGCGGGTCGCGGTAAGTGAGGTTCACAGCGGCCTGCCAGTGCGGTGCGTTCGCCAGGGCGCGATCCGGCAGCAGTACGCCGTTTTGCACGAAACCGTGGTAGTCCGTATGCAGGAGTCCGAGCGATGCACCCCACATGAGCCTGGCCGTCGCGCGCCACGCCACTTCGCTTTCCAGTCCATAGTTCCTGCCGCTGACGGCGTTGCCGGTAAAAAGCGTGAAGTCGTTCGGATTGGCAGGATCGAGCTGCTCGCTCGTTTTCAGCTGCAGGGAGTTTCTCAAGGTGTAGAACACGTCGGTATTGACGCGCAAGCGCTCCTCAAAGAGCTGCGCCTTGTACCCCGCCTCGAAATTGAGGTCCGACTCCGGTGCGAACTGGATCTGATTCGGCAACAATCCTTGGCTTAAATTGAAACCGCCGGCTTTGTAGCCCCGCGCGGCAAGCAGATACAGGCTCTGCAATGTCCCCGCCGCGAAAGTGAGCGAGGCATGTCCGCCCCAGAGGTTATCGGTCGGATGAAAGTCATTCGTTGCATCGGCAGCGCCGGGGTTGGTGGTGAGATCCCGATAGCTCGCTGTACGACGCTCGCCGCGCATTCCGAGCGACCAGCGCAAGTGCCTTGCAAGCTCGCCATCAAGCTCACCGAAGAGCGCCGCGTTCTGCGAGCGGTAGCGGCTTGCGACGACCGTGTCGGTTATGGACGCCGTCGCTGGGTCAGTCGGATCGCTCTGAAAAATACCGGCGCTCGTGTCGTTCAAGGACTCTTTGAGCGCGAGTGCGTACACGCCGACGAGCCAGTCGACGCCCCGCTCGCGACTCGTGCCCAAGCGAATTTCGATGCTCTGGGTGCTGCGGTTGCGATACTGCAGCTCGGTGTAATTGTAAATGTAAGGCGCCCACAGGAGCGGGTTTCCCCAGTCACCGTCGTAGCCGTATTTGACATACGTCTGCGCAGCGCTACCGATGACGGTGAGCGTAGCGGCGCCGAGCCCCGAGTAATTCAGGCGCACCGAGCCACCGGTCGAATGCTGCGCATCGACGCTCGGGTTGTCCGACTGCGTGGTCCTCGAGTTGTCGATGGCAAAGGCGTCATAGCCATTGTCGATCTGCACGTGCAGCACACTCAAATCAACGCGCAGATCGGCTGACGGCTGATAGCGCCAGCGACCGCGCAGCGTAAGCTCGCCGCGCCGGTCGGTGTCATTGCTGTCAAGATATGCATTGTGGTAGTAGCCGTCGGTCGAATAGTGCTGCACCGCCAGACGGAATGCCGAGTCCAGAACACTGACCGGCCCGGTGATGACAGCACCGAGCTGCTTCGAGTTGTAATTGCCCGCGCCAAGCTCTGCGCGGCTGTCGAATTGATCTTCGGGCGGCGCGCTCGTCACATAAATGAGGCCCGCGAGCGCATTGGCGCCGTAGCGCGTCGCCTGCGGCCCGCGCAGCACTTCGATCTTGTCAAGGTCAAACAGGGTCGCCGCACTGCCCAAGCCGCTAAAGTCGATGTCATCGATAATGAAACCCACGGACGGATTCGGCGCTCCCTGATACAGCTCAAGCTCGCCTATGCCACGCAGTTGAAAATAGCGTGGCCGCGAGGTGTCGCCGGCCCAATTGAGGTTTGGCACAAGTGCCAGCACATCCGCGAAATGCTCCTGGCCTGCGTCCTTGAGCGTGGCGGCATCTAACACAGAAACGCTCGCCGGCACGTCGAGCGCGGCTGCCGGACGCAGCGTGGCCGTCACCACGACCTCCTCGAGCGGCGTTTCAGGTGTCGCAGCGCCTGACCAAGAGGTTGACACGACAGCCCCTAAAGCCCACACAAGCCTTTGAACAAGCTGGATAAAACGGATGTGGAAGGTCACGAACACCTGCTCCCTACGCCGGTACTAACCGGATCAGGTTCAACGGGTTCGCCGGTATCACCGGCATCTCAGGTCCTCGCGAGGACCACCCCTGGGGTTGATAACGCGTATGGTATGCGCGACCGTCCTTATTGCAAGTCGTTATCGGCGCTCAGAAGGGACTAGAATCGCCCCCCTTTCGGGCCGGGCCGTAGAACAAACGATGGCGCGCAGTATCCAGATCCACCAGATCGATGCCTTTACACGCACCCCGTTCACCGGCAATCCGGCGGGTGTGGTTCTCAATGCCGACGCCCTCGATGATGTACAAATGCTCGCAATCGCACGCGAGCTCAACAACGCCGATACGGCGTTCATATTTGCCGCCGACGGAGCTGATCATGACCTGCGCGCGCGCTTCTTCACGCCGCGCACCGAAGCTGGATTCGTGGGTCATGCCACGGTCGCAGCCCACTACGTGCTGTCGCGCCGCCGCGGCGCCACTGAGCGACTGCGCCAGAAATCCAAAGCCGGCATCGTCGATATCGAAATCCGCGGCACCGGTGATGAGCGCCAGATTGCGATACGCCAGAAAACTCCACCGCTCGGCCGCGTCTTGAATGATCGTGAGCGGCTCGCGGTGCTCGATGCACTGGCGCTTGCCACTGACGACCTCGACGACCGCTGCCCGCTGCGCATCGTCGGGGCCGGTAGCAAGCGCCTTATGGTCGGCGTGCAAGGTCCCGAGCAGCTGAAGCAACTGAAGCCCGACCCGGCACGGCTGAATACGCTCTCCGCGCAGCTCGGTGCTGCGGGCTATTTCGTCTTCACACTGGCGCCCCAAAAGGAGGGCTGCCTCACCGAATCGCGCATGTTTTGTCCGGCTTTGGGCATTGCCGAAGACCCGGTAAGTGGCAACGCGCACGGTCTTCTTGGCGTATATCTTGCGGGCCTCGGCTTATTGGCGCAGACGGGCGAACGCACCACATTCTGCGGCAGTCAGGGGCATTATGTGCAGCGCCCCGGACGGGTCACCGTGGAGCTCGAGACGCGCGACGGCGGGATTGACGGCGTGTGGATCATCGGCCAAGCGGTTTCGATCTTTGAGACTGAAATCTCGATTTGAGCCTCGCCAGCGCAGCACTGGGGCAACTTCGCGCCTAAGAACTGCGATCGTGCGATCGGATTGTCATGTTTGTTGACGTCCGCGCGGCGATGAGCTGCTGCCCCACACGGGAGCGCGTACCGCGCGCCATACGAGCCACGCAGCTGGCGCCGTGACAGCCGCGCCGGCGAGAAACGGCGCGCTCGGCCCGAAGTTCGCATAGATCGTCCCGGATACGAGCGGCACGAGAGCTCGCGCCAGGCTCGCGCCCACTTGGTAGGTCCCCATGACCGCGCCACGTTCGCGCTCCTCTGCCTGCTTGGATGCGAGAGCGGCCGCACACGGAATGAACGCGCCGCCGCCCACCCCACAGAGAGCAAGGCCAATGAAGGTCAACGTCACATTGCCTGCGGCGGCCACCACCACGAGGCCCGCGACATAACTCGCTACGCCGTAGATCGCAAGCCGCGCTTCACCTAGGCGCGGCACCAACACTCGCACGAGACCACCCTGCACGCCGACCGCGATGAATGCGAGCGCAAACAGCACGAGGCCCACGGTGCGTGGCCCGAAGCCGAATTTGCGCAACGCCCAGATCGCAAATATTGATTCGAAAATCGCCTGTGAGCAGGTAACGAGAAATGACGCAGCGGCGATTGCGCGCAGCGCCGGCCGCCGCAGCAGTAAGGACAGCGCGCCTGCCCGAGGCGTGCCCGCAGTCGGCGTGCGCCGCTCCGGCGCGTGGCTTTCGCGCAGGACAAAGAACACGAGTGCGATAGCCACCAGACTCAATGCGGCCGAGAGCACCGCAGGCCGCAAGAAATTGGCGGTTTGAATGTTGTCGCCCGCAAGCACGCCGCCAATAGCAGGGCCGAGCATGAAGCCAATGCCGATCGCCGCGCCGACCATGCCCATCGATTTAGCGCGCTGCGCGGGTGTGCTGATGTCCGAGGCATAGGCAAAAGCCGCTGAGATATTGCCGGCCATGAAACCTGCAACAGCCCGCGCCACGACAAGTCCAGCAACATTGTGTGCTATTCCGAGCAGCAGGTAGGAAACGCAGGCGCCCGCGAGGCTTGACATCAGAATCGGACGTCGGCCGTAGCGGTCACTTAGACGCCCCCACAGCGGCGCCGCGATGAGCTGACACAGAGAATAGGTGCCGAGAATTGGGGTGATCAACGCGGGGGTGACCCCAAAGCGATCCGCCATGTACGGCACGAGCGGGATGAGAATGCCGAATCCCAATATATCGATGACAGCGACAAAGAAAAGCGTGCGCATTGGTGATCAGATGTCCTGGAGCAAAGATCGCAGGCGCGGCATCGCAGGGCGGGCGGTCAATAAACCTGTCGCCGTGTCGCTCCCGCCTTCGCAAGTGGCGCACATACTCGTTTATGCTCGAGGCGTTGGCAACGTGAAGCGCGAACCGGAAAAGAACCGGCGAGCGACCCGCGACGAGGTGCTCGCACATTGCCAACCGTGCGCGCTGATCAGCATGTCCGCAGACGACCGCTATAGAGCGCCCGCCCGTCAGCAAGCTCGAGCTCGTGCGTCGTCCCCGACGGCCACTCGGCGCGATGATGAGTGGCCATCACTATGGCAGTGCCGCACGCAATCAGCTCCTGAATGATTCCCTGTAACGCCCGGCGAGTCGGGGTATCAATCCCGGCGAAGGGTTCATCCAGCAGCAGCAGCGGCGGATCATTGATCCAGGCCCGGGCAAAAAGCACACGTCGTAACTGCCCGTAGGAGAGCTCGCGCAAGCTACGTTGAGCCAGACGCGTAAGCCCGAATCGCGCAAGCGTGCGCCGCGCCGCTCCACGTTGTGCACGGCTCGCCGTTTCATTGAGCCCGATAGATGCAAAGCGGCCCGACAGCACGACGTCCGCAGCGATCAGATCCTGCGGATGATCCGCTTGCAGATGCGGCGCGACAAGACCGACTTGCCGGCGAAACGCATCGAGCGGCATGCCGCGCTTGATTCCAGCGCGCTCAATGCTGCCACCGAACGCGACGCCATGATCGCCGTAAAGCGTACGCAGCAGCGTCGTCTTGCCCGAGCCGTTTGCGCCATGCACGATCCAGCACTGGCCGGCACGCACGGTAAGCGATATATCCGTGAGCACCGCCTGCTCGTCGAGATACACGCAAGCGTGCGACAGTCTCACGATCGGCCGCCGCGACGGGGCTCGCATGCGGATACGCGCCGGACGCGTGGCACGAGGTCTAGCGCCTTGCAGCCAGCGTGCAAGAGGCGCGCGCGCAAGCACGCCGCGGTAAACGATGCGTCCGCGCTCGAGTACGAGGGCATGCGTGGCGCTCGCCGGCACATCTTCTAGCCGATGCGTCGCGAGCGCCCATGGCAACAGTGAACGGCCACTGTGATCGAGCCAGGTGATGGCGCGTATGCGGTTCGCCGAGTCGAGACCGTCGAGCAGTTCATCGAGCAGTAGGAGTCCTGGGCGCGCAGCGAGCGCGCGCGCGAGTAGCGCCAGGCGCCGCTCACCGTACGACAGCGATAAGAAGCTACGCGCCGCCAGATGTTCGATTGCAAGCTTGCCGATGATGCGTTCGACGCGGCTGTCATCGGCAACGCTTAGGGCATTGAGTGGAATGTCGCTGCGCTGCAGCCCGGTGCCGATGATCTGCCGCACCGTGAAGCTCCAACCGTAGCGCTGGTATTTGTCCTGGCGTTCCGCGCCGATATAAGCGATTTCGTGCTGAACTTCGAGCGGCGTCGTCCACACCTCCCCGCGCCACAGGTAGCGCCGTGACCCACCGGGTACAGGCGACGGCCAGATCGCGCCTGCCACGAGCTTCAGAAGCTGAGTCTTACCGGCGCCGTTTCCCCCGGCGACGATCCAACGCTGCCCCGGGCGAATTCTCCAGTCCACGTCGCGCAACACGCTGCGCCCCGCTCTCGTCAGGCGGATGTTTCGCAAGCGCACGTCGATGAAACGCCCGGTCACTGGTTTTGGCATCGCTCAAACGATGGACACAATTTTCATGCATGGCAAGATGGACGCAGTGGAAAATTATGACCTTCTCGTCGTCGGCGGCGGTATCAATGGCACCGGCATCGCGCGTGACGCAGCCGGCCGGGGCCTGTCGGTGCTCTTGTGTGAGCAAGACGATCTCGCGGCACACACCTCCTCCGCCAGCACGAAGCTCATCCACGGCGGCCTGCGCTATCTTGAAGAGCGGCATTTTTCCCTTGTGCGCAAAGCCTTGCAGGAGCGCGAGCTGTTGCTCGGCGCCGCGCCGCACATCATGCGGCCCTTGCGCTTCGTCATGCCGCACGATGCGCATTTGCGACCGATGTGGATGATCCGTGCGGGCCTCTTTCTTTACGATCATCTGGCAAGGCGCCGCCGCTTGGCGGCATCCTGCGCAATCGATCTACGCGCCCACCCCGCAGGCGGTGCGCTGCAGCCCCGTTTCATCCGTGGCTTTACCTATTCGGACGGCTGGGTCGACGATGCGCGGCTTGTCGTATTGAACGCGCAGGATGCGGCACTGCACGGCGCTACGGTGGCGACCGGCACGCGCTGCGAACGGATCGAGCTCGTCGATCGTCTGTGGCACGCGACGCTGCAGCAGCGCGCCGGCTCGCGCGCCGTGATCGCGCGCGCGATCGTCAATGCGACTGGACCATGGGTGAACCGCTTTGTGCGCGACGCCTCCCCGCTGCGCAGCTCGCACACGGTGCGTCTCGTCAAGGGAAGTCACATTGTGGTACCGCAGCTCTTCGCGCATCGCTTTGCCTACATCTTTCAGAACACCGACCGGCGTATTGTGTTTGCGATTCCCTACGAGGAGGAATTCACGCTGATCGGCACTACCGATATCGAGCACTATGGCGACCCGGCCACGGTGCACATCGACCCCGAAGAGGTTCGTTATCTGTGTGCCATGGTCAATCGCTACTTCACGCAACAGATCAGCCCCGCCGACGTCGTATGGAGCTACGCAGGCGTGCGCCCGCTCATCGAGGACGAATCGCTGGATCCCGCAGCCGTCACCCGCGATTACAAGCTCGAGCTCGACGGCGATGCGGCGCCCCTTCTCTCCGTATTTGGCGGCAAGATCACGACCTATCGTCGCCTTGCTGCGGAAGCCGTCGATAAGCTCGCCGCACGCCTCGGTAATCGAGGACGTCCGTGGACGCATGCCGCGATCCTGCCCGGCGGAGATCTGCCGGGCGGCAGTCTCGCCGCGTTTCTGCGCGTCGTTGCGCGGCGCTACGCGTGGCTGCCGGCGCCACTACGCGTGCGCTACGCGCGCGCCTACGGCACTAATATTGACCGCATGCTCGGCAGTGCAGCCTCGCTCAGCGATCTCGGCAAGGAGATTCTGCCGCAGCTTTGGGAGCGCGAGGTCGAATACTTGTGCCGAGAAGAATGGGCGCGCAGCGCCGCGGACATCCTTTGGCGCCGCAGCAAGCTCGGATTGCACACGCCACCCGACAGCGCTCAGCGTCTTGAAGACTGGCTGGCGCGCCGATGAGCCGATTTATATTGGCGCTCGATCAGGGCACCACGAGCTCGCGCGCGATTCTCTTTGATCAGGACGCAATTCCAATCGCGAGCGCGCAGCGCGAGTTGACGCAGTACTTTCCGCAATCCGGCTGGGTGGAGCACGACGCGCTAGAAATTTGGGACTGCCAAGCGGCCCTAATCACTGAAGTACTCGCCAAGGCGTGCGTTTCGCTGACCGATGTCGCGGCCATCGGCATTGCCAATCAACGCGAGACGACCGTGCTGTGGGATCGCAACACGAGCCGCCCGGTCGCGCGCGCGATCGTATGGCAGGACCGGCGTACCACAACACAGTGCGCACAGTTGCGCGCCGCTGGACACGAACCAGAAATCGCGCACCGTACAGGACTTCTGCTCGATCCGTATTTCTCCGCCACTAAACTCGCCTGGCTCCTCGAGCACGTTCCCGGTGCACGCGCGCGTGCCGAACGTGGCGAACTCGCTTTTGGCACGATCGACAGCTGGCTCGCGTGGCAACTGACAGGCGGCAAGCGTCACGTGACCGACGCGACCAACGCGAGCCGCACATTGCTCTTTAATCTGCACACCTGCGAATGGGATCCGGTGCTCCTCGAACTTTTCGGCATCCCGTACGCGTGCCTGCCGCAAGTCATTCCCACCGCGGCGCGAGTCGCGACTGATTTGACGGCGAACTTGGCGGGGCACGAAGTCCCCCTTGCTGCGGTCGTCGGGGACCAGCAAGCGGCGCTCTTTGGCCAAACCTGCTTCAAGCCCGGTATGGCCAAAAATACCTACGGTACGGGGTGCTTTGCGCTCATGAATACCGGCACTCGTCCGCTGCATTCGCAGCACCGACTGCTGACGACCATCGCCTGGAAGTGTGCGGACACACGCTATGCGCTGGAGGGCAGCGTGTTCGTCGCTGGCGCCGTCGTACAGTGGTTGCGCGACGCATTGGGCATCATCGAGCGCGCCGCAGACGTGGAGGCGCTCGCTACCAGCGTCGTTGACAGTGATGGCGTGTATCTCGTGCCTGCGTTCGCGGGCCTTGGTAGTCCTCATTGGGATCCGCACGCACGCGGTGTCATCGTTGGGCTCTCACGTGGCAGCACGCGAGCGCATATCGCAAGGGCTGCCCTCGAGTCGATCGCGTTCCAAAGCGCAGAGCTCCTCGCGGCGATGCAGCGCGACGCCGAGCAGCCGCTAATCGAGTTGCGCGTGGATGGTGGCGCGACTGCCAATAATTTTCTAATGCAGTTTCAGGCCGATCTGCTCGGCGTAGCAGTGCTGCGTCCGAAAGTCACCGAAACGACGGCACTCGGCGCCGCATATCTTGCCGGATTGGCAGTCGGATTCTGGGGCAGTCTTGAAGACGTCGCGCGCAACTGGAAAGTCGAACGATGCTTCGAGCCCCGCATGAGTCGCGATGAAGCCGAAAGAAAGCTTGCGCGCTGGGCGCAAGCCGTTGAGCGATCCCGCGGCTGGGCATGATCCGCGCTTCGCTCGGGTCGAGTACTCGGTGCGATCTGCAAGTGCTTGCGAAGCATATTAATTGGCGCTAAAAGATATGGGACAATGATCGACAGCCCGTGAAGTCAGGCGCTCGGAATCCTGCTGCAAGAGAATCGCGACGTGACAGCGGTTCACGATGTCTTTGCCCGCGCGGCGTTCCGCTACGCAGCGCAAGAGATTCTGCACGTCCCATGCATTGCGAGCCACGCCGGCGCGATCTGTCCCATGTCCCTCGCCTACGGCGCAGCGCGTCAGCGAGTCGAACAGCTGCGTCAAGCCTACGTGGATGCTGGCTATCGGGATGGGCAGCGCGTTGCTATAGCGCTTGACAATGAGCTGGAATTCTTCCTGCAGTTCCTTGCGCTGAATGCGCTCGGCAGCAGCATCGTGCCGCTCAACGCGGCTATGAGCCGCGAGGAGATCGCGTACTTGGTCATGCATGCAGATGCGGCCGCGGTGATTACACATAAGAATCACGCGACGCATATTCGTGCTGCGGTACCGGCGCTGATTGCGGTGGAGGTGGTGGCTGTCGGCGACGCCTCCTAGGTGAGGCGCGCACCCTGCGCGCCGCCAAGCGCGCGCGGCTTGACGGCCGTGACAGACCGGCCTAGACCGCCCGCAAAGCGGTTGCAACGGGAAGGCGTGCGGCGCGAATCGCCGGGAACAGTCCGCCGATCAAGCCGATCGCGCAAGCCCAGAGGATACCGAGGGCGACCAGCGACGGGCTGACAGCCAGGCGGAACACGACCTGGGTGAAATTGCTGCCGAGTGTGCTCACTACATTGCCGTTGAAGAAGAGCCAGGCAAGGCCCGCGCCGATCAGCGCACCCATCACTGCCAGCAAGATCGCCTCAATCAAGACTGACAGCACGACCGCGCTCGCGCCAAAGCCAATAGCGCGCAGTGTGGCAATTTCGCGGGAGCGCACGCTCACGGCCGAATACATTGTATTGAGCGCACCGAAGAGCGCTCCCACCGCCATGATGCCACCTACAAAATAGGCCACAAACGCGAGCACCTTGCCCATGCGCTGCGACTGATGCACGTAGTAATCGCGCTCGCGCAGGACGGCGACCGAGAGTTGCGGATTGGTGGTGAGCGCAGCCTTGAATGCGTCGAACGAGTCCTTCGAATCCAAGCGCGCGACGACCGACTGATATAAGTTGCGTCGATAGGCGGACAGCACGGTCTCCGCATCGGCGAATAATTCGGATTCGTGCGAATCGCCGTTGCTTTCAAAAGCACCCACGATAGTCCAGTCGCTGCCGCGCAATGCGATATGGCTGCCGACGTCGAGGCCCTTGAATTGTGCTTCAGCGCCACGTCCGACGATCAATTCGCGCACGCCACGCCGAAACATTCTGCCAGCAACCAGCTGAATTTCCGGGCGCAGTGCTACACCCTCGGCACCCACACCGCGAATGGTGACGTTCGCACCGCTGGCGTTGCTTTTTTTTGGCATTTCGACGATGACGACCGGCTCGGCCGAGGCGATAGCCTTACCTGCGGCATCCTTGCGAATTCCGGGCGCATCAATAATGGTAAGTGTCGCTTCTCGCGAAAGAGTGCTCGCGAGTTCAGAATCCGAGCCACCACGCAAGACGATCGCCCGATCATCGCGCCCGGTAGCGAGCAGGGTGTGGGTGAAGCCCGTCGCCATGGCAAGTACCGAGATCAGCACCGCGACGACTCCTGCGATACCGACCACGATGACTGAGGATGTACCAAAGCGCTGCGGAATGCTGCGCAGATTCATCCAAGTCACAGCGCGAATCTGTCGGAGCATGTTCATTTGGCGCACTCCGGCTAACGGTCGGCGAGCGCATCGACGATGTTGAGACGCGTCGTACGCCACGCGGGTGGCAGACCGGTGACGAGTGCCAGGAGAACCGCCACGGCGCTGCCGAGACCGAGGATGCTCCACGACAGGCTCGCCTCACCGATTACGCGCTTCAACGCTGGGAAAATTCCGGCCGCGATGGCAAGCCCGATAAGCGCGCCCGCGAGGCACAGCACGAGCGCCTCGCAAAGTACCAGCACCACCACTGCGAAATCCGTAAAGCCGAGCGTCTTCAGCACCGCCAGCTCCGGCACGCGCTCGCGCACGGATTGCATCATCGTATTACCGGTCAGAAACAACAGTGTGAAAAAGACCGCACCCAGAATCGAACTTACGATAAAACTGATATCGGCCGCTTGCTTGATGAAGGCTTGCGTAAATTCCTTTTCGCTCTGCGACTTGGTCTCGTCCGGGGAATTGGCGAAGCGTCGATCGATTGCAGCGGCAACCTGCATGGCCTGCGCTGGGTCCTTCACCTTGACCACATACCAGCCGACAGTGCCCTTGCTAAAGCTGCGAGCTTCGTCGAAATAGCTGTGGTTAAAGAAAAAACTGATGCCTTGATTAGGATCGTTCGGCGCGTCATAGATACCAACGATGTCGAATTGCCAGTCCGAGCGGCCATTCGCCTGCGTCCAGATGACCGAATGCAACGGCACCCGGTCGCCTATTTTCCAGCCGTACTTTCTTGCAAGCTCGCGCCCCACCACCGCGCCGGTGCGGGTGCGCACCAGCGCCGCAAGCTCATCTTTTGGTAGTTGCAGCTCCGGATAGAGAGGAAAAAACCGTACCGGATCCACCGGAAAGGAAAAGACAAAATTCTTCGGATCCTGATAGTAGGTGCCGAACCAGCTCTGGTAGGCGACCGCTGCGACACCGGGCAGCGACTCAATCTGCGCGAGGTAGCTAAACGGCAGCGGCTCCGTGAAGCTGATGCGGCTGACTACACTCAGCCGGTCGACCGCCGCGGCATTCAAAGCATTGCTGAAGACCGCGTTCACCCCCTGCAGCATGCCGAATAATACGAAGGCAACGACTATCGACAAGAGCGTGAAAATAGTGCGCGTGCGCTTGCGCCACAAGCCGGCCCACAGGAGTGGCAGGAATTTCATGGACGACTCGCAGCGGCAACGTCAGTCAAGCTGCCCTTATCGACCTGCAGCTGCCGCGTCGCGAAGTCCGCGGCCTTCTGATCATGCGTGACCACGATGACGGTCTTGTGCTGCTCACGGTTAAGGGTGCGCAGCAACCCCAGAATTTCATCAGCTGTGGCGCGGTCGAGGTCCCCCGTCGGCTCGTCGCAGACGAGCAGAGTCGGATCGGCGACCAGCGCTCTGGCAATCGCCACGCGCTGCTGCTCGCCACCGGACAGTTCGCTCGGCTTATGCGTGGCACGGTCCGCAAGTCCCACAATTTCCAGGGCCGCGTGCACGTTTTTGCGCCGCTCGGCCCTTGATAGCGATGTCAGCAGCAACGGCAGCTCAATATTCCTCTCGGCCGTCAGCATCGGCATGAGGTTGTAAAACTGGAACACGAATCCGACGTGCCGTGCGCGCCATTTGGCGAGCGCACCGCCCGACAGCCGATCGATGCGTTGCCCGGCGACGGTCACTTCACCCTCGGTCGGGCGGTCGAGCCCGCCGATCAGATTCAGGAGAGTTGTCTTGCCGGAACCGGAAGGCCCCATGAGAGCCAGAAACTCCCCGTCTGGAATCTCAAGATTAAGCGAGTGCAGCACTTCGATGTTTTGCTTGCCGCGCGTATATCGTTTGACGATGTTCTTGAGGGATGCAATCGCGGGCACAACGGCACTCATCACTGTTTCTCCGCGCGCACTTTCGCGCCGTCACTCAACTTGCCGCTCACAGCGATTGCAAGCCGGGTGCCGGCATCAATACCAGAAAGTAGGATCTGACCCTGCGCCGAGTGCGCGCCGAGCTTCACGGTGCGCGCCTCCACCCTGTCGTCACGCAGCACATACACGACGCCGGTATCGCTGCCCGCTTGCACAGCGTCGGCGGGAACAATGACGCCGGAACGCCCGCTCGCACCTGCATTACCCGGCCGCGCATCATCCAAAAAGGATACCCGGGCACCCATTTCAGGAAGTATGCGCTCGTCGCCGCGCTTGAAGGCAACCCGCACTTTCACCGTGGCCTTGGAGCGATCCGCGGTAGGAATGATTGCGATCACTTCACCCGGAATCTCCCAGTCCGGATAGGCATTCAGACGGATGCTGGCCGGCTGGCCGGCACGCACCCGTGTAATGAAATTCTCGTTTACATCGACCTCGACCTCGAGTGAATCCATGTCGACGACGGTGCCGATACCGGTGCGCGTGAAGCCTCCGCCAGCGGAGATCGGCGAAACTATTTCACCTGGCTGCGCGGCCTTCACTGTGACGACTCCTGCAAACGGCGCGCGCACCACGGTATCGTCCTGGTCGCGCTGCGCCACCGCAAGATTTGCACGTGCCACGGCAACGGAACGTTGCGCAACTGCAAATGCGGCCGCCGCGGCGTTATACGTGGCCTTCTCGCCATCGAATGTTTGCGCACTGATCAACGCTTGTGCGCGCTCCTGCTGCTCGCGTTTATAGATGGGTGCCGCGTCGTTGAGCGCCGTCTGCGCGGCATGCAGGTTCGCCTCGGCCTGAGCGATCTGCGCGTCCGCCTGCTGCAGGCGTGCCCGGGAATTGGAGTCATCGAGCCGCGCGAGCACTTGGTTGGCGACGACGCGCTGGCCTTCCTCGATCAGTACCTCGAGCACCTTGCCGGTAATCTTCGATGACACCGTCGCCTGACGACGTGCGACCACGTAACCCGAGGCGTCGAGGAGCGATGCGCTGCTGGAGGCGCGGCTACCCGTCGCTTGTTGCGCGATCACCGTCCGCACCGCAATGCCGTTTGCCCTTAAAAGAATAAACCAAGCGCCGAAGCCAAGCGCCGCGAGCGCCACAATGCCGCCGAGGATCCACCAGAGTGCGGTACGGGAGTTCTCGACCCCGTCAGCGCCGCGGTTCAAACGCAATTGTTCAAGCAATGCCGATTTGTCGTTCATGAGGGAGACAATCTACCCGGCGCGGCCCTCCAACCTCAAGAACTGTAAAGAAGCATCAATGCGTTCAACTTTGTTCGCGTCCGGCGGTCAAACTACCGTAATGATGATTTCTCCCGGCGTGGCGCTCGATTCGGGATCTCCTCTCCCCCCGTGAGACTCGAAGATCGCCGCCTCTAGTCTTTGACCGCCGTTGGAAGCCGCCCGCAAGGGCGGCTTTTTCTTCAGGCAACCGCGGGCAGAACAATGCGGACCGACAGTCCGGCCCCCTGCACATTGCGCGCCTCGATCGAGCCACGGTGCAGCGCGACAGCGCGCGCGGCGATGGCGAGCCCAAGTCCCTCGCCTCCCTCGGCGCGACCGCGCGCCGGGTCAACCCGGTAGAAAGGCTCGAAGATCAGCGCTAGATCCTTCTCAGGAACTCCCGGCCCTTGATCCGTGAATTCGACCTGTATCGATGCGGCGATTCGTTGTGCGTCCACGTTGAGCTGTGAGCCCGTCGGACTGTAACGCACCGCATTGCGCAGCACGTTCTCGAATGCGCTGCGTAACGCCTCTCGATCGCCCATGAGTTCGAGCTTTCCGGTCGTCTTCAAATCCACGTGCGAGCGGCGCGCGTCAGCTTCGATCGCGACGTCCGCCACAATCTCCTCGAGGAGCGCCGCGACGTCAAGATGCTCGGTTTCGATGCCGAGCACCGGACGCTCGAGGCGTGCAAGCAGCAACGCCCGGGCAATCAATTGTTCGAGTCGGTCAGCCTCGCGGCCGATGCGCGCGAGATTCGCGCTCGTGCCCGTATCGCCACGCTGCGCGAGGGACAAGGCAAGCTGCAGCCGTGCGAGCGGCGAGCGCAGCTCGTGCGATACGTCGCGCAGCAGCTGCTGCTTCGATTCGATCAGACTGCGTACCCGCTCAGCCATCGCATCGAAATCCGCAGCGAGCAGTCCCAGGTCGTCCGTGCGGCCTTTCAAGCTTGGCAGCACGCGCACATTCAAATCGCCCGCGGCGATTCGCTGCGTCGCATCCCGCAGGCGATCCACCGGCGCGGTAAGGTAGCGGGCCAGAAAGAAACAGATCACAGCACTGACGACGAGCGCGATGATCAACGTGGCGGCACGCACGCCCGGAAGTTCGAGTTCGCCGAAGCGGCGTGCCGGCCCGCGCAAAGGGTCCGCCGTAACGATCACGCGAAACGTTCTGCCGTCGGGGCCGACGAGCATCAAAGACCGGCCGATCGGACCGCTCGCAGGACGCGCGCGCGCGGGCCGGATGCGGGTAGGCTCAGGATGAGTCGGCCATGGCCGGTCGAGCACGTCATGGCCCCCGGAATCGAGAACAAAAGTCCGCTCGCGTAACGCTGGCGGGCTTAGATCTTGGATCCATTGCTTCAGTCCCTCGCCGCCACCGGCTTCGAAGGCTTGTGCCGCTCTTGAGTACAGCTCCTCGTACGGAAGCGAGGGTCGCTCGCTGCGCCACCTCAACGCCGCATCCACCGCAACCGTCACGGTGCCCACGAGAATGAGCGCGAGCGCCAGCCAAAAGGTGAGAAAGATGCGCCAGAAAAGCGAGTGCACGACGGCTTAGATTTCCGCGCCTGGCGTTGCGCGAGCGCTCAACAGTGCGAGTGCGTAGCCGGTGCCGCGCACGCTTTGCAGCGTGACGCGGTCGGTGTACTTCGCAAGCTTGCGCCGCAGATTGCTGACATGAGTGTCAAGACTGCGATCCGTCGGCAGCAAGCGCCGCCCCAACGCTCGCGTCATGAGCTCTTCGCGTGTCACAGCCCTGGCGTCCGCGCGCATGAGCTGCTCCAAGATGCGCATTTCCGCGCCGGTCAACTCAAGGTCGTGATCATTGACCACAGCGCAACGTGCGCGTACGTCAATTTTGAGAGGCCCCCAGACAACCGAGCTCGCCGCCGCAGCCGGGCCGCCGTCAGCAGAGCTGCGGCGCAAAACTGCCTTGATCCTCGCCACAAGTTCACGCGGACTGAAGGGTTTCGGCAGATAATCGTCGGCGCCCATCTCCAGGCCCACGACCCGATCGACCTCCTCGCCGCGCGCCGTCAGCATGATCACAGGAACTGCGCTCGTCGCGCGGATTCGCCGCAGCACTTCGAACCCCGACAGCTCCGGCAGCATGACGTCGAGCACCACGAGATCGGGGGGCGAACGCGACAGGCGTTCAAGCGCAGCGCTACCATTGCCCAGTAGTTCCACTGCAAATCCCTCCGGCGCCAAGTATTCCACCAGCAAGGCGCACAGCTCCTGATCGTCATCGACGATCAACAATACGGGCTTTGCGGGCGCGACTGCGGATTCTGTCATCATCATGAAGACATTATCCCCGATCTATGCGGCGGTCAGGATTTCTTCACAATTCTTATGCGCCGCTGCCTTGCCTGGCGGCAACTCCTGCGGCTTCATCTGCTCTAACTGGCATTAGTGCGCACACGACTTCCGAGGAGAGTTTGATGAATACGACCTATCGAGCCATGCCCCGCACCCGGTCGATCCTAATTGCTGCGCTGGCAGCGGCAGGCCTTGCGGGCGTTGCGGTCCATGCCGCCACTGCGAGCGACACGGCGTCCCCGGGTAGCGGTGAACAGTGTTGGCACGGACACCACCACGGTCCAGCTGGGCGCCTCATGCATGTCTTGAAGCAGTTGAATCTCAGCGCGGAACAAAAGACGCAGATCAAGAGCATCTTTGAAGCCGCAAAGCCGCAGTTCCAGGCGCTCGGTGCCAACACGCGCAGCAATGCCGAAGCGTTGGCCGGCATGGCACCGACGGATTCGGGTTATCCCGCACTGCTCGCCACAGCGAAAACCAATGCGGCGGCGCGCATTCAGCAGATGAGCGATGTCAAAGCGCAGATCTTTGCAGTGCTGACCAAGGCACAACAGGAGCAGATCCCGCAGATACTTGCTGCGGACAAAGCGAAGTGGCAGCAGCATCATCAGAACTCGGCGCCGCCGGGCACCGCATCGACACCCGCCACGTCGTCGTAATGATTGCTCCCCCGGGCCCGCCCACCGTTGGCAGAGCGCGGATGCTGTGCGACGGTGAGCGGGCCGGTCTATTCGGCTACGACCGCCGTTCCATACGCCAACACCTCCGTCACTCCCGCTGCGACCTCGTTCGCGTCGTAGCGCATGCCGATGATGGCGTTCGCGCCGCGTTCGGCGGCGTTTTCCAACATTAGCGCGAACGCATCAGCGCGCGCCTTCTCGCACATCGCCGTAAAGAGCGTGATGTTGCCGCCGAGCAGAGTCTGCAGTCCGGCGCCGATCGAGCCGACGATGCTGCGCGAGCGCACTACGATGCCGCGCACGACTCCGATGTTCTTAACGATGCGGTGCCCCGGCAGCTCAAACGCGGTGGTCACAAAGTTGGGGTCTATGTTCTTCATCGGACTCCTCCGCGATCTTTGCTGAGTGAACGTCGCACCGCACGTGCCGTGCCGGGCAACATCCTTCGCTTGCCGGCTTTACAGCCCTAACCTCCTGCAGTAGCGTTGCCGGCATGACTCATTTGAAAGAGCGCCCCGGCGCGAGCGCACCCGCATTCGTAGTCGCCGTCGTCGGCGCAAGCGGCGCTGTGGGCGTGGAACTCGTGCGCTGCCTCGAACAGCGCAGCTTTCCGCTGTCCGAGCTTAAGTTGTTCGCATCAGCGCGCTCGGCGGGCAAGACACTGACGTTTCACGGCGAGCCGATCCGCATCGAAGAGCTCGGCGAGCATAGCTTGCGGGGCGTCGACCTCGCGTTATTCTCCGCCGGCAGCGCGATCTCAAAGCGCTATGCGCCAGTTGCGGCCCGTCAGGGAACAATCGTCGTCGACAACTCTTCGGCTTTTCGCATGGACCCGGCTGTGCCGCTCGTCATTCCGGAAATCAATGCCGCAGCCGCTCTCAAGCATCACGGCATCATCGCCAATCCCAACTGCGCGGCCATTATTTCCATCACGCCTCTGTGGCCGATCCACCGGCAAAACCCGATTCGCCGGCTGATTATCTCCACCTACCAGGCGGCGTCCGGCGCCGGTGCGGCCGCGATGCAGGAACTGCGCGAATCGACCCGCGCTTATCTTGAGGGTCGGCCGTACACGCATACCATCCTGCCGCATCCCTATGCCTTCAACCTCTTCAGTCACAACACCAGGATCGACGCCGTCACCGGCTACAACGAGGAAGAGACGAAAGTCATTGAGGAAACACGCAAGATATTTGCCGATCCGACGTTTCGCATCACCGCTACATGCGTGCGTGTGCCGGTGCTGCGCGCGCATTGTGTTGCCCTGAACTTCGAATGTGACATGCCCATCACGGCAACTGTCGTGCGCGAGATTCTCGCGGCCGCGCCCGGCGTTAAGATCGTCGACGACATTGCGGCGAACTATTTCCCGATGCCCAAAGACGCCTCCGGCCAGGACGCGATACTCGTCGGCCGCGTCCGCCAGGATCTGAGCGATCCGACCGGTAGGTCGATTGCGATGTTCGTCGCCGGCGATCAGCTCTTGAAAGGCGCAGCGCTGAACGCCGTGCAAATCGCCGAGTGCCTGCTCGCGCATCAAAAGATGATCGCCGCCTGAGCGACGCCAGGCGCGCGGTCGCTGCATGTCAGTATTCTGTCTCGCGCCGTTCTGGCGCTTCATTGGCGCGATCAGTCTCGCTGCGATCTTCGCGGCGGGTCCTGTTTCGGCATATGCCGCGCTGCCGGATGCGATCAACGCCATCCGGCTGCATGGCTGTGGCGGTCGGCCGGCTGGCAAGCGCCCCCTGCGGCTCGCGCGTCAATTGGATGAGGTGGCGCGCCGCGTCGCAAATGGCGCCAATTTGCACGCCGCGCTCAACGCGTCCGGCTACAGCGCGGAGCAGACGGCTTCGATTCATATCGCGACGTCGGGCGGCGAACTCGCCGCGGCGCGCCTTATCGAGCAGCATTTTTGTGCGCAGATCAGTGAGCCGATGCTGCGGGAGATTGGCGTCGCACGCCGCGGTGCGGATACGTGGATTGTGCTTGCGACACCGCTCTTGACCCCGCCGCCCGCGGATGCACCCGCCATAAGCACACGTGTGCTCGAGCTCGTAAACCGGGCGCGCGCGCAGTCGCGTCGGTGCGGGGGTAGAGCGTTCAATGCTACGGTCCCGCTAAAGCTCTCCGCCGCGCTCGCGGACGCCGCTCTTGCGCATTCGCTCGACATGGCGACTCGCGACTACTTCGATCACCGGGGCCCGGACGGCAGCACGCCCGCGTCGCGCGTCACGCGCGCCGGTTACTCGTGGCGCGTCGTCGGAGAGAACATTGCCGCGGGCGTTGCGACCCCCGAAGAGGCGGTAGAAGGCTGGCTGCAAAGCCCGGCGCATTGCGAGAATCTGATGGATCCGCGCTTTGTCGACATGGGCGTCGCCTATGCGGTCAATCCGCACAACCCATCTGCCATATTGTGGACCCAGGTGTTCGCCGCGACGCGCTCCGCAGCTGAACCGTACTCGGTGCGGTAGCCGAAACATAACGGACTGTGCATATT
>Ga0066793_10000089_pt1 | contig 27896 bp, 25 predicted proteins | sample PersoiDNA2013189_FD_83876 | JGI IMG/M metagenome (GOLD analysis project Ga0066793, IMG submission 83876) | Permafrost soil microbial communities from the Arctic, to analyse light accelerated degradation of dissolved organic matter (DOM) -... | ecosystem: Environmental > Terrestrial > Soil >... | reverse complement strand
TATCGGAACAACCCACGAAAATTGCACCCAACCAGGCGACCCTCACCAGGGTGCAGGCGTAGGATGTGCGCATCGTGTTCCACCTGGACAGCCGGCAGCCGTTCAAATTCTTCTTGATTTATCCCCCAATTTCCAAGACCTGAGCACGTTCTGGGCCGACGGAAACCAGGCGCAGCGGAATGCCTGTCAGCTCTTCAATGCGCAGCAGGTAGGCCTTGGCCTGCTCGGGCAGTTTTTCCCAGGTGCGAATGCCCTGAAGATCCATCTTCCATCCGGGAAAATCTTCATAAACCGGTTGGTAAGGGGTAAGATCAGCGGGGCCAAACGGTAAGTCGGTATAGTATTTTGCACCGGCCTGGTAGGCCACGCAAATGCGCAGTGTCTCGAAACCGGACAGGACATCCAATTTGGTCAAGGCCAGCTCGGTTAGCCCGTTGATGCGCGTGGCATAACGCAGCAGAACGCCATCCAGCCAGCCGACCCGGCGCGGCCGGCCAGTGGTTGTGCCGAATTCATCCCAAGGGTTCGAGCCTGTGCCACGCAGTCGCTCCGCGGTTGCGCCAAATACTTCGGTGGGAAATGGACCGGCGCCGACGCGCGTTTGGAAGGATTTGGTGACCCCAATCACCCCTTCCACCGGGCATATCCCTAATCCCAGACCGACCAACGCGCCGCTGGCGGTGGTGGATGAACTGGTGACAAAGGGGTAAGTGCCATAGTCCAGGTCGAGCAGCGTACCCTGGGCGCCTTCTGCCAGGATCTGTTTACCTGAGGCCAGCGCAACCGCTACCTGGTTGGAAATGTCGCTGATGTATGGGGTCAACTGGCGCGCATAGCCGGCGTATTCAGCGGCTACCTTGTGCGGGTCAAGCAATGGGGCGCCATACAGTTTTTGCAGCAGCACGTTGGTTTCACCCACGTGATCGGCAATCTTGTCGGCAAAAGACTCTTGATCGAGCATATCTTGCGCACGTATACCGCGGCGGGTGGCTTTATCGGTGTAGGCTGGACCGATCCCGCGCCCGGTCGTACCGATCTGTTGTTTACCGCGCGATTTTTCCTGGGCCACATCGAGAGCCCGGTGTGCGGGGGTAATCATGTGGGCCGCGTAAGAGATTTGCAGCCTTTCAGGAGAAACCGGGATCCCTGCGTTGCGTAAGGTCTCAATTTCCTTCAAAAGTGTCGCCGGGTTGATTACCATCCCGCTGCCCATCACGCCAATGGTATGGGTGTGGATGATACCAGAAGGCACCAGGTGTAATTTAAAGGTTTGCTGGCCAACGGTTACAGTATGCCCTGCGTTATCACCCCCGTTATAACGGGCCACAATGTCCGCCTTTGCCGCCAGTAAATCAACAATACGACCTTTGCCTTCATCCCCCCATTGAGCGCCGACAAGAATAGTTAATGGCATGGATCACTCCACTTCACCCAAATTATTGAGAAGTTATGATAGATTGTAACTGCTCAGCCACGGGAAGAGAGTCCAGAATTTGAGGGGTGCCTGAGCAGAAGTGTTAGATTTAATCCACCCCCAATTATACACATGGGAGGGGAAAAAAGAGATGATATAATCCTGCTAAGAGAGCTAATATATGAAAAGAACGTGGATTATTATCAGCCTGGTGATGGTAGGCTTTGGGTTACTGGCATTGCCGCGCCCTGCCAGGGCAAACCAGCTAGCCCAGGTGGTGTACCAAACCCCGACCGCGGGCGCGGATGGCCGGATTATTTATATTGTCAAGAATGGTGACACCTGCTTGCGCATTTCATTGCTGGCTAACGTCTCCCTTGACCAGATTCGCAAGTTTAATAACTTGAAAGTTGATTGTGTGGTTTACCCGGGGATGCAGTTGCTGATCGGGCTGGCTGGCCCGGCGGAGGCCTCCCCAACCCCTGGGCCTTCACCAACACCGACGTCCCTCTTGCCCACCCCGACCCCATTTAATGGCACGGGTGAAGTGTGCGTGTTTTTATTCGATGACGCCAATGGAGATGCAGCCCGGCAAGATTCTGAGAGTGTATTGGCGGATGGCGCGATCAGTTTCACCGACCGGACTGGCAAGTTTTCACAGACGGGCAAAACCTCGGCTGGCACCGACAGGGTCTGTTTCAAGGATGTCCCTGAGGGAGCTTATAACGTCAGTGTGGCTGTGCCAAACGGATACAACCCAACCACCGTCATGAACTATGCTTTGTCAGTCAAAGCAGGTGATCAGGCTATCCTGGATTTCGGCGCTCAAATCAATAGTAAGTCTGCACCTCTCCCGCCTACTGAGGGCGGGCGCTCACCCATATTAGGTCTTGTGGGTGGGGCGCTGCTCCTGGCCGGGGCCGGACTGGGCATCTACGTCTGGCGCTCGCGCAAATAGCGCTCAATAGCCAAACCTTTCCTCTTTCCAGACATCGGCGTTGTTATGATAGCCAGCTCTTTCCCAGAAGCCGGGTTGGTCGTTTTCCAGGAACTCCAACCCGCGCAGCCATTTTGCCCCTTTCCAGAGGTAGGGAACGGTCAGGTCCTGGCGTGTTGGTATGGCGCCCACTACCCCGCGCAGCGGGTAACCATGGTCGGGTGACAGCGGTTCCCCGTTAAAGTGCGTGGCAAGCAAAAAATTATCTGCCAGGACAACTTCCAACGGGAGATTAACGGTGAATCCATATTCGGCATGCTGCAGGACGTAATGCGCCTTGGGCAGCGGCTTGATCAAGCCCTGCTCCAACAGGGTGCGCAGGGCGACCCCTTCCCAATAAGTATCAAATTTGCTCCAGCGGGTCACACAGTGGATATCCATGTCGATTTTAGTGCGAGGGAGCTGGTTGAATTCATCCCAGGTCCAGCGCACTTCCTTTTCCACTTCTCCCCACATGCGTAAATCCCACGTGGCCGGGTTGAAATGAGGCACCGGTCCATAGTGCAAAACGGGGAATTTTTCAGTTAACGCCTGGCCAGGGGGCAGGCGGCCGGCGCTGCGCATTTGTTGTTCTTCTTCCTTGCGATGAAATAAACCTGTAAACATAACTACTCCTGACGTAACTGCTCAGCCATGGTAAGAAAGTTGCCGAATTTTGAGTGTTTGCGGGTGCTCCGCACCCACAAACACTCAAAATTCGGGTCTTTTTTACACGGGTCTGAGCAGTTACCTCCTGACGATAAAAGCTAGCAGACAATTAGCCCCCCTTCTTATAAAGTTAAGCTTTCTCCTGGTTTGAGGATAGTCACCTTTGCGCTGGTCTGGTCATGAACGCGGGAGGCCCAGGCCTGGGGGTCCTGAACGATCACGTCGAAGGTGTTGTAGTGAATTGGGACGACAAGATGCGGCTGAAGCAGTTTGACCGCGCGTAGCGCGTCATCGGGCCCCATGGTGAAATTATCGCCAATCGGGATCACGGCCAGGTCGATCCCTTCCTCGCCGATCAGGCGCATATCACCAAACAAACCGGTATCGCCAGCCAGATAGATCTTTTTTCCATCGTTTGTGGTTAACAAGAAACCGGCCGGGTTACCCCCGTTGGAGCCATCCGGGAGGGCGGAGCCATGCAGGGCAAGGGTCAATTTAAGGTAACCAAACGGGTGTTTGAAACCGCCGCCCAGGTGCTGCGCATGGGTTTTAACCCCTTTCTGGTTCAGCCAATTGCATATTTCATAATTGGCGATCACCATCGCTCCGGTGCGCCTGGCTATGGACACCGTATCGCCGATGTGATCGCCGTGCCCGTGCGTGATCAGGATAAAATCTGCGTTGAGGGTGTCGGGTTTAGCACTGGCAGACGGGTTACCAATCAGATAAGGGTCAACCAAAATTGCGTAACCATCTGTTTCCAGACCCAATGCGGCATGTCCATACCAGGTGAGCTTTGTACCCATGATGACCTCCTAGATTAAGCTGATATCACGAGCCACTGTACCTGCTCAGCCGCGAGGGGAAAGTGGTCTTTTTCCCGCGAGCCTGAGCTGTTACGACCAAGTTTATACTATTTATATTAATCATATCACAAAATTATACGGTTCTTTGGGATTTACCGTGGAAGGAGCCCCATTTTGGGGTGTGAACGCGCGTACGCGCGTTCACACCCCAAAATGGGGGGCTTCACCCCGGCAATTCCGAAAGACCCAAAATTATACTGCGACTTTTGTGGGAACATCTGGCTCGATCATTTCTATTTTTAGCTTCTCTTGTGGGATGATCAGGCGCACCCCACGATCGTAAAAAATATAATCCCAGGCCCAGTTAATCAAGACGATCAACCGGTTACGGAAGCCAATCAACTGGAATATGTGCACCACCAGCCAGGTAACCCAGGCCAGAAATCCGGTGAAATTCCACCGGCCCAGGTGTGCCACAGCGGCATTGCGTCCGATGGTTGCCAGGGCGCCCGGGTCTTTGTAATGAAATTCGCGCAGCGTTTCACCGGAAATTAACCGGCGGATATTCGCGACAGCCAGGTTGGCTTGCTGAATAGCTACCGGAGCCACCATGGGCAGCGGTTGGCCATTTTCGTCTTCCAGGTACGCCGCGTCGCCGATCACAAAGACCTGGGGATATTGGGGCAGTTGCAAGGTTTGGGTGACTTTGATCCGCCCCTGCCGGCCTTTTTCAACCCGCAGCTTGTCTGCCAGTCCGGCTGCGCGCACACCAGCGGCCCAGATGAGGGTCTGGCAAGGTAATCGCTCCCCGCTTTTTAAAAAGATTTGCTGGCCGTCGAAGTCTATAACGGCGTTTCCAAAACGGACTTCGACGTGTTTGGACCATAATGTTTCGGCGGCAGCTTCACTTAAACGGAGCGGAATGCCGGTCAGTAAGTGGTCGCTGGCTTCGAGCAAAACCACACGAACATCTTTGATGTTGATCGTGGGGTAATCTTTTGCCAGTACGATGCGCGTTAATTCGGCAATAGCCCCAGCGCATTCAACGCCGGTTGGACCACCGCCCACCAGAACGAAGGTCAGTTGGGCTTGCCGCCGGGAGGCATCGGGCTCGTGCGCCGCCTGTTCGAATTGAAAGAGCAGGTGATTGCGTATAGCATTGGCGTCATGCAAGCCTTTAAGCTCAAAACCAGTCGATTTAACCGACTCAAGGCCATAATAATTGGTCATACCCCCCACTGCCACGATCAACAGATCATAAGGAATATTTCCATCGTTCGTGATCACCTGGCGGGCATCCAGATCAATCCCGACCACATCGGCCATGCGGAAATCCAGGTTCTTTTGATTGCGCAGGATGCGCCGGATAGGGTAGGCGATTTCTTCAGGCGCCAGGCCGGCTGTGGCAACCTGGTAAAGCAGCGGTTGAAACAGGTGATAATTGTTTCGGTCCATAAGGGTCACATTCACCGGGGCCTTTGCCAGGGCGCGAGCGGCTCTTAGGCCGCCAAATCCAGCGCCAATCACGACCACACGCGGGGTATTTTCGTTCATAAGGTCCTCTTGAACCATAACCGTTTGTGATATTTGTAACTATCACTATTATAATCTTATTTATCTTAATCGCAACCGGAACTATGGATTGTAGAGGGTTTGATTAATGGTGTTCGGCCGAAATCCATCCCATTCCCCCAGGATAGGGTGCGTGGATGCCATCTTCGAGGATGGCAGGTTTCAGATCTGGAAAGGTGAAGTGGTAAAGACGGCCGTTGCTGAGGGCAAACAGGCCAGTCGAATCAGGCGCCCAGGTGAAATCTTGCACCGGGTCGGTGAGGATGGCCTGGAGGATCTGGCCACCCGGCTGGTATAAACGCAGCCCGGCGTGCGATCCGCTCCCATCCCCGCCCCAGCATGCCATCCATTTATTGTTAGGGGAAGGTAAACCGGTTGGCTCACCTTCATATAATACGGGTTTGCCACCTGGGGGAAGCACCAGGGTTCCCTGTGGCCCGCTGGCAATAAATGTCTTTACCAGGCCGGACCAGGTTAACCGCGGCCAATCACCTGCCTGAGCCAGCTCGGGAACGCCTCCATAAGCTGGGACCTGGTATAACCCCGGCGATGCACCGGTGGGTAATGGAGGCCCTTCTTTACGGGTAAAGGCGACTGTTTTGCTCACAGGGTCAAAAGCGATCTGGTTGAAGGATCCGGCCAGCAGGGTGGTGACCTTTAGTTTATCGAGGTCGATCTGGCGCAGATCATGCCAACCGCCGGTGCTGTGTGAATAGAAGAGCATTTTTTGCGGGTCTGTCCAACCCATAAAAATTTCCCCATTACTGTCAGGCGAGGGATCGTACAGCTTGCGGAATTCCTGGGTCAAAAGGTTGACTGCCCAGACTTCTTCCAGTTTCCACCCGATGGGGTCCGAGCCGGTTATTGCGCTCATTTCCTGGGTGATGACCCACTGGCTGTCAGGAGACCAGAAAGGCGTGGCGGCCTGGTAAGAACCGGTGGTGAGCCGCTGGATCTTTTTGGCCAGCATATCGTAAACATAAAGGTCAGAAGAAGTCCCATCGGTAGCGGCAATAAAAGCCAGATAATGCCCGTCTGGCGACCAGCGCAGTGAATCACGCCAGACGACACTCTGGATGGAAAGGTCGTCCTTTTCTAATGCGGTAGAAAGCAAGGGAGTGAGGCGCTGCTGGCTGCCATCGGGTAAATGGATCAACTGGATGGCCAGGTCGCCCCAACCTTGGCGGCGGCCTGTGCGCACTGCCAGCCAACCGCCCTGGGGCGCCAGACCGTTGGTCAGATCCCCGGCATCCAGAAGAGGATCAGGCAGAGGTAGACGCGTATGACCACTGCTGTCGGCATTACGGATGATTAAAGCGCGCCCCTCCTCCGCCGGGTAGACCAGCCAGGGCCCAAGGGGTTTCAGGGTATTCGCCAGGGGTGTCTGGCTGGGTTGGGCCGTGATGGTTGGCGTCTCAGCCGGGTCGGTGAGAATCGGGTTAGAGATAGCAGCGCGCGTCTTGGCTGCTACGGTGGCGGCCGCGGCGGCGGCTTCAGCCGTTGGGGTAAGCACCCAGGCGGCTGGTGTCGGGTTGGATAGGCTGCAGGCGAGCACAGTCAGAAACACAGCGCCCAAACCAAACCAGCCAACCCTTCTTTTTTTGCTCATTGATTTTACATGATAACGAACAGCTATGGTAAGAAAGCTGCCAAATATTGAATGTTTGCGGGTGCTCTGCACCCGCAAACATTCAAAATTTGGGTCTTGTTCACACGTGTCTGAGCAGTTAACTTATTTTACCACTTCCAGGTTAGCCAGCGATGCGACCAGGCGTTTGAAGCCCATGCTGTCAAATGCAACGTCCACGGTTTCGTCGTCATCTTGCAACCGGCTCGCTATCACTATACCTTCACCCCAGATGGGGTGGCGCACGCGCATGTTGGGAGAATAACGCTGCTGGACGATGGGCGCCCTGGATTTTTGTCCGCGCGGGTTTGGACCCTGGTAAGCGGAGATGGATGTTGCCCTCTGGGCAGTCTCCTGCCAGGAGGAGTAGGTTGAAGTGCGGTACTGCCGTCCGGCTGGGCGGCGCTTACCCTGGATCAGTGCTTCGGGCAAGTCGGATAAAAAGCTGGATGGAATAGCTTCTTCATAAGAACCGAAGGTTGCACGCCGTTCAGCTCTTACCAGATAGACCTGGTCTTTCGCGCGAGTGATGCCGACGTAAAACAGGCGGCGTTCTTCGGCCATCTCTTCTGGATCGTCCCTGGCGCGGCTGTGCGGCAGCAACCCTTCGTCCATACCGATGATAAAGACTCTGGGAAATTCCAATCCCTTGGCAGCATGCAAGGTGAGTAAGGTGGGAGCGCTGGTGGTCTCGGGCACCGTGTCCTGGTCGGAAATCAGGGCCACATTTTCCAAGAACTCGACCAGCCCACGTTCTTCATATTCAAACGCGATCCGGCGCAGTTCCAGGACGTTGGCCCAACGATCCTGGCCTTCTTCGCTTTGATCATCGATATACTGGTGGTAGCCGATGTCTTCCATTAATTGATCGAACAGCATTGGCAAGGTCAGTTCATCTTTCTTGGTGACCCAGGTTTGCAGCATCTGGCTGAAGTCATTAAGAACGATTGCTCCGCGGCCTGAAAAGGTCTCCCAGTGGGGTGAGTCGCTCCCCTTTGCGAGGTCGAGCAGGATCTTTCCCGGGCTGAGGTTGACCTGGCGCGATCGCAATTGCAGGGTCAGCAGGGTTTTATCCCCAATTCCGCGTGGAGGCAGGTTGATCACCCGTCCCAGGCTGACTTCATCATCCGTGTTGTGGATCAGGCGCAGGTAAGCGATCGCATCTTTGACTTCGCGCCGCCCATAAAAGCGTTGGGCTCCTACCAGCCGGTAGGGCAGCCCACTATGTAGAAAAGCCTCTTCTAAAAGGCGGGATTGGGCGTTGGTGCGGTACATGATGGCAAAATCGCCGCCTTGACGCTGGCGTGAACCGATGGCCTGGGCGATGGTATCTACCACGTAAGCCGCTTCGGCATGATCATCTATGGCTTCATACAAGACAATCTTATCCCCGGTCCCCCGGTCTGAGAAAAGGTGTTTTGGGGTACGATTGGGGTTATGATCGATCACAGCCCTGGCCGCATCCAGCACCGTTTGGGTGGAGCGGTAATTTTGTTCGAGCAGGATCTTCAAAGTTTGGGGATAATCTTGTTCAAAGCGCAACACATTGCGATAATCCGCCCCGCGCCAACGATAGATGGATTGATCCTCGTCACCGACCACGAAGATATTATTATGGTAAGAAGCCAGATGCCGCAGCAGGATATATTGGGCCTGGTTGGTATCTTGAAATTCATCCACCAGCACCTGCTCAAAGCGACGCGCATATTTCTGGCGGACCATGGGATCTTCGTCTAATAATTTGGCGGCATATAATAGAAGATCGTCAAAATCAACCGCGTTATTGGAAACCAGCAAGGCCTGGTATTTTTCGTAAACGCGTTTGATCACTTCGTCCCGATAGGTGTTGGTTTGAAATTCCGCTGAGCGAAACAAATCGTTTTTGGCTTTGGAGATGGCTGAGTGGATACTGGCCGGTTTGTATAGTTTTTCATTCAAGTTGAGCTCTTTGATCGCGCGTTTGACCAGCACCTCTTGATCGTCGCTATCAAAGATGACAAAATTTGAGGAGACTGGCAAATAGTCCGCCTCACGCCGCAGGATGCGGGCACAGATGGCATGAAAGGTTCCCAGCCAGATACCTTGAGTCTTGCCCTCCAGCAGATTTTCGACGCGGGTTTGCATCTCGCGAGCAGCTTTATTGGTAAACGTGACAGCCAGGATGTTGTAGGGCTGCACACCCAACGTGCCGATCAGGTATGCGATGCGGTGCGTGAGGACGCGGGTTTTGCCAGAACCTGGGCCCGCCAGGACGAGGATTGGCCCGGGAGGCGCGGCGACGGCTTCTTTTTGTTGTGGGTTCAGCGCGGATAACAGATCCATAAAGCTCCTTATAAAAGGTGATTGTACCGTTTGGATCGAGGGGTGTCAACCAGGGCGCGCTGGCACTTTGGAAACTCAATTGGGCGAAAGCTGGCTGGCGAGAAAAGATGAGCGATGTATCGGGGCAAGGGCTGTTTGGATTATGAAGTACAATCATTGAAAAGGTACGGGAAACTCAAAATGACGGATGTCCTTAATAATTTATACCGCAGTCGTAATAGTTTAGCCGTGGGAGGGCTGCTTGTCACAGCTTCGGTGATATCCCTGGTTCTGGAAAGAGTCCACACTCGCCTCAATGGCTCGAATGATTATGCCTTTCTCGTGGTGAACCTGGGCCTTGCCTGGATCCCTTTCACCGCGGCGGTAGTGGCTTATCTCACGTCGCGTAACCGCGCCACCTTTTTCTTGATCATGCCCATTTGCACCCTGGTTTGGCTAGTCTTTTTTCCAAACGCACCTTATCTGTTAACCGATTTTCAACATCTTGTTTATAACTCAGGAAATGTACCGGTGTGGTTTGACGTGATTTTGTTGCTCTGGTTTGCCTGGACGGGGCTTCTGCTTGGGATCAGCTCCCTTTACTTGATGCAAGCGATCGTCGCCCGGGTATTTAACCCTACCCTGAGTTGGATCTTCGCCATTAGTGCGACGAGTTTGAGCAGCCTCGGGGTTTACCTGGGTCGCTTTTTACGTTGGAACAGTTGGGATGTTTTGCAATATCCATTATTTATTGCTAAAGATATGTATGGTATCGTGCGCCACCCGATTTCAAACCTGCCCACATATATCTTCACCGTCCTGTTCACCTTATTATTTCTGTTTATCTATCTGGCCTTCCACCTTTTCAGCGATATCACCCGGGAACACACGGGCAAATAGAGGGTTCTTCAGGATTTCCTGTGGAATGGCTCGCATTTGGGGTGTGAGCGCGCGTACGCGCGCTCACACCCCAAATGCGGGGTTTCACCAGGGCAATTCCCAATGAGGCAAATAGAGGGGGAATGGGAATTGGGGATTTTATAGATGTAAAACAATTGCCAGGTTAGCCTCTCTGGGCTACAATCCAGTGAATGAATTGGGAACTGCTTGGCCACGAATGGGCGGTCGATCTGCTCAAACGGCATCTGTTGGAAGATGGCCTGCGCCATGCGTATCTCTTTAGTGGATCGCCTGGAATAGGCCGGCGAACCCTGGCGCTGCGTTTTATCCAGGCTTTGAACTGCCCAACGCCACTTTCACCCGGTGAGCCGTGCCTGTCCTGCAAGGTATGCAAGCAGATCGAGCGCCAGCAGTATCCGGACCTCAATATCGTCCAGGCGGAACAAGAAGGTAAAGAGATTAAAATCGACCAGGTACGCGGCCTGCAGCACAGCCTATCACTGGCTCCATACGAGTCTAAATACCGTATCGCGCTTCTCCTGGGTTTTCACAATGCCAATGCTAACGCCCAAAATGCCATGCTCAAAACCCTGGAAGAAGCGCCCAGCCGGGTGATCCTTCTGGTGACCAGCGACAGCCTGGAAGGGCTTTTGCCGACGATTACTTCACGCTGCGAGGTTCTGCGCCTGCGCCCGGTGCCTCTGGAGCGGGTGGCCCTTTATTTACGGGATAAACAAAAGCTAGACAGCCAACAGGCGCGGGTCTTTGCCCATCTTTCGGAGGGCCGGCTTGGGTTCGCCCTGCGTCTCCTGGATAACCCGGCTGAGCTTGAGAAGCGCCAGGCGTTCCTCGACCAGGCGCCAGTCCTCCTGCATGTGCCCCGCCGCGCTCGTTTTGCATATGTAGAAACGCTGACCCGGGATAAAGATAAAGCCCGTGAAAACCTGCGCCTGGCGCTCCAGGTATGGCTTTCTTACTGGCGGGATATCCTGATTTGTTGTTCAGGAGCGGATACGCCCCTGGTAAACTTGCAGAAAGAAGCCGAAGTACGCCAGATAGCCGGTAGTCTCACCTTAGCGGCGATCTGCCAGGTGGTCAACGCCATTGAAACCGGGCTGGAGCAGTTGGAAGCAAATGCTAACACGCGCTTGCTGGGGGAAGTCCTGTTGTTAGATTGGCCCATGCTCTAGTGGTATTTACGCCGCCATTCACTAGCCAAGGGCTTCTCGAAGCATGCGGGCCAGCTCACCGAAATGGGGGGTGTAGCGCATATCTTCCTGGCGCGGTCTAGGCAGTTCAACTTTCAAATCCAGGCAGACCTGGCCAGGGCGGGGGGTCAGTACCAGCACGCGATCCGACAGAAACAAAGCTTCCGAAATGCTGTGCGTGACCATCAAGACCGTTTTACAGCGCACCTGCCAGATACGCAGCAGTTCGCTCCCCATTCTCTCGCGGGTGAGCGCATCCAGAGAGCCAAACGGCTCATCCAGCAGCAGCAAGTCGGGGTCTTGGGTCAGGGAACGGGCAATGGCCACACGCTGTGCCATTCCGCCGGAAAGATCGCGCGGCCAGTTGTTTTCAAAGCCCTGCAGTCCGACCAGGTCGATCAGTTCTTGCGCTTTTTTTCGCGTAACTTCGCCTTCAATCCCCTGTAATTCTAACGGCAGGATGATATTCTCCAGCACGGTTCGCCAGGGCATTAAATTGGCCTGTTGGAAGACCAGGCCAACGCGTGGGTGGGCAGCCGTCTGAACGGTTACTGTGAAATTCACCTCACCCGCAGTGGGTGAAACCAGGCCGGCCAGCACGCGGAGCAAGGTGGTTTTACCGCTGCCCGAAGGCCCCAGAACAGCCACAAATTCCTGAGGGTAGATGGCAAAATTGACCTGGTTGAGGGCCTGCAGTCCACCATTTCCGTTAGGGAAGGTAACTTCCAGGTCTCGCACCTGGACCACCGGAGAATTAGAAGCGCTCATAAGACGGATCAGGGGATGAACTGGTTGGTGAATGCCTGGTTGATATCCAGCGGTTTGGCCAGCAGGCCGATGTCTTGTTGGACTTTTTGCATGTTCTGCCAGGCCTGTGGATCGCTGAAACCCAGGCGCTGAGTTTTCCAGAGGTCGATCGAAGCCAGGAGAATATCCTGATTAACCTTGGGGTCGGCCTGGGCCAGGGTTGGGATGTAGTTTTTGCTGATCTGATAAGCTTCATCCGGGTTGTTGATCGTATCCTGGAGGCCGTGCAGGATCGCCTGAACCATGTGTTTAACCAGATCCGGGTTATCCTTGATTGTGGTCTCATTGGTGATCAACCCATTTGAAACCAGCTTGATGTAATCGGACACGCGCAGCACATTCACTGTTGTTCCTTGAGATTGCAGGACAATCGGTTCGTTGGTGACGTAAATTACAATGGCCTGTTCGCGATCGGTGGTAAGGGTTTCGACCTGGTTGAACCCCACAGTTTCCAGGGAGACGTCTTTTTCGGTCAGCCCACCCGCATTGAGCAGGGCGCGGAAACCGATATATGAAGCCCCGGAAAGAATGGGGATGCCGATCTTTTTACCTGCCAGGTCCTTGGGCGCCTTGATGCCTTGGGCAGTCTTGGACGCGATGCCTACCGGATAGCCCTGGTACCAGGCCATCACATAGACCACCGGAATTCCTTGCGCGCGCGCCGGCAGGATCTGATCCCCCGAAGCGATGGCAAATTGGAGGTTGTTTGTGCCGACCAGGGTCACATTGTCGATCTCGGTGCTGTAATCCAACGTCACGTCCAACCCGGCCTGTTTGAAGTAACCTTTGTCGATCGCGACATATAAAGGTGCGAACTGAATATTGGGGATATAACCCACCGGTAGCCGGACATGCACCAGGCTATTCCTATTGGCCGAGGTTGCCGCGGTTGGACTGGTGTTTACCTGGGGCGTTGCCAGGGAGGTACAAGCCGCCAGTAGAAGGGCGGAGAAGATGAAAAAATTAACCCGTTTCATGCTTCAAATCTCCTCAAGGTTTTTGTGATGGCTTATGGACGTTTCTGCCAGGCCAGCAAACGTGACTCAAGCAGGACCACACCACCATATAGGCCTAATGCCATCAAAACCAGGGTTATGATTGCCACAAAAACCAGTGCGGTATCATATTGCCCCCGGCCAATATTGATTAAAAACCCTAACCCTCGATTGGCCCCGACGAATTCACCTACAACGGCTCCAATCACAGAGAGGGTGGCGCCGATGCGCAGTCCACCCAAGAAGATTGGAAGAGCCGCCGGAACTTCCAGGTAGATCAACATCTGCACGCGGGTGGCCTGGAGGGAATGCATCAAATCGCGCAGATTATCTGGTACGGCGCGCAGGCCGACCGTGGTGTTGACCAGCACTGGAAAAAAAACGATCAATGCACAGATCAGCACTTTTGAAGGTATACCCGGGCCAAACCAGATGATCAGCAGTGGCGCGATGGCCACAATCGGGATCGCCTGGCTGGCAACCAGGTAAGGGGATAGGATCTGTTCAAACAGTTTAGATTTGGCCAGCAGGTAGCCCAGGCAGGTTGCCAGGCTGGCGCCCAGAATTAAGCCCAGCAGCACTTCCAGAAGGGTGATCCAACTGTTGCTGAGCAGGCTTCCATCGGATAAAGTGCGCAAGAAACGCTGCCAGACCAGCACGGGTCCCGGCAGGATAAAGGCTGGTAGGCGCAGCCACTGCACAGCCAATTGCCAGAGTCCAAAGCCGGCGACAATCGACAGTGGCACCATCCAATGACTCCACTGGAAACGGAGCGAATGTTTCCTACCGGATTGGCTGGAAAGGGTGGGCAGATGTACAGGTTGGCGGTCGGATGTCGTTTCCAAATTAAAAACCCTGAAGATAGTTTCTTCAGAGCAGGGTAACTAAACCGGGCAGTGAACCTGAGATAGATTCAATCAAACCCAATTGAATTGGTTTAGCATTACCTTCTTTCATTCGGACTATACCGCCGGCCCCGGAATCACACCGGATCGTGCGCTTTGCACACTGCGTTGCGCTCGTGGGCTTCACCATTAATACTGTGTTACCACCGATCGGGAATTGGTGACCCAGCTATTGGCTGTCACCGCACCCTGCCCCGAAGGATTTGTTTAATTATTCACAAGTATATCTCCCCCCAGGGGTTAAGTCAAGTTTGTGTCAAATTTTGTTACTGCTCAGGCACACGTGAAAAAGACCCGAATTTGAGGTGTTTGCGGGTGCTTCGCACCCGCAAACACCTCAAATTCGGGGACTCTCTTCTCATGGCTGAGCAGTTACTAAATTTTTTACACTGCCACCATGGCCTGTTCCAGGTCGGCCAGAATATCTTCCACATTCTCGATGCCAACCGAGAGGCGCACCAGTCCATCCGTGATGCCCATGCTCTGGCGGACTTCTGGGGAGACGCTCACGTGGCTCATGCTGGCGGGGTGCATGATCAGCGTTTCGATATTGCCCATGGTTGGAGCCAGAGAGGCCAGGCGTACGTGGTTCATCATCGAGATGCCGGCTGCCAGGCCGCCTTTGAGTTCGAACGACAGCATCCCACTGAAAGAGGTCATCTGCCGCCTGGCAATGGTATGGCCGGGGTGGCTTTGCAGGCCAGGGTAATACACGCGTTCAATTTTCGTATGGTTTTCCAGGTAATGCGCGACGGCCATGGCGTTTTCGACGTGGCGCGCCATGCGCAGCTCAAAGGTCTTCAAGCCAAGCATGGCTAACCAGGCATCGAATGGGCTGGGAGTGCCTCCCATGATCTTCATCAATGGAAATAATTCTTTGCGCACGTAATCAAGATGTGGGCTGATGGTAGCCCCACCAATCAGATTGCCATGCCCACCCAGATACTTGGTCGTCGAATGGACAACGACGTCTGCGCCGAGGCTGAGAGGCCGCTGGCAATAGGGCGTGGCAAAGGTGTTATCGACCATCAACCAGGCGTGATGCTGGTGGGTGATCTCGGCCGCCTCGGCCAGATCGACGACTGCCAGGGTGGGGTTGGTAGGAGTTTCCAGAAAAACGAGGGCAGCTCCAGGGTTTTTTTGGAAGGCGGCTTCTAATTTCGCTCCTGTAAGGTCCTTGATCCAGACCGTCTTTATGCCATATCTGGGTGCAACTTCATTAAAAAATGTATACGTCGCTCCGTAAAGCGCTTCCTGGGCGATGACGGTATCTCCACCCTTGACCCGCGCCAGGACGGAGGTGGTGATGGCTGACATGCCAGATGAAAACACCTGTCCATCCACAATATCTTCCAGAGCAGTGTCCGGACGTGCGCGCAGCAGTTCCAGCCCCTCCAGGGCCGCATATTTTAATAGGAGCTGGCGGTGGTTCGGGTTGCCAAAGCGCGTATAAATATAGCCTGGTTTTTCACCACGAAAAACAGACGCGGCTACTTCGGCATCTTCGAAACCAAAGGTCGAGGTCTGGTAAATGGGCATGGTTTGAGAATGAAGCGGATCGACGCCCTCGCCGACGTGGTTTACCAGGGTGCCGAGTCCGCTGGAAGGATTAATGGTATGCATCAGTTTCTCCTGTTGAATTTCGAAAAAAAATTAAATCGACTTGCTTATTGAATCCACTATCGTGAAAAATTGTTAAGGCGTTTTCTATTTTACCTCAGTGGGCTTTTTTGTCTAAGTATCAACTTTCTGCACGTTGACATCCCCCCTTACCTGGGGTATCCTTAGGGCGCGTCCGGGCGGGACCGGCGCGGCAGAATCCCCCGAACCCCGTCAGGTCCGAGAGGAAGCAGCGGTAAGGAGGCCATTCTGGGCGCCGCCGGCAAACCTGCCCGGATGCATTTTGTGACCTTATGTCGACTCCCCCTGTATGTAATTACGAAGGATCTGATTACCAGACCTCTTTCTGGGAAAGAGGTGATCGCGCCTACGAGGACGCGGTTGAAGCCATTGCGCTGCGCCGGCTGCTGCCGCCCAGCGGCCATTTGCTACTGGAATTGGGCGCAGGCGCCGGGCGCAACACGCCCCGCTACCAAAATTTTGAGCGGGTGGTGCTGGTGGATTATTCGCGGTCACAGCTCGAGCTGGCGCAGCAGCGTTTGGGGCAGAGCGAGCGCTACGTGTACGTCGCGGCGGATATCTATCACCTGCCGTTTGCCGGCGGTTTGTTTGACGCCGCCACCATGATCCGCACCCTGCACCACATGGCGGATGCCCCGCAGGCGCTCAAGCAGGTGCGGCAAACGTTACAGCCAGGGGCAGTGTTCATCCTGGAATACGCCAACAAACAGAATCTGAAGGCTATCCTGCGCTTTCTGCTGCACCAGCAGACCTGGAGCCCTTTTTCCCCTGAGCCGGTCGAATTTGCCAGGTTGAATTTCGACTTTCAGCCGAAAGCAGTGCGGACCTGGTTAAAAACCATGGGGTTTCAAATAAAGCGCCAGTTGACCGTCTCGCATTATCGTATCGGGCTGCTTAAACGCGTGTTCCCGTTAAGTTGGCTGGTCTGGATGGATTCTCTGGCGCAGTTGACCGGCGATTGGTGGCAGCTCAGCCCGAGTGTGTTTGTGCGCACGCGGGCCGACCCACAGACGTATGCCACCCAGGCGGGAGCGTTCTTCGCCTGCCCTGTGTGTGGGTTCGGTTTGCCCGAGGTGCAACGCGATTTGGAATGTCCATCCTGTGGACGGGGTTGGAAATACCAGGGTGGGATCTATGATTTCAGAATCGATGTCGAAGGCTGACTTAGTCCACGACTTAGTCTATAATGACTGGCGTAAGATTTAATTGGAGGTGATGTATGACGCTGGTCGTGAATATCCACAATGCCAAAACCCAATTTTCAAAACTGCTCGAGCGGGTTGCCTCTGGCGAAGAAGTGATCATTGCCAATGCAGGTAAACCAGTCGCGCGCCTGGTACCATTTTCGGAGAAGAAGCCCCAGAGGGCTCCTGGTTCGGCGCGCGGAAAAGTTACGATTGAAGATAATTTTGATGAGCCTCTGTCAGAATTTGAATCCATATGAGAGCGCTTTTAGACACTCATGCGTTTTTATGGTGGATACTCGATGATCCACTGCTTTCGACCCGAGCGCGAAATTTTATCACGGACAGCGAGAATGAAATATACTTTAGTGTTGCCAGCGCGTGGGAGATAGCCATAAAGGCTCAGCGCGGCAGATTGATATTGCCTGATCCGCCCAACCAATTTATTGTTTCGCAAGTTCATGACAATAATTTCCAGATTCTACCGATCCAGATCGACCACACCCTGCGACTGTATGATTTACCTCTCTATCATTTCGATCCATTTGACCGGTTGATGTTGGCTCAGTGCCAGCTAGAGAGTTTATCCTTTATTACCGCTGATGCACAAATTTCCAGATACGAAGTACCAATCATTTGGTGAGTGGGTGGAAAATATTTGTTGGTCAATTTCGCTGGAGATGAAAAATGGGATTACATCATTGGTAGCCGGTTGCCCCAAACAGACCCCGCCTTTTCTGAATACGTGGATATTTTGTTTTTCGTGTACCGGGTGGTAGAGGGGATAAGATAATTATTGAAAATTAGAATGTATCTCATTTTTCGGCTAACTTATTCCACACGGTTTCAAATTCGTGATTCCTATTCCCTTAAATTCTGGATTAGCATTTAATTCTTCAAGAGGTGGGATCGGTGATTAACTCTCAATCACCGAGCAGAATCTTTGGATTTATTAGCAAGACTTAAAATTCCTCTCAACTGGTAAAGCATCTCTTTCAGCGGTTCACGTTCGCGAATGTATTCTAGCGTCACCATTTTGGGGTGAGTACGTGCCAGGAGGAACTCTAATACTTCATAATCTTCATCAAGTAATGGCTGGTGCGCATCTACTAAACGGCCATTTAACTCTCGCGGTGAAGCAATATGGATCTGAACGACCTGCTCCAACAGTAAGAAACCCACGTAATCGCATAAATCCATATCTAAAGCCCGAGCCGATACCCGGGCGTGGGCTGTGTCTAATAACAGCGAACAGCCAGTTTTGGCGATGATCCGAGCGATACGCTGCGGCTCAACCTCGAATTCATATCCATTGAAGGGTACTGGATCATTGTTTTCCAGAAGTATGGGGATAGAGAATGATCTTACCAATCTCAGCGCTTGCCATGTAAACAGTCGCTCTGCCAATACCGGGTCGGGGCGTGGCAGGCGAACCTGGTATCGATGCATGAGCCAAAGCATCCCAGGCAGCCATAAACTGATGTGTGCCGACACCCACGGGCTTCCTGCCGCCTCAGTCGATTGCCTGATAAGCTTGGTGACACCGGGAAGAATACCGATGCCGGTGATCAAACCAGCAGCGTGAAAGGTAAATGGTAAATTCGGTAAAGCGCTGCGGTAGGAACGGATTTGTTGGGGGGTAAACCAGGATCCTACTTCTACTCCGTCTATCGGCGCTTCACCTGTGGCGATCAAATCGAGTAATGAAGGACAGATATCGGCAGTAAGCTGGATCATATGAACCTAATTTCGATGAGCCCCTGTCAGAATTTGAAAATTGAGGATTAATTAGGCCTGTTTTTCTACCACCCAGAAATGAGATAAACCGAAGGCCTGCAGTGGGGAATTTTCCATGGCCTGCAAGATGCGTCTCAACCAGCCTCCCAGACGCGGATGGTGGGCGATGATGTTGTCGTAGGCTCCAAAGATGACGCGGCGTTGGATAAAACACACAGGCAGACCGGCAAACAGGGCTTCGAGGTTTGCCCGGGTGTAGATGTTGACGTGCGGGGCCAGTTTATCGCGCCAGCGGCGCGGCAGATAATTGACCATGGGGATGTTTCCGAAATGGTATCTGCTTCGCCAGTAAATCCCATGAGTTTCGAAAGGATAGCCCCGGTTGGGGCAAAACAGAACCAACCGCCCGCCCGGGCGCAGGGTGCGCACAATTTCGGCGATCGATTGGCGGTCATTTTGAACGTGCTCAATCACTTCGTGGCTGAGGATCAGATCAAAACTATCCGTGGGAAAAGGTAGATGTTCCCCAGCGCCGCAAATGACCTGTTTCGCCCCGGCAGTGGCTTCCATTGCGCGGGCGTGGTCGATCTCCAGGCCGATGGCCTGGCGCGCGTACGGCGCCAGGTGAGCCAGGTACGTCCCCACACCGCAGCCGTCTTCCAAAATGGCGCCGGTGGCTCTTTCATCTGCCGCCGCGACGATCATCGCCATACGCCGTTCTTGACCAGCGCGCCAGACATAAGAAGGTTCGCCGCGCAGGGAAGCCTTTTCCAGATCGCGCTCACTCACGCGTTTTTGTCCAACCCTTTCCATTCCGTGTATAAGGCGTTGTCGATCCCCAGGCGAGCGAGGATGCGCCCCACCAGATCGTTGACCACGTCGTCCAGGGACTTTGGGCGAGGATAAAAAGCTGGGACGGGCGGGAAGATCACCGCGCCAGCCTCAGCGGCCAGGGTCATCAGGCGCAGGTGTCCACGATGAAAGGGTGTTTCGCGTACCACCAGCACCAGCGGCCGGCCCTCTTTCAAGGTTACATCCGCGGCGCGGGTGAGCAGATCGGCCGAATACGAGTTGGCGATGGCCGAGAGCGATTTAATTGAACACGGCGCCACCACCATTCCCAACGTGGCAAACGAGCCAGAAGCAATCGCCGCGCCGATGTCTTGCTGGCGATAGACGTGATCGGCGAGCGCCAAAACGTCATCGACCTTCCAATCGGTTTCCAGGGGGATGGTCAGGCGGGCCGATGGCGTCACCACCAGGTGTGTTTCGATCTCGGTTGGGTGCAGCATTTCTAGCAAGCGAATCCCAAGGATAGCTCCCGAGCTGCCGGAGATGCCCACCACCAGTCTTTTTGTTTTCATCACCGGCTATTATACGGGATAAGTGGCTTGCGCGCCCAATGAATCGCCATGGCGCCGGCCATGCGCCGGCGGAAGCAGACATCACAAAAACCGGCCGAAGCCAGGCGCGCTGCTACCTCTTCGGCGCGTATGAAGTGTTCGGTGCTGTCGGGCAAGTAAGTATAGGCATCGGCCTGACCGGTCAGCCAGCGTCCAAGGATTGGGATAACGGTGTGCATGTGGAAGGAGATAAAGGGAGAGAAAAAGTTGCGCCCCGGTCGAGTGGTATCCAGCGCGACCCAATGTCCGCCCGGTTTCAATACGCGTAGTTGTTCCTTTAAGGCTTGCTGCAGGTCGATGACATTGCGCAGCAGGAAGCCAGAGACCAACCCATCGAAAGTGTCGTTCGGGAAAGGCAGGGCCATGGCATCGGCTGCCGACCAGTCTCGAACGACTGGCTGGTTGGTGCGGATTTTACCCATGCGCATCATCGCCAGGGTAAAATCGGCGGCCAGGGGCCGGCAGGCGGGTTGCTGGCGCAGCGCCTCAAAGCTCAGATCGCCAGTGCCTGTCCCGAGGTCCAACAGACGCGAACCTGGTGCCAGCCCGGCGTGACGGATGGCTTCCTGGCGCCAATACCGGTCTTGACCGGCGGTCATCAGGCGGTTCATTAAATCATAACGGGCGGCAATGCGCGTGAAAAGCCCCTGAACGTAGCGGGCACGTCCGGTCGAAACAGGATCGAGGGTCATTATCGCGTGGGTTCTCGGATGAATGGAACCCAGGCCAGGATGGTAGTGCCTTGGCCGGGTTCAGATGTGATTTCGATATCCCCGCTGACACTGCGCGCGCGGGTCTGCATGTTAGGCAGACCGTGACCGAGTGATAGGTTCACTTTTTGCGGATCGAAGCCGTCTCCGTCATCGTGGATTTCCAGCAGAACGCGGTCTTTGGTCGTCCACAGATAGAGGTCTACTTTTTTGGCGTGGGAGTGTTTGGCGATGTTGCCCAAAGCTTCCTGGCAGATATGGAAGAGTGCGGACGAGCAGGTGGGCGCCATTTTGGTCAACCCCTCCGAAACGCCTTTCAAGCTGGTTTCTACCAGGGTGTTGGCGCGGAATTCGCTGACCAGCCGGCCGAGACCGTCCATCAAGTTTTCCTCGTGCAGTTGGCGCGGGCGCAAGTCTAGAATATAGGCGCGGATATCGCGGATGGTGCGGTTCAAATCCTCGATGGATTGGCCGATGCGCTGCCTGGCCAGATCGGTATCTTCAGACAGGAGCAGGCGGGCATGTTCCAGGGTAAGCCCTACAGCATAGATAGATTGGATGGTGCCGTCGTGCAGGTCCATCCCGATGCGTTCCCGTTCTTCTAACACAGCCAGGCGGCGCCCCTGGACGTTGAGTATTGCATTTTCGATGGCCGTTCCAGTCCACGAACCGATCGAGGTGAGCAACTGCATCTCTATTTCGTTAAGCGGTCTGGGCGAACAGGTGGCTACCACCAGGACCCCCAACACACCGCTGCGACCGGTGAGGGGGAAGCAGGCGATCTGACGAATGCAGGCCTTAAAAACTGCTTTACGCAAGAAACGCTCATTGGGACCTGGAATGTTAATGATCTGCGGTTCACCGGATTTAACGGTTTCTCCCACAACACCTTCACCTTCTAAGAAACGGTCGCGTGTCCACAATTTGTCGATCGCGCTGCCCCGGTGAGAAGCCAACTCGTAGATCTTACCATCTTCACCGCGCAGGAAAATTTCACCGGCATCTACCCCCAAATAATCCACCACGCCGGTGAGCGCGCTGTCCAGGATGTCGTCAAGGGTAGGGGAGGAGGCCAGGGTAGAGGCCAGTTTATTGAGCAGGGCCAGGTCTTCATTCCGGCGGGTAAGCGTGAGGTCGCGCTCGCGCAGATCTTTATATAACCACGCATTGGATATGGCCACCGCGGCGTAGGCTGCCAGGGTTTCAATGACCAACTCATCGTCTTGAGTGAAACCGGGCGCATCCTGTTTGTTGGTCAGGTAAATCTGCCCCAATTGGCGCTCGCCCAGGCGGATGGGCACGCCCAGGAAAGAGGTCATTTCGGGGTGGTGAGGGGGAAAACCTACGCTGCGTGGATCCGCACCAATATCATCCACACGGATGGTCTGCTGTCCGTGCATCAGTGCGCCGATCAGCCCGCGGCCAACCGGGGGGTGTGCCATCAGGCGGATCTCGTCCGGTGACATGCCTATCGGGATGAACTGGTCCAACTCGCCTTTATCATTCAAAACCCCCACGGCGGCATAACGTGCGGTGACCTGATCGCAGGCCACCATGGCAATACGCTCGAGTAGTGACTCAAGCGAAATATCCTGAATTAAGCTCAGGCTCGCACGGTGAAGAGCGGCAAGCCGCTCTTCTAATTGTTCTCGGGTTAAGATGACCATTCAACTCTCTCTGCTGTAATTTTACTCCAAATTGTCCAGATAGGGTCTTTTTTTGTTTAAAAAGGTTATTTCTGGTTAGTCGCTATTTTGAAGGGATATTTCGAGATTTTGATAGTTTTTGCTAGAAGTTCGTGATTATAAAGAAGCTTGAACAATGGGATAGATCGCGGAAGGATACCAAAGTGAGGTGCGATGAGTGCTGCCGTCGATGGAAATAAATCGGTCAAGTTTTACGACCTGGCGCCTGAAGAGCGCCTGGAAAAAGTAGCGCAACAGGCGGGTCTGACCGCAGATGAAGCCGCCGCCTTGAGCGGCGTGGGTGGGTTGAGCCTGGATCAGGCCAGCCACATGATCGAGAATGGGGTGGGTGTTTACGGCCTTCCATTAGGCGTCGCCCAAAATTTTTTGATCAACGGGCGTGAGGTGCTTGTGCCGATGGCGATTGAGGAGCCGTCTGTGGTGGCCGGCGCTTCTTTTATGGCCAAATTGGCCCGGGCGGGGGGTGGTTTTACTGCCCACACGACTCCGCCCGAGATGATTGGCCAGATGCAGATACTGGATCTGACGGATCTGCCATCCGCGCGCATGGCCCTTCTCGAACAAGAAGGCGCCTTGCTGGCTGAGGCGGCCGACATCGACCCGGTGTTAAAACGCCTGGGTGGAGGGCCGCGTGGGGTAGAGGTGCGTCTGATCGAAAGCTCGCCCATTGGTCCTTTCCTCGTGCTCCACCTCATCTATGATGTGCGTGATGCGATGGGCGCCAACGCGATCAACACCGCCATGGAGCGCCTGTCGCCCCTTGTCGAAAGTATCACCGGTGGGCGGGTGCATTTGCGCATTCTGTCTAACCTGGCCGATCACCGCCTGGCGCGCGTGCGCTGCACGATTCCTTTAAAAGAACTGAGCTTTGGCAATTATTCGGGTGAACAGGTACGGGATGGGATCATTGCCGCGTGGGCCTTTGCCGCTGTCGATCCATACCGGGCTGCCACTCACAACAAAGGAATTATGAATGGCGTGGATGCCGTGGTCATTGCCACCGCGAATGACTGGCGCGCCATCGAAGCGGGCGCCCATGCTTACGCGGCGCGCAGCGGGCGTTATACCAGCCTGTCCACCTGGGGGCACGACGCGCAGGGTAACCTGACCGGCACTCTGGAAATGCCCCTGGCGGTGGGGACGGTGGGTGGAGCCACACGCGTGCATCCGGCTGCCCGCGCCTGTTTGAAATTGATGGGTGTTACCCGTGCCAGCCAGTTGGCGGAAGTGATTGTCTCCGTAGGCCTGGCGCAGAACCTGGCGGCTTTGCGCGCCCTCGCGACGGAAGGCATCCAGCGCGGGCACATGAGCCTGCACGCTCGCCAGGTAGCCATCGCGGCCGGCGCCGAAGATGATATGATTACCCGTCTGGCCGACCAGCTCATCGCCGAAAAAACGGTACGCATCGACCGGGCCGAAGCGATTATGCGTGAATGGAGTCAAAAATAAAAATAATGGAAGAAACAGTCTCTTCTTCAGATCGGTTGATTGAACCCCTCCGGCCGGCCCATCCGGTGGGCATTATGGGTTATGGCGCTTACGTACCGCGCTACCGCCTTCCGGCCAGCGAAGTGGCGCGCATTTGGACGGATGGCAAAGGCGGGCTGCCTATTAAAGAAAAGGCCGTCCCAGGCCTGGATGAAGACGTGATTACCATGTCGATCGAGGCCGCTCGCAATGCCCTGGCGCGGGCGGGGATTGCACCCACAGACCTGCGCGCGGTGTGGATCGGTTCTGAATCCCACCCTTATGCGGTCAAACCCAGCTCGACCGTGGTGGCTGAAGCCATTGGCGCGGTACCGCACGTGCAGGCGGCCGATTGGCAGTTTGCCTGTAAAGCCGGCACCGAAGCGATGGTGGCCGCGATGGGCCTGGTGGGTTCGGGCATGGCGCGCTATGCCCTGGCCATTGGGATGGATACTGCCCAGGGAAGGCCCGGCGACGCGCTGGAATATACCGCCGGGGCAGGCGGGGCGGCCTACATCATTGGCCCGGCGGAAGAATCCCTGGCCGAGATCGAGTGTTCTTATTCCTATGTCACCGACACCCCCGATTTCTGGCGGCGGGCAGAAAAGAAATACCCCGAGCATGGCCAACGCTTCACCGGCGATCCGGGCTACTTCAAGCACATCACGACAGCGGCACAGGCGTTGATGGATGCGACTCACACCTCCTCCGCCGATTATGCTTACGCCGTTTTTCACCAACCCAATACAAAATTTCCCCAACGCGCCGCGTCGATGTTGGGTTTCAGCCCCGAGCAAATTGCCCCAGGACTGCTCGTGGGCGTGATCGGCAACACTTACGCGGGCGCCGCGCTGATCGGCCTCTCCGCTATTCTAGACGTAGCCAAGCCGGGTGACCGGATATTGATGGTTTCCTTCGGCTCAGGCGCCGGCTCGGATGCTTTTGTGATCAAAGTGACCGACGCCATCCTTGCCCGCCGTGACCGGGCGCTCAAGACGGGTGATTATATTGCCCGGCGCACCGCCATCGATTATGCTACCTACGTCCGCTACCGCGGCAAGCTGGCGATGGGATAAAGGGAGATGGCTATGTCGGATGTGGTCATTATTGGCGTTGGGCAAACACCCGTGGGTGAGCTTTGGGACCAATCGCTGCGCACTCTGTCGGCAAAAGCTATTTTGTCGGCCCGGCGCGATGCGGGCGGCGTGTTACCGCAAACCATGTACATCGGCAATCTGCTGGCTTCTACCGTTTCTCACCAGGCCAACCTGGGGGCTTTGCTGGCCGAAAACCTCAGCCTTGAGGGGATCGAAGGGGTCACGGTCGAGGCGGCCGGCGCATCCGGCGGCAGCGCGCTGCACATGGGCTACCTGGCGATTGCATCCGGGATGGTGGACGTGGCGTTGGTGGTGGGCGTGGAAAAGTATACCGACGTGGTGGGTACGGACAGCGATGCGGCCGTTTCGCAGATACTCGACGCCGATTATGAGGCGGTGCAGGGGTTGACTCCTACCGCCCAGGCGGCGTTGTTGATGCAGCGTTATATGGCCGTTTACGATGTGCCTCATTCGGCTTTCGCGGGTTTTCCGCTGCTGGCGCACGCCAACGCGGTCAATAATCCCAACGCGATGTTCCGGCGGGCGATCAACGCTGAAAGCTACAATCGGGCAGAGGCGATCTGTGACCCGATCAATTTATACGACGTGGCCCCCTATGCGGATGGCGCGGCCGCCCTGGTGCTGACCCGTTCGGACCGGATGCCAAAGAACCTGCCCCACCGCGCGGTGCGCATCACCGGATCGAGCATTGTGACCGACACCCTGGCGCTGCACGAACGCCCCGATCCGCTGGCCTGGTTGGCGGCGGGCTTTTCGGTCGAGCGCGCCTGCCGGCAGGCAGGCATTTTACCCGGAGACGCCAACCTGTTTGAGTTGGACGACTCTTTTTCGATTTACGCGGTCCTCGCCTTGGAAGCGGCCGGTTTTGCCCCGCGCGGCCAGGGTTGGAAGCTGGCCCAGGATGGCGCGCTAAGCCTAACCGGTAAGCTGCCGGCAGCCACCCTTGGGGGGCACAAAGGCCGCGGCAACCCGATCGGCGCCAGTGGGGTTTACCAGGTGGTGGAAGCGGCGCTCCAACTGCGCGGACAGGCCGGGAAGAACCAGATCCCAGACGCCCGGCGCGCGTTGGTGCAATGCTTGGGCGGCCCGGCCGCCACTGCTGTGACGCACGTGCTGGAATGGTAATTGCACCCCCATTAAAGGCCGTTGCCGGAGGATGTGCGCCAATCGCCAGCTCGTGATTTTATGAACTTGATAGGTTTTGAGAGTCGTTAACCCGATCCATTTGATAGCTCTTGATAGACGTAGTCCGGTAGACTCAACACACTGAAGAAAAGAAAACAGCCCCCACATTGCAGTCGATTAAAAGCGGGTGGGTTTTAGGAGATCAATCAAAAATGGAAATACCACGTCATTGGCGTTTGAAACAACAGCGTTATGCCCTTGTGGGCGAAGTTTGCCCGCATTGTGATGCTAAAATATTCCCTCCGCGCGACGTTTGCCCGCACTGCGGCGGCGAAGCTAAAACAGCTTATCCTTTCAGCGGGCGAGGTGAGGTTTATTCTTACACGCGGATGAGTGAAGGCCCGACCGGCTTCGACGAGAATGCCCCTTATACGGTGGCGTTGGTCAAGCTGGCTGAAGGCCCGCTGGTGACCGCGCAGTTGACCGACCTGGGCGACCAGCCGGTCCAAATCGGCATGCCGGTGGAGATGGTCACCCGCAAGATTCGCTCGGATGGGGATGATCGGGGGATGCTGGTGTACGGGTATAAGTTTAGACCGCTTTTGCGAGCCTAAAACAAAGAAAATTTATCAAAGCGCTCTCCAGAGATGGGGGGCGTTTTTTGTTGTATCTAGAAAGGGAATGGCTATAATTAATAACAGTGGGAAAAAAGATAACAGAAAATAGTGCGCTCAAAAACCAACGCGTTCCACTAATTAATTATTCGATCTACTCGTAGCGTATCAATTCCCGTATCATTAATAGGTATAAGCCACTTTAACTGATACACGCGAAAGGATGTTCGCCATCATATTCAAAAGGATGTTGCCATCATGGTCAGGAGAAATATCGTCTCGGATATTGTGCAAGGCATCATCGTCGGCGGCGTGCTGGGTTTCATCACATTCCAAATTCTCACGAACGCCTATGTCACGAAGGTCAACGGCTGGACCACCATGCTCGGGTGCGGCGAGCCCGGCAATGGCTTATTATTGCGAGCCGCTTGCGCCAATAAATTTACTGGCCCAATAAACGTACCGCAAGAGGCGATGTACTGGACGACGAAAGTAGATGGCGCAGGCCAAAAACTCTCCGGCCAACACGACTACATGATGCACTTTCCAGCAGGGCAACTCCCGCCGAACAACGCATTCTGGTCCTTGACGATGAGCGATGCGCAAAATCGCTTTGTGCCGAATCCGATCAATCGGTACAGCGTGAGCGATAGGTCAGGACTTGTGCCGAACACCGACGGCCCCGTCCCGATCAATACGCTTTACACGGAACACCAAGCACTCTTTGCAGAGCCCATTACTTCGCAGTCCTCCTCGGGCTCGAATTTGATGACTGTTGGTGTGAACCACGACACGCTCCTTATGGTCGGCTGGCTCGACCTCTCCAAAGGGACGCAAGTCCTGCACGTGCCGGACTTCTCCGGGCGCTACTACAGCGTGCAGTTCACTGACCCGTTTGACGTCGACTTCGCCTATGTCGGCACGCGTATCACCGGGACTAAGGCAGGCGACTATCTCATTACGGGGCCGGACTGGAAGGGACAGGTACCGGGCGGCATGATGCAGATATCC
>Ga0066793_10000088_pt1 | contig 28012 bp, 23 predicted proteins | sample PersoiDNA2013189_FD_83876 | JGI IMG/M metagenome (GOLD analysis project Ga0066793, IMG submission 83876) | Permafrost soil microbial communities from the Arctic, to analyse light accelerated degradation of dissolved organic matter (DOM) -... | ecosystem: Environmental > Terrestrial > Soil >... | reverse complement strand
GCCCCCAGGTCTGACCGTACTCCGCGATGCGCGCGACGCCCCACTGGAAGCTCACGATCGCGGGCGCGACGCCGAAGGCAACCATGTCCGCAAGGCTGTCGTATTCCTTGCCGAAGCTGCTCTCGGTGTGCGTCGCGCGCGCGATACGCCCATCGAGCGTATCGAAGATCATCGCCACGAATACCGCCATGCCGGCGGGCGCAAAGTTCTTGTCGATGGCGGCGATAATGGCGTAGAAGCCCGAGAACAGGCACCCCGTGGTCAATAGATTCGGCAGCAGGTAGATGCCTTTTCTGCGCGGCCGCGGCGTTTCGTCTTCGTTATCCATGGCTCCCGCTTCGGCTCCTTGGTGAGCGCGCATATTAACAGTAGCGCTCCTGCTAAGATTCTCGCCCCCAAGATTAGCGATCAAACCCATCTGATGAGACTGTCCCGGTACCCGATCAATACCTTAAAGGAGACTCCGACCGAGGCCGACATCGTCAGCCACCAGCTTATGCTGCGTGCGGGTCTCGTGCGCCGGCTTGGCACGGGTCTGTACACATGGCTGCCGATGGGTTTGCGCACCCTTAGGAAGGTCGAGGCGATCGTGCGCGAGGAGATGAACCGGGCGGGAGCCCTCGAAGTCTTAATGCCCGCGATCCAGCCCGCGGAGCTGTGGCACGAGTCCGGGCGCTGGGAGAAGATCGGGCCGGATCTGTTGCGCCTGAAGGACCGACACCAGCGCGATTACTGCGTCGCTCCCACGCACGAGGAAGTGATCACCGACATCGCGCGGCGCGAGATCAAGAGCTATCGCCAGCTGCCCGTCAATTTCTATCAGATCCAGACCAAGTTTCGCGACGAGATCCGGCCGCGCTTCGGCGTCATGCGGGCGCGCGAATTCATCATGAAGGATGCCTACTCTTTCCATGTGGACGAGGCCTCGCTCGCGGAAGGCTATCAGGTGATGTTCGACGCCTACACCCGCATTTTCACCCGCATGGGGCTCACCTTTCGCTCCGTCGAGGCCGATTCGGGCGCGATCGGCGGCAGCGCCTCGCATGAGTTCCAGGTGCTCGCCGATTCGGGCGAGGATGCCATCGCGTTCTCCGACGGCGACGACTACGCGGCGAACCTCGAGACGGCTGCTGCACTGCCGCCGTCGCAGCCGCGTGCGCCGGCCACCGAGAGCCTGACACGCGTCGCGACCCCCGGTGTGCGCACGATGACGGACATCGCGCGCTTTCTCAAAGCCGAGCCAGCGCGCTTGCTGAAGACGCTGGTTGTCGAGGGCGATGACGACACGCTTGTGGCGCTCGCGCTGCGCGGCGACCATGAGTTGAACGCCTTGAAGGCGCAGAAGCTTCCCGGCGTTGTGAAGCCGCTGCGCATGGCGAGCGCCGAGCGCATCCTTGAGTTGACGGGAACTGAACCCGGCTTCATCGGCCCGGTTGGCTGGCGCCATCGGCTGTACGCCGACCACAGCGCCCTTGCGATGGCCAACTTCGTCTGCGGTGCCAATGAGAAAGACGCTCATTTGACCGGCGTAAATTGGCAGCGCGACATTGAAGGGGCCATCGCCACCGATATCAGAAACGTGGTCGCCGGGGACCCCAGTCCTTCGGGCCGCGGCACCCTTAAGATCGTGCGCGGCATCGAGGTCGGGCACATCTTTCATTTGGATCAGATTTACAGCGCCGCACTGAAGGCAACGGTGCTCAATGAAGGCGGCCACAGTGTGACGCCGTACATGGGTTGTTATGGGATCGGCGTGACGCGGGTCGTGGCTGCGGCCATCGAGCAGAATCACGATGAGCGCGGCATCATCTGGCCCGAGCCCATTGCGCCGTTCCAGGTGGTGCTGGTAGCCCTCAACCCGCAGAAGTCGGAACGTGTCCGGGAGATCTCTGATCGGCTCTATAACGAGTTCGTCGCCGCCGGCATCGAAGTGCTCTACGACGACCGCGATGCCCGCCCGGGCGTCAAATTCGCGGACGCGGAGCTGTGGGGTATTCCGCACCGCGTCGTGGTCGGCGAGCGCGGTCTTGAAGCCGGCCGGCTCGAGTACCGCGGCCGCCGCGACACACACAGCGAGGACTATGCACTCGATGATGCGCTCGCCTTCATTCGCTCGCGTCTGCGCCGCTGAATTGGCGCTCGTCGCCGCGCTCCTGTGCGCCACGGTGGCGTACGCCGATCAGCAACGCGATCCGGAACTGCGCGCCGTGATCGCGCGGGCGATCAGCCAGGCCGAGTGCTTCAGCGACCGTTACGACTCCGCCGTCTGGTACAAAATGATGGAGCCGCGCTTGCGGAAGCTCGTGCCGAGCGAAGCCGAGCGCATGGACATGCTGAAGGTCATCTACTGCGAGACGCATCGCGCGGGCGAAACGCGCCTGCCGGCGGGTCTCATCATGGGCGTGATGTCGGTCGAAAGCGGTTTCAACCGCTGGGCGGTCTCCTCCACGGGCGCCGTGGGGCTCATGCAGGTCATGCCTTTCTGGCCCGAGCGCTTAGGAATGCGCCGTTACGAACTCACGCACATCGCGCCCAATATCCACATGGGCTGCGCCATCCTGCGCTTCTATTTGAAGTACGAGCGCAATGATGTCGCCCGCGCGCTCGCGCGCTACAACGGCAGCGTCGGTCGCCGCGACTACCCGGACCTCGTCATCAGTCAATGGTCGAGGTGGAACGGCGCGGACGATTTGGGCTCGACAAAGGACAACCGACCGCTGCCGCCGCCGGGCAGCATGCGCACTACGCCTTCCCGACGCGAGTCAGCGCCGCCCTCATAGCTGCCGTCGGGCTTCTTCATAATGCCATGCAGGCCGGACCCTTCTGCGTGTCCGGATGTAACGTCGATGCCGCGAGCGTGCAGTCCCGCGATTACCTCGGGCGAGAACCGTCCGAGCTCGCCTACATAGTCATTGCCGTGCGCGATCAGATTCGGCAACTCAATCGCCGCCTGCATTCGTAGGCCCCACGCGAGCAGGCCGACGACAGTCTTCGCGTTGTAGGCGAGAATCGAGGAGCTGCCCGGCGAGCCGAGCGCAGCCATAAAGTGCTGGTCATGGTCGAGCACGATGACCGGCGCCATGGAGGAGCGCGGACGCTTGCCGCCGTGGACCGCGTTCGCAACCGGGCCACGCTCATCGCTCGGCAGGCTGGAGAAATCCGTGAGCTGGTTATTGAGCACGAAGCCTGCAACCGTACGGCCGGAGCCAAACACCGACTCCACCGTGGTTGTCATCGATGCGACGTTGCCACGCGCATCCATGACGACGAAATGACTGGTCCCGGCGGCTTCGCGCGTCGCATCAGCACCGCGGCGTACGGATGCGAAAGTGCCGGCAGATGGCGCGGGCCCGGCGCGTGCGCCGATGAGCTGCGCCCGCTCGGCAAGGTATCCCGGATCAAGCAGCCTCTCGACCGGCACGCTGATGAACGCGGGATCCGCGACATAGCGATCCCGATCGGCGTACATGAGACGGCTCGCTTCGGCAAACAGGAACCAGGCCTGCGGATCGGCCGGTCCGCGTTTGGCGATATCGGTATGGTCGAGCATTGTCAGAAGCTCAAGGATCGAGACGCCGCTTGAAGGCGGCGGCGGCACGCACACGGAGTAGTCTCGGTACGACCTGCAAAGGGGCTTCTGCCAGTCTGCACGATAGGAGGAGAGATCCTCGAGGGTCATCGTGCCGGGAAGCGGATCGTCGTGCGTGCGCTTCACGATCGCCGCTGCGATGCTCCCCGAGTAGAGCGCGCTTGGCCCTTCGATTGCGATTCTGCGCAGCGTGTGCGCGTACTTTGGATTTTTAAATGTATCGCCCGCACGCAGCGCTTTGCCGTCGTGCCGCACAAAAAGCGCCCGCACGTCGGCCGTGGGGGGAAATGCAAAATCGGGCGCGAGGTAGCTCGCAAGGCGCGCAGTCACCTTGAAACCATCGGTCGCAGCGCGGATCGCCGGCGCAAACAGCTGCCGCCACGGCAGTACGCCCAAACGCTCGTGCGCTGCGAAGAGTAGCGCTATCGCGCCGGGTACGCCGGTGGAGCGGCCGGTGCGCACGGCAGCAAGGTACGACAGCGGCCTGCGTTGTGCGTCGAGAAACATATCCGCGGTTGCACCGGCGGGTGCCTTCTCACGGCCATCAATCGCTGCGACTTCGCCGCTCGCCGCGTTGTAGTACAGCATGAAGCCGCCGCCGCCCACTCCGGAGCTCTGCGGCTCAACGAGCCCCAGCATCGACTGAATGGCCACCGCAGCGTCCGCGGCACTGCCGCCTGCGCGCAGGATCTCAATTCCTGCGTCAACCGCAAGCGGATTGGCAGCGGCAACCACCGCGGGAGTCTTTTGCAGAACCGCCGGCGCGCGCACGCGCGCCTCGGCTGCAAGCGGCGGCGCGGCCATGGCGAGAAGCGCAATCGTGATGAAGCCCGACAACCGCACCTGCAGACTCAACATTGCCTACTCCAAATTTTCGGTATCGACATTTTCGCGCCGTTAGCCATCAAATAAGTCACATCGATGATGTCTTGAACGTCGCGCCCTGCGGGGCCCTACGAGGTCGCGAACTCCTCTGGCAGCTGCGCCGCATCGCACGCGATATCTACCGCTTCCACCGACTGCACGTGCGATGCGGACGAGCCGATCCACAGCCACTCAATAAACGCCTGCACCGCATCTTGCTCGCCGCATGCGAGCACTTCCACGCGACCGTCGAGAAGGTTCCTAGCATAGCCGCGCACGCCGAGCGCGCGTGCGCGCCGCGCGGCGCTGCCGCGGTAAAAGACGCCCTGCACGCGGCCGCCGACCAAGCACTTCTTGCAGATCACAGACAGTTCTGTATCACAACTGAGGCGCAGAATAGAATCGCACATGGCCGATATTCTCGTCGTTTACTACTCGCGCAACGGTTCGACCGCCGAACTTGCGCGCCACGTGTGCCGCGGTGTCGAGACGGTAGCGGGCGCAGTGGCAAAATTGCGCACCGTTCCGCCGGTCAGCGCACAAAGCGAAGGCCCCGCAAAGCCCGTGCCCGAAAGCGGTGCGCCCTACGCCACGCTCGATGATCTGCGCTCCTGCAGCGGCTTGATCCTGGGAAGCCCGACGCGCTTTGGCAACATGGCGGCGCCGCTTAAGTACTTTCTGGATGGCACGTCCACCCTGTGGGTGTCCGGAGCACTCGCCGGCAAGCCGGCGGGCGTTTTCACCTCCACGCAGACGATCCACGGCGGCCAGGAGACGACTCTCGTATCGATGCTGCTGCCGCTCATGCATCACGGCATGTTTCTCGTCGGTATTCCTTATACGGAGCGCGCCTTGAACGAGACCCGCGGCGGCGGTACGCCGTATGGCGCCTCGCACGTCGCCGCAACCGAGACCAGCACCACGCTCAGCGCTGATGAGAAGGTGCTCGCGCAAACACTCGGGCGGCGCGTTGCCGCGCTTGCGCTGCGCCTTACTCCTTGAGCACGGAGCGGATGAAGGGCACGGTAAGACGGCGCTGCGCGATGATCGCGGCCTCATCGAGCGTATCGAGCAATTCATAAAGCGTACGCATGTCGCGCGGAAAGCGCCGTTGCAGCCAGCGCGCGCTCTCCTCCGGCAGATCAAGACCGCGCACCTGCGCCCGTAAGCGTAGCGCAGCGCGCTGTTCGGCTTCACCCAGCACGCGCAGCTGAAACACTGCGCTCGCCGCGAAGCGCGACGCAAGATCCGGCAATATCCAGCCAAGAAGCGCCGGTGGGGCGCGCGCAGCCGCGATCAGGCGGCCGCCACGCTCTTCGATTTCGCGAAACACGCCAAATAGCGACCGCTCCCATGCAGGCTGGCCGGCAACTGCATCGACGTCGTCCAGGCACAGGCATTCGATCTGCGGCAAGCCGTCGAGCACGCCCGTGCCAAGAGGACCGAGCTCGGAAAGCGGAAAGTAGCCCGCGCGCAGCGCTTCGCCCGCGGCGGCGCACGCCGCCTGCAAGAGGTGGGTCTTGCCGCAGCCCGTGGGTCCGCAGAGCCACGCGACACCGCCGCCTGCGCCGAGCGCCAGCTCCCGCAGATGCTCGACCGCCTGCAGATTGGGCCCGGCGAGAAAGCTTGCAAAGACGGCGCGATCCGCAAGCCGCACACCCAGCGGTAACTGCTGCATGCCCTCTTTCGCTCACTCGGTCTTGGCGCGCGCTGCCGATGCGCGTCGCGCGAAGACCACCGCATAGTTGACCCCGGAAAAAAAGGTCGTGCCGACAATGATCACTGCGAGCGTGCTCAAGAAGCCCTGCGGTGGCACGCGTGCGGCGGCGTGCGTGATCACGCCCAGAAGATAGGCCAACTGCAAACCCGTATTGATCTTGCTGATGATGCTCGGACCGACGCTAAAGGGTCCGATCCAAAATCGCCACACGAACGCGCCGATCACAATCCCAACATCGCGCGTCACCGCGGTGAGCGTGAGCCACCACGGCACGAGCCCGATCCATGCGCCGACCAAAAACAGCGTGATGAGGAGGAGCTTGTCCGCGAGTGGATCCAGGATCTTGCCCAATTCCGACGTCCAGCCGAAGCGCTTGGCAAGGTAGCCGTCAAGACCGTCGGACACGGCGGCCGCGGTCAGGAGAAAAAGTGCCAGGTCGTAATTGCCGCCGATGAGTGCGACGGCGATCGGCCAGATGAGCGCGATGCGCGCAAGACATATGAGATTGGGCAGATGCCGCACGGCGCTAGCCGGTACGCCTAGCGGCGATACTCGTAATGCAGCCGGGCGTCAGCCGAACCGGTCGCTGCAAAATGTCCGGCAGAACCGAGCGCCTTATCGAGAGCCGACGAGCCGCCGCGTACGCGCACGCTGAAGGTCACCGCCGCCGCGCTCGCCTCCACCACATCGACACTGCGCACGCCCGGCGCCGCCTGCAGCAGGCGGCCGACCTCGGCGTAGTCGGTAAGCGCCGTCACGCCCTCGACCGCCACCAGCACCGCCATTTCGGCAGTGGGCGCGGATACGTCCTGCACGCGCGCGAGCGCATCGACAGCACCGTTCAAACCCCCTGCAAGCCCCGCGCTCCAGTTCTCGCTGACGAAGCTCGTGTACAGCGTCCACTGCCACGCGCCGCTCGCTCCGCCGCTGTCGGAGCGGCCGATGAGCACGGCATCGCCACCCAATTGCTGCGCAACCTGCAGGATGGCCTCGCGACCGAGGTCAGTGCCCGCCGCATCGACGAGCGTGAGCGGCACAAGGCTGATGGGCAAGCCGCGCGCTTCGGCGGCGGCATCAAGCTCGCGACGCGCCGCATCCGCCGGCGGCCCGGTAAGTGGCGGCGACAACACGATGAGCGTAAAGGGGCGGGTACTTTCCCAGGTGCTGCGACCGGCTGCGGTGATGGCGGATGCGAGCGCCGCGGCGTCGAACACCACATGGGTGGCGCCGTCCTGCGCAGTGCGCGAAGCCTTCATGTAGTGCGCGGCATCCGCAATGAGGTTGCCGAGAGCCGGATCAGACGCTGCTTCCCGGCGCCCGGTGGCACGCACCAGGACGCGCCTCAGCGCATCCTGCAACGCGGCGCCGGAAGGCGCTCCCTTGATGTCGACCTCATACACCCGGACCGGGCGTCCTGCCCAGGCGGCAAGCGGCAGCAGAAGGCAAGCCAGCGAGACGAGTCTTATCCAGAATTTGAGCGCGTGCACGTCTACAATACTAACACCCGCTACCCCTTGTGCCGCCCGGTGGCGGGACCGTGAGCTGCCTGCTTCGCACAACGACATGAGTGAGACTTCCGGCATCAGTTATCGTGATTCCGGCGTCGACATCGACGCCGGTGATGCGCTCGTCGAGCGCATCAAGCCCCTCGTCAAGCGCGCGCAGCGTCCCGAAGTGCTGGCCGGCATCGGCGGCTTCGGCGCTCTCATCGAGCTACCCGCAGGGTTCCGCCGCCCGGTGCTGGTGGCCGGCACCGACGGCGTGGGTACGAAGCTGCGGCTCGCCATCGATACCGGTCGGCACGACACGATCGGCATCGATCTCGTCGCGATGTGCGCCAATGACGTCGTGGTGCAAGGTGCAGAGCCACTCTTTTTCCTCGACTACTACGCAACCGGGAAGCTCGATGTCGCGGTCGCTGAAGCCGTCATTCGCGGCATCATCGAGGGCTGCGTGCAGGCCGGCGCAGCGCTCGTCGGCGGCGAAACGGCCGAGATGCCCGGCATGTATCACGGCGAGGACTACGATCTTGCGGGCTTCTGTGTCGGCGTCGTCGAGAAGGCGTCGATCATTGATGGCCGCGGCATCAGCGCCGGAGATGCGGTCATTGGGCTCTCCTCCTCGGGTGCGCATTCGAATGGCTATTCGCTGATTCGCAGATTAATCGCGCACGCGCAAGCGACCGCTCAGACGATGCTCGATGGCAGGCCGCTCTTCGAGCGGCTACTCGCGCCGACGCGCATTTATGTGAAGCCGCTTCTCAATCTCATCCGCAAGCTTCCCGTGCACGGCCTCGCCCACATCACGGGCGGCGGCCTTACCGACAATGTGCCGCGCGTGCTGCCCGCGGGACTCGAGGTCGTGCTCGAGCGGCAACGCTGGCATCGCGATCCCGTCTTTGACTGGCTGCAACGCACGGGGCGCGTCGAGCGCGAAGAGATGTACCGCACCTTTAATTGCGGCATTGGCATGGTCGCGATCGTTGCCAATGAGCACGCCCAGGCCGCGGTGCACCTCCTTAATTCCCACGGTGAGACGGCACAGCTCATTGGCGCGGTCCGAAGCGGCAGCCGCGGCGTCGTGATCGTCGAATGAGTGGAAGTGCGCCGCTTTGTCTTGCCGTCCTCATTTCCGGCCGCGGTTCCAATATGGTCGCGATCGCGCAAGCCTGCGCGGCCGGACACATCAACGCGTCCATAGCGCAAGTCATCTCTGATCAGTCCGCCGCCCTTGGCATCGAAACGGCACAGCGCCTCGGGCTGGCAACGAAGATTATCGCGCGGGCGGCTTTTACCGACGCTGCCGCATTCGAGGAGCAGTTGGCCCGCGCCCTTGATGAGCACTCGCCCGGGCTTATCGCATGCGCCGGCTTCATGCGTATCCTGTCGCCGTCATTCGTCGGGCGCTACGCTGGCTGGATGTTGAACATCCATCCGTCTTTGCTGCCGCAATACCGGGGCCTGCACACGCACCGGCGGGTGCTGGCGGCCGGTGACGCCGAGCACGGCGCAAGCGTGCACTTCGTCACTCCGGAGCTCGACGCAGGCCCGCTCGTTCTGCAAGCGCGCGTCGCAGTGCAGACCGGCGACACGGAGCAATCACTTGCCGCCCGCGTGCTTGCGAGCGAGCACATCATTTACCCCAAGGTCATCGGCTGGTTCGCCGACGGACGGCTCGCGTTGCGCAATGGGCAGGTCTGGTTCGACGGCGCAGTCTTGAATGCACCGCTCGTGGAGGACATGCGTGTCGTTGCGCCACACTAAATGGCGGGCGATTGCAGGAGCGCTCCTGTGGCTTGCGGCGGCGAACACCGTGGCGGCGTTGGAACAGGAAGCACCCGCACCGTTCGTTGCGAAATTTGCGATCGAATGGAAGGGAATTACTGCGGGATACACCCAGCTTGAGCTCACGCGCTCGGCGCCCAACACCTATATCTATAAGTCGCGCAATGCGGCGCGCGGCATTTTTCGCCTCGCCTTCCCCGACGCAATAAGCCAAATAAGCGGCCTCGCGATCGTCAATGACGAGGTGCGCCCCTCCACCTACCACGCCGATGACGGCGCACGCGACCATGGCAAGTCGGTGGACCTCAAATTTGATTGGCAGGCGGGGCGCGTGACGGGCGTGTCCGAGAATAAGCCGGTCGACATCGCACTGCAGCCAGGCACCCAGGACTCCCTCTCGGTGCAGATCGCGCTGATGCGTGAGCTTGCCGCGGGACGCGCGCCCAAGAGTTTCTGGCTCATCGACAACGATGAGATCAAAGAATACCGCTATGTGCACGAGGGCACCGTGACGCTTGATACGCCGCTCGGCAAACTCGAGACCGTGATCTATAGAAGTGAGCGCACCGGTTCGAATCGGGTCACACGCCTGTGGCTCGCGCCTTCTTTGGGCTATCTGCCGGTGCGCGCCGAGCGCAGCCGCGCCGGCAAGATTGATTTCGGATTGAGCATCCGCGAGCTCAAGACCGGCTAAGCCTTGGGGAGCGTTACGCCCTTTTGCCCCATGTATTTGCCGCCGCGATCCTTATACGAGGTTTCGCACACCTCATCGGACTCAAAGAACAGCATCTGCGCAACGCCTTCGTTTGCGTAGATCTTTGCAGGCAGTGGCGTCGTATTTGAGAACTCGAGTGTGACATGCCCTTCCCACTCGGGCTCGAGAGGCGTCACGTTGCAGATGATTCCGCAGCGTGCATAAGTCGAGTTGTGCACGATTAAGCCATTGGCGACGAAGTTGTGCAGAGCCGGTACGCAAATATCGAACACTTCCTCCATTCCAGTGGGGTCGATCGCTTCGACCACATCCCAGACCGGACCTTCTATCAGCGGCTCGAGATGTGTGTCCTTAGTAACCGTTGCCGCCTTGGCCCCAGCGGCAACGGACACTGACTGGTCCGACGGGTTGCTATCAAGCGAGTTCAAACTGCTACCTGCCTGACCCGCAGCGGCTCTCATCATCTGCCAGGCCTCGCGCGGCAGGGTGTCGAAATTACTACGGCGGGGCGGCTGTGCGCGAATAATGGATAATACTTCTGACTCCAAGACTTGCTGTTTTAAAGATCCCGGAATGCAGCCGACCATGGCCGCGAATCGCTCGATCTGATCCTTGTCCGTAATCTGGATCTTGCAGGCCCGCGTGCCGATGGCAGTCGTTTTCTCGCGAATGAGCGAGAAGATCCCGAACCTGAGCAGCAGGTGGTGCAGGTCCTCGATCAGGCGGCGCGACTTTGAGTAGTACTCGAGAAATACGCTCTCGCCGCCCTTGCTGCAATACACGCCACCGTCGCCGCTGAATAGCGCCTGCAGGAAGAGTCGCACTGAGTCTTGGGGTGCTGTAAAGATAGCCTGCGGGACAAATTTTTCTCCCGGCAAGACGTTGAGGCTGTAGCTCTTGAGCCACCGATGCGCGCGATTCGCCTCGAAAATCCCTCCGCGCCCCTTGCGGGTAACGAGGCGAAAACTGTAAAGACCGCTGTACTTGATCTCTCCGAAACCCGATAACGCAATGGCAGTCTTCAGCAGCTGTGCGAGCATGGAATCGGCAGTTGTGTAAGTGGGACTGCCTCCGGGCGTATTGCAACAACCTTCCGAGATCATGAAACCGAGCAAGGTAGCTTCCCAATCGGGTATCGGCGTGTTCCCGAATAACGGGATTTCGCGCGCTACGGCGATACGATCCCCCGGACACAATTGCTCCAGGGGAACCCACCCGTTCAGCATCAGGAATGGATGATTCGCAGTAGCGCGAATCCGCAGTCCCGCGCGAGTGCGCAGCTCAAAGACTTCCCGCTTGCCTTGCGGAGCAAATGCAGAGACCTTTGCCGGCTTGAGGCGCCCGTGATCGAGGGCCAATGTGCTTTTGCCCCAACGCATTTCCGTGATCGGCACGTACGCCCCCGTTTCTGCATCTACCACGCGCGTATCGCCCGTGACGCACTTGCCAAGACACACCGTAAGTACGCTCCGCGGAATGCGGAAATACTCGACGGTGCGCGCAAGTGCGAACGAATTGGGCGGGATGATGCATACGCTGCCCGGGAAGTCGACGAAGCTTTTTTCGTCGAAGGCCTTCGGATCGACGATGGTCGAATTTATGTTGGTAAAGATCTTGAATTCAGGCGCGCAGCGCACGTCGTAGCCGTAGCTTGAGGTACCGTAAGAGACGATCCTATGACCATCCACCTCGCGCACCTGCTCGGCCGCGAACGGCTCGATCATACGGTGCTCGCGCGCCATGCGCCGGATCCACTGATCGGACTTAATACTCATCGATTCGGGCCCCGCGTCACAGCGTTAGCTATCTTCGACGACGATCTTGGGAAACACGTTGCTGCGATCGCGCACGCGCTGCGAAAGCGCGGCCGCCGTGCGGCGCGCCATCTGGAAATAGGCGCGTGCGCGCGGCGAATCGGGCGCCGCCACCACGGTCGGGCGCCCGCCGTCGGTCTCCTCGCGAATCTGCCCATCGAGCGGCAGCTCGCCCAGAAGCCGCACGCCATACTGCGCGGCCATGCGTGCGCCGCCGCCGGCGCCGAATACGTGCTCCACATGTCCGCACTGCGAGCACACATGCACACTCATGTTCTCGACGATGCCGAGCACCGGTACCGACACTTTCTCGAACATCTTCAGGCCCTTCCTGGCGTCGGCGAGCGCGATGTCCTGCGGCGTCGTGACGATGACCGCGCCTGCGACCGGCACCCGCTGGGAAAGCGTCAGCTGGATGTCTCCGGTACCGGGCGGCATGTCGACCACCAGGTAGTCGAGCGAGCCCCAGTCGGTCTCCGAAAGCAGCTGCGTGAGCGCCTGCGACACCATCGGCCCGCGCCACACCATCGGCTGCTCGGCGTCCACCAGAAAGCCGATGGACATGGCGGCTAGGCCGTGACTCACGAGAGGCTTGACGCGCTTGCCATCCGGCGAGCTTGGCCTCTGATCCTCAAGCCCCAGCATGAGCGGCTGGCTCGGGCCATAGATGTCGGCATCGAGGATCCCGACCCGCGCCCCTTGCGCGACCCAGGCGAGAGCCAGATTCACGGCCACGGTGGACTTTCCGACCCCGCCTTTTCCCGAAGCCACGGCTACAATGTTTTTGATGTCGCCCAAGGGTTGCAAGTGCCGCTGCACGGCGTGCGCGCGGATATCCGCGTGCAGCTCGATCTCCAGAGGAAGGTCGATCCCGGCCTTTTGCAGGTGTTGCTGCAAGGCGGCGACGAGTTCGGCGTGATAACCGCCCACCGGAAATCCCAGCGCCAGCTGTGCGACGTAGCCGGCGCCGCCGACGGCAACCGCGCGTACCGCACCCCCGAGAGCTTCCCCGAGGTACGGGTCGACATACCCTTCGAGGGCGGATCGCACGCTGGCAAGATTCAGGTTCTCAGACATGTGAGCGCGTTGGCAGGCGGGGGCCGCGAATATGGCATAATCCTCACGCGCTCGCTTCGCATGTGGCTAAGATGTTTGCGCGCTACTGGTCCTGTCCTGATCCTGCACCCTATGCCGCACTTACAAGGAAGTCAGACGGCTGGGCGGGACTTGTGCGGGAATCATTCCCAACGGAAAGGCTGAATGAGCTTTTTCACGAATTTCCGTGCCGATCGCGTCATTACCGAGATCCGCTCGTCTACTAATCCTGCCAGTGCGGCCACGCAGAAGGCCGTCGCGAAACTGAAGGGCTTAGGCCCCGGGGCGCTCGAGCCGATCTTCGCGGCGCTCCCCGACGCCGATAAGAACGCAACCGTGGGCTTCGTAGAAGCATTGAGTGGCCTCGTCAGCGCCAAGTCCTTTCCAATCTTCGTCCGCGGCCTCATCGAGGGCAGCCCGCGGGTGATCGCCGGCATCTCCTGGGCCTTGACGAGCAGCCGCAACTATCCGCCGCATCTACTCATCGATGCGCTCGCGACCCCCGGCGTCTCGAAGTCCGCCGTGCTCGAAATCATTACCGCGCAGAAGCAACGCTTCAGCGTGCGCGACCTTCTGCAGGCGGCCTATGCCCAGGAGGCCAACGAAAAAGCGGCCCTGTTTCGCCTCGTTGGCGAGGTGGCCGATCGGCAGGCCGTGCCCGAGCTCATCGGCCGACTGCAAGGCAAGGATCCGATCAGCCGCGTCCACATCATCAATATCCTCGCGCGCTTCAACACACCTGAAGTGCAGACCGCGCTGCAAGCGCTTTTGAGCGACCCGAACAAGCTCATTCGCGGCGCCGTACTCTCGGCGCTGCTGCGCACCGACGGCGCCATTGACGTTGAGCGTGTCTGCGCTTTGTTGCGTGATCCGGAGATTGATGTCCAGAACAAGGCCATCGACCTCATCATCAAGGCGAACCATCCGGCGACGATCAAGTACCTCATCGAAATCCTGAAGGACGAGAACGAGTATGCGCGTCGCGCGGCGGTAGAAGTGCTGAACGAGGTGGGCACCGCGGCCTCCGTGAAGCACCTCCTCGCCGCCATCAAGGATAGCGACTGGTGGGTGCGGAGCCGCGCGGCCGACGCCCTCGGCAAGATCGGCGGACCGAAGGTCATTGAGGCGGTGATCCAACTCGTGCGCGACAAGGATGATGACATCCGCCGCGCCGCGATCGAGATCCTGAACCAGACGAAGGATGAGCGCGCGGTCGACGAACTCATCCGTGCCACGCGCGACCCCGACTGGTGGGTGAGCGAGCGCTCCATCGATGCCTTGGCGGAGATCGGCAGCAAGAAAGCTCTACCGCGGCTCACGGAGATGCTGCAGGCCGGCAACGCCAAGCAACTGCCGGTCGTGGTGCGCGCCCTGGGCAAGATCGGCGACGCCAAGTTCGTCGACTCGCTGCTGCCGCTCATGGCGCGCCCGGAGCGCGAGGTGCGCATGGAAGTGATTCAGGCACTCGGCAAGCTTATCGACGAGACGCGCGCCGACCAGCTGCGCGCAGAGCTGCGGAGCCAGGCGGAATCGGCTGATCAGACCATGGCGCGAATGATCCAGGCGACACTCGCCGACCTCGACAAACGCTTGCTCGGTAGCAGTTTGACGCCGTCACCGGCGGCTATGCCGCCGACACTGCGCGCGACGCAAATCACGCCACCCGCCGCGCGGGGGGAATCCGCGCGCACGCTGCTCCTCTCCGACGCTGCACTTCAGCAGGCGACCAAGGCCGCAGAGGCCGCCGCGGCGCGCCTCGATATCTCGACGTTGAAACCCGGCGATATCATCGAAGGGCGCTACAAATACATCGACAAGATTGGCCGCGGCGCTTTCGGCACGGTGCTCCTGATGGAGGATACGGTCGTTGATGAGCGGCTCATCCTGAAGTTCCTGAACCCCAACGTCTCAGGGGACGAAGAGGTGATGAAGCGCTTCGTGCACGAGCTGCGCTACTCGCGCAAGATCACGCACAAGAACGTCATCCGCATCTATGACTTTCTGTATATCCAGGGCAACTACGCCATCTCCATGGAGTACTTCCCCTCGCATACGCTCGGTGCGGAGGTTGTCAACGAGAAGCCGATGGACCTGAAGCGCGCCGTCGGCTTCGGCATCGACCTCGCAACCGGCATGACCGTCGCGCACCAGGTTGGAATTGTGCACCGCGATTTGAAGCCTGCCAACGTGCTCATCAATCAAGAGGGGCTGCTCAAGATCGTGGATTTCGGCGTCGCCGCAGCGCAGCGCGAGGGCGACACGCAGCTCACCAAAACGGGCTACGTCATCGGCTCGCCCAAGTACATGGCACCCGAACAGATTCTCGGGAAGAAGGTCGATGCGCGCGCGGATATCTACGCCGTCGGCGTCATCCTGTATGAAATGCTGACCGGCGTCCCGCCCTATGCCCGCGGTGATCACATGGCGGTTATGTACCAGCACGTGCAGGGCAAGGCCCGCGTCGCAAAGGAAGTCAATCCCGCCCTGCCGTCCTCTTTGAGCGACCTCATAATGAAGGCGATGGCGGTCGACAAAGCCAAGCGCTACCAGACCATGGAAGAGTTGCGCACCGCCCTCGAGCAGCATCTGTAGAGCAGCGCAGCCCTCCCGGGCAGGGAATGCTTGCTTAAGTTCGTGCGCTCGTTCAAATTTCCGCGCTTGTCTCCTTGATTCGACTACCCGGGCAGGCTAAACACTGGGGATATTTCCAGAATGGGGGCGCACCGTGGCGCGCATTGACGCGTTCCTAAAGCTCGGCACGCAGCAAGGGTGCTCCGACATACATCTCGCCGTCGGTGTGCCGCCGATGCTGCGCCTGTACGGTGATCTCATGCCGATCAAGTTCCGCGAGCTGCGCGCCGCGGAACTGGAAGGGTATGTCACGGAAGTTCTCACGCGCTCGCAGGCGGACCTGTTCGCCAAGGGCAACGACCTCGACTTCTCGTACGTATCCGAAGAGGGCGGGCGCTTTCGTGTCAATGTGTACCGCAAAGACACCGGCGTCGGCGCGACGTTCCGCACCATACCCACCGAAGTGCCGACCCTCGAGAAGCTCGCACTGCCGCCGATCGTCACCAAACTTTGCGACTATCACCAAGGCATGGTGCTGGTCACCGGCTCTACCGGAACGGGCAAAACGACGACCCTCGCCGCGATGATCGATCACCTCAATAAGACGCGGCGCGTCAACATCATCAGCCTCGAGGATCCGATCGAATTCGTTCATCGCAGCAAGATGAGTCAGGTCATCCAGCGCGAACTGAACACTCACATCCCAAGCTTCGCCGAAGGCGTGCGCGCCGCGATGCGTGAGGACCCGGACGTGATTCTGGTCGGTGAGCTGCGCGACGCGGAAACCATCAGTATGGCGATGACCGCTGCCGAGACGGGCCATCTTGTATTCGGCACGCTGCATACGACCGGCGCTGTCAAAACCATCGACCGCATTATTGACGCTCTTCCGGTTGCCGAGCGCGAGCAGACCAAGAGCTTCCTTGCGCAAAGCCTGCTCGCGGTTGTCACGCAGATACTCGTGAAATCAGCAGATGCGCACGGCCGGCGGGCGCTCTGTGAAGTCATGGTGATGACGAAGGCGATCGCGAAACTCATCCAAACGGATCAGACGCATCAGATACCGACGCAGTTGCAGACCGGACGCGAATTTGGCATGCAGATGCTCGATCAGGCGCTGCTCGCCGCGATCATGGCGAAGGAGGTCGATCCGGACGATGCCTACCATTACGCAACGGAGAAGCGCCTGTTCCAGAAATTTGTGACCGACACGAGCCTCCTGCCTAAGCTCGACAGCGCCGCGTCCGGCACCCGCATCGGCCCGGGGCCGACATCCTCCGCGACGTCCTAAAGAGTTCGCCGTGGCCAGCATTGATTCGTTCCTGATCGAAGTAATCGAGCGGCGCGGCTCCGACCTGCACTTCATTGCGGGCGATCCGCCGCGCATCCGCCTGTACGGGGATCTGGGGCCATTGCGGCCGGACAAGCTTGAGGCGAACTTCGTCAAAGAGGCGCTGTACGAGATCATGCCGAAGCCCGCCCTCGACCGCTTCGAGGCAAAAGACGGCGCCGACTTTGCCTACACGCTTGCGGATAAGGGTCGCTTCCGCGTCAATATCATGCGGCAGCTGAACGGCGTGGGCGGGGTGTTCCGCGTCATCCCCTCGAAGGCGCTCACGATGGAAGAGCTGAAACTGCCGCAGGCCGTGCGTGAGATGGCGCGCGCGACCAATGGCCTTATCCTCGTGACCGGCAAGACCGGTTCCGGAAAATCGACCACGCTTGCCGCGATGGTCGATGACATCAATTACCGTCTGAAAGGCCACATCCTCACGATCGAAGATCCGATCGAGTTCGTGCATCAAAGGAAGAACTGCCTCATCAGCCAGCGTGAGATCGGCGTGCACAGCGCAAGCTTCGCAAGCGCACTGCATTCGGCGTTGCGCGAGGATCCGGACGTGATTCTGGTCGGCGAATTACGCGATCATGAGACCATGAGCATCGCGGTCACGGCGGCCGAGATGGGCATCCTCGTGATGGGCACCCTGCACACCAACGGCGCGGCGCAGACCGTGGACAGGCTCGTGAACGCGTTTCCGTCCGACAAGCAATCGCACGTGCGCACCATGCTCTCGACGTCGCTGCGTGGGGTCGTCTCGCAGCAGCTCCTGCAGCGCGCCGACAAGCAAGGCCGGGTAGCCGCACTTGAGATCCTCGTGAATACTCCGGCGACCTCGAATCTCATCCGCCAGGGCAAGCTCGATCAGCTCGAGAACACCATGCAGTCGGGCGGCCAGTTCGGCATGCGCCCCATGGATAACGCCATCCAGCAGCTTCTCGAGCAGCGGCTGGTCACGGGCAAAGAGGCCTACAAGAAAGGCATCAACAAAGCGAAATTCGAGCCGGTAAAGGATCAGGGCTAGCCCTTAGCCTGCGCTAGACTAGGGGCATGCCCCGCAAGATTTTCGTCACGACCGCGCTGCCGTACGCGAACGGCCCGCTGCACATCGGCCACATCATGGAGTACATCCAGGCGGATACTTGGGTGCGGTTCCAGCGCATGCAGGGGCACGAGCTCTACTTTATCGGCGCCGACGACGCCCATGGCGCGCCGATCATGCTGAAGGCCGAAGCCGAAGGGATCACTCCGGCAGAGCTCGTCGCGCGCATCGCCGCCGGCCGGCCGCAGTCCCTCAAAGGCTTTCACATTGCGTTCGACAACTGGTATTCGACCGACTCGCCCGAGAACGTCGAGCTCTCGCAGGATGTCTACCGACGCTTGCAGCATGCGGGGCTCATCTATTCGAAGCTGATCGAGCAGTTTTACGATCCGCTCAAAGGCATGTTCCTCGCCGACCGCTACATCAAAGGCGAATGCCCGAATTGCCACGCAGCGGGGCAGTACGCCGACGCCTGCGAGGTGTGCAGCATTGTCAATGCGCCAGCGGATCTGATAAGTCCGTATTCGACGCTCACCGGTGCGGCTCCGATCCTGAAGACCTCCGAGCATTTCTTCTTCAAGCTGTCCGATCCCAAGTGCGTCGGCTTTCTGCGCGAGTGGCTCGATGAGCCGGGTCGGCTGCAGCCGCAGGTTGCCAACAAGGCGCGAGAATGGCTCGACGGATCCGGCGACAAGGGGCTCGGCGACTGGGACATCTCGCGCGATGCGCCCTACTTTGGCATCGAGATTCCGGATGCGCCAGGTAAGTACTTCTATGTGTGGCTCGATGCGCCGATCGGCTATCTCGCAAGTTTGAAAAACTACTGTGCAAGAAGCGGCGTCGACTTCGAGCAGTTTCTGTCCGCCCCCGATGTTGAGCAGATCCACTTCATCGGCAAGGACATCATCTACTTTCACACGCTGTTTTGGCCTGCGCTTTTGAAGTTCGCGGGCGCTCCCTACAAAGTCCCGAACCACATCTACGTCCACGGCTTCATCACCGTGTCCGGCGAGAAGATGTCGAAGTCGCGCGGCACGGGGATCAGTCCGCTGCGCTATCTTGACGTCGGGATGAACCCGGAGTGGCTGCGCTATTACATCGCGGCGAAATTAAATGGCAGCGTCGAGGATCTCGACTTCAATCCGGACGACTTCATTGCCCGGGTGAACAGCGACTTGGTCGGCAAGTACGTCAACATCGCAAGCCGCGCGGCGAATTTCATCACCCAGCACTTCGACGGCGCGCTCAACTTCACCGGCGACACCGAGGCGCTGCTGACAGCCGGGCGCGCGACTGCGTTCCTCGTACATAAGAGCTACGAGGCACGCGAGTTTGGCAAGGCGATGCGCGACATCATGACCGTTGCGGACGGAATCAATCATGAGTTCGATGCCAGGCGACCCTGGGTGCTGGCAAAGGATGCTGCAAAGCGCCGCGAGCTGCAGAATGTGTGCTCCTACGCCCTGTACGGATTTAAGCTTTTGAGCGTGCTCCTCGCCCCCGTGCTGCCCGAGCTCACCACCAGGGTCGCGAAGCAATTCTTTGGACTCGAGCGGACGTTTACGTGGGCTGACGCCGAATCCCTGCCGCAAAGCATTACGCCCTATCAGCATCTCATGACCCGCGTTGACGCCAAGCAGCTCGACGCACTCTTCGACATCGACGATAAGGAATCTGCAACCGTGACCACAGCAACACCCCCGCCGGTTCCCGCGACTGCGACCGCAGCTGCACCGGCGCCGCCACAAATCAGCACAATTTCGATCGATGACTTTGCCAAAATCGATTTGCGCGTGGCGCGCATCGCCAATGCCGAGTTTGTCGAAGGCGCGGACCGGCTTTTGCGCTTGACGCTCGACATCGGCGCAATGGGCACGCGCCAGGTCCTTGCCGGCATCAAGTCGGCCTATGATCCGGCGAAGCTCGTCGGCCGCCTGACTGTGATGGTTGCGAACCTTGCAGCGCGCAAGATGAAATTCGGCTTATCCGAAGGCATGGTGCTCGCGGCATCCGGCGAGAGCGCGGGAATCTTTCTCCTCACTCCGGATGCGGGCGCTGCGCCGGGCATGAAGGTGAGATGAGCGCAGACGAACTCGATGCCTTTCTGCCGCAAACGCAATGCACGCGTTGCGGCTACGCGGGCTGTAGGCCTTATGCCGAGGCGATCGCAAGCGGCCGGGCTGCGATCAATCAGTGCCCGCCGGGAGGCGCGGCCACGATTGCGTTTCTCGCCCACGCGCTTGGCCAAGAGATCCTGCCGCTTAACCCGCTGAACGGCCTCGAAGGCCCCGCGCTCGTGGCACAAATCGACGAGGCCCGCTGCATTGGCTGCATCAAATGTTTACCGCCCTGCCCGGTCGACGCGATTGTCGGCGCGAAGCAATACACGCACACCGTGGTTGCGGAGCTGTGCACGGGGTGCGAGCTGTGCGTCGCCCCGTGTCCGGTTGATTGCATCGTGATGATGCCGCGCAGCCAGTTGCAGCATGCGACCCGGGCGCCGCAGCCAGCGCTCAACCGCGAGCGCTTCTCCGCACACACTTCGCGCCTCGCGCGCCGCGCGGCCGAACAAGCCGCGCTCATTGCAGCCAAGAAATATGCAGCCGGCGCGCCGTAGAGCCATTTTTCGCCGCCTGCAGGCGGCGAATCCGCAGCCGACGACCGAACTGCTGTACAGCTCGCCGTTCGAGCTGTTGGTGGCGGTCATGCTCTCCGCACACACGACGGATAGAAGCGTTAATGCGGCCACGCGCAAGCTCTTTGCTATTGCCAATACGCCGCAGGCAATCGCAGCGCTCGGCATTAACGGCGTGCGCCCGTACCTCAAGAGCGTCGGCTTATACAACGCGAAGTCAAAGAATCTAATTGGGCTGTCGCGCCAACTCAATGAGCAGCACGGCGGCGAGATTCCCGCCAACCGCGCGGCACTCGAGGCGCTGCCGGGCGTTGGTCGCAAGACGGCGAACATCATTCTCAACATGGTGTTCGGCGAGGCGACCATCGGCGTCGATACGCATATCTTCAGAGTTGCCAATCGTACCGGACTTGCGCCCGGCAAGACTGCGCTCGCGGTAGAGGCAGCGCTGATCGCCAATACACCCGCGACGTATCGCAAAGACGCGCACCATTGGCTTCTACTGCACGGCCGTTACGTGTGTCTTGCCAGAGTCCCCGCTTGCCCACGCTGTATCATTGCGGACTTATGCGAATACCCCCATAAGACTCCACCACCTTCGCGTAAATCTCGCAGCGACCCGCAGCGCGCCGCTGCGAATTCTGGGCACTAGTCAACAACTGAGTGCGGACCCGCCTGCACGTTGAAGTGTGCAGAACCGATGTGCGGGAGCGTCGAGTCAAAGAAAGACCGAAATCCACATGACCCGATCTTTGCACGAGTGCGCAAGCCCTCGCCAAGGTCGTGGCGGATCCTTCAATATGAGATTTACGGGCACGCGGGCCATTTGGCTCGATTCTAGCCGGTCCCTTATTGGCGATCTGATGAGCTCTTTTGGACTTCAAAGGCGCAAGCAAAATGCTTGTGGGCTGTGATTTCTTTCTGCCCCATCGGCTAGTGGTACTAGCACCACTTACCATGACAATCGAGTCGCCGATTCTTATTTGCGACGGTCGCTCCGTCGCGAAGTCTGCGCTCGCGCCAAATGCACGCTTGAGGAACTCAACAAGCTTGCTGGGATCCCGCGCCACCAGCCGCGGCGTAACGCTATGCCACCCCACCGGAATCGATTTGGCCATCGCTGCTCCGTATCCGCATTTTCGGGAAAACCGGGTGCGTCGCTACGACTTCTTCGGGATGTAAAGATCCGTGAGCGTACCTTCGAAGGCTTCGGCCGCGAAGGCGACGGTCTCTGACAGCGTCGGATGCGGGTGCACGGTTAGGCCGATATCCGCAGCGTCCGCACCCATTTCAATGGCCAGCGCAACCTCACTGATAAGCTCGCCCGCATTTGTGCCTACGATTCCGCCGCCCAATATCCGCCGCGTTTCCGGGTCGAACAGGAGCTTCGTGAACCCCTCATCACGGCCAAGCGACAACGATCGGCCGCTCGCCATCCACGGGAACAGTGCCTTCTTAAACGCGGTGCCCTGTGCCTGCGCCTCAGTCTCTGTCAGACCCACCCACGCGATTTCCGGATCCGTGTAGGCGACCGAAGGAATGACGCGCGCATCAAATGAGGCCTTGTGGCCGGCCGCGACTTCAGCCGCCGCCTTTGCCTCGTGGCTCGCCTTGTGTGCCAGCATGGGCGGGCGCGCGATGTCGCCCACCGCAAAGATGTGCGGCACGTTGGTGCGCAGTTGCTTATCGACCGGAATGAAGCCGCGGTCCGATACCGCAATACCGGCGGCATCGGCGCCAATCAGCGCACCATTTGGCACGCGTCCCACGGCGACCAGCACGCGCTCGAAGACTTGCGGCGCGGGCGCCTTGTCGCCCGCGAACGTGACGCGCAGGCCCTCGGGTAGCGCCTCCACCTTGACTACTTTTGTCGCGGTCAGTATCTGCTCGTAGCGGGCACGGATGCGCTTCTCAAGCGGCCGCACCAGGTCGGCATCGCAGCCGGGCATGAGCTGCGGCAGCACTTCGACGACGCTCACGCGGCTGCCGAGCGCGTCGTACACGCACGCCATCTCAAGGCCGATTATGCCGCCGCCGATGATGAGAAGCTTGCCGGCTTCGGGCAGCTCGAGCGCGCCGGTCGAGTCCATCACGCGAGGGTCGTCGGGCAAACCCGGCAGCCGCGTCGCCTCGGAGCCCGCGGCAATGACGCATTGCTCGAAGCGAATGCGCGTGGTGCCCGTGTCACTCTTCACCTCCACCACGTGCGCGCTTACGAAGCGCGCACGGCCCTGCACGACATCGACCTTGCGCTGCTTCGCGAGCACCATCAGGCCGCCCGTCAGCTTTTTGACGACTGACGCTTTCCAGGCCCGCAGCCGCGGCAGATCAATCGCGGGAGCGCCGAAGGTTATGCCGTGTGCGCTCATCGCCTCAGCATCGTCGATGACCTTGGCGGCATGCAGAAGCGCCTTTGACGGAATGCAGCCGACGTTTAGACACACGCCGCCCAGGGTTGCGGAGCGCTCAACGAGCGTCACCTGCAAGCCAAGATCAGCGGCGCGAAACGCCGCGGTGTACCCGCCGGGCCCCGCGCCCAGCACCAGGAGTTTGGTTGAGCGGTCTGCCCGCTCGGTCTTTTCCGCCGCCGGCGTGACGGGCGGTGCCGCCATGCGAACCGTGTCTCCGCCCCGATCCGCGCTCGCTGCGGCTGCGGCGCTCGGCGCCGCAGCCGGCGGTGCCGCAGGAGGTGTGACCGCGGCCCGTGGGACCTCGGCTTCGATGCGCGCGATGAGTGTGCCCGCGGATGCCTTATCACCGCGCTTCAGCAGGACCTCGACGACCTTGCCCGCCGCAGTCGCCGGAACGTCGAGCGATGCTTTTTCAGTCTCCAGTGTGACGAGCGGCGTATCCACCTCAATGGTGTCGCCGGGACGTACGAGTACATCAATCACCGCGACGTCCTTAAAGCCGCCGAGATCCGGAACGGCGAGCTCGAGGCGACTCACGGCACGGCTTCGACGAGCCCGCGCGGCTCGGAAAGACTCGCTGCGAGGAAATTTGTGAAACGTGCGGCACTGGCGCCGTCGATCACCCGATGGTCGTACGAAAGGGATAGCGGCAGGATCAGCCGCGGCACGAAGCCGCCATCCCGATATAGCGGCTGCATGGAACTGCGCGACAGACCCAAAATCGCAACTTCCGGCGCATTGATGATCGGCGTGAACGCCGTGCCGCCAATCCCGCCCAGACTTGAGATCGTGAATGAGCCTCCCTGCATCTCGGCCGCCGTAAGCTTGCCGGCGCGCGCCTTCTCGGCCAGCTCCCCGAGCCGACGCGCGATCTCGTAGACATCGCGATGCTCGGCGTCGCGCAGCACCGGCACGACGAGCCCGTTCGGCGTATCGGCCGCAAAACCGATGTGCACGTATTTTTTCAAGATCAAGTTCTCGCCACGCTCGTCGAGCGAGGCATTGAAATGCGGAAACTCCTGCAGCGCACGCGCGCAGGCGCGCACAACGAAGGCGAGGATCGAAAGTTTGATGCCCTCCGTCGCCGCTTTCTGCTTCAGTTTGGTGCGCGCGTCCTCAAGATCGGTGATGTCCGCGTTCTCAAACTGCGTGACATGCGGAATATTGACCCAGCTTGCATGCAGGCGCGGGCCGGAGATGCGCTGGATGCGCGACAGCGGCTTTATTTCGACCGCCCCGAACTGACTGAAGTCGATCACCGGCACTGCGGGCCACGCCGAACCTGCGCCGGCGGGCGCTTTGCTACTCAGCATCCGTTTGACGTAGGCCTTGACGTCGTCATGGTTGATGCGCGACTTCGGGCCCGTGCCTTTGATTTGCGCGAGATCGACTCCCATCTCACGTGCGAGCTTTCTGACCGAGGGTCCGGCATGCGCCTTCGCGAACCCGAGCTCATTAAAAATTGGGGGAGGGCGCGAACTTGCCGGGACCGGCACGGAAGGCGGCGCAGCGGCGGCTGCCGCCGGTGCGGGTGCTACGGGTTCTTGCCGCGCCGGTGCGGCGGCCTCGACCGGAGCCGGGGCAGGCGTTGCTTTAGGCTCGGCAGCATCGGTGTCAGAGCGCACGGTAACGAGGATGTCGCCGGGTGACACCTTGCTCGACGTTGTGACATGAACTTTCTCGATGACGCCGGCCGTGGTCGAGGGCACATCCATTGCCGCTTTTTCGGTTTCCAGCGTGACGAGCGGCGCATCCGCCTCGATGGCGTCGCCCGGTTTGACGAGCACGTCAATGACGGCCACGTCCTTGAAGTCGCCCATGTCGGGCACGCGTACTTCAATCTGCCGGGCCATTACACAAGCGCTCTGCTAGATCTTCCAGGGATCAGGGCTGGCATGATCAATGCCGAGCTTCACCATCGCCGCGCTTATCGTCGCGCCGTCGATCTTTCCTTCGTCGGCGAGGCCCTTCAATGCTGCGAGTACGATGAAATTACGATCGACTTCAAAATGCTTGCGCAGCGCCGCGCGCGAATCCGATCGGCCAAAGCCGTCGGTGCCGAGCGTGATGTAACGCGGGCCCGCCCATTGGCGTATGAGATCCGGCAGCGTGCGCATATAGTCGGTCGCGGCGATGATTGGGCCTTCGCGGTCCTTCAAGCACTCCTGCACATGCGGCGAGCGCGGCGTCTCGCCAGCATGCAGCATGTTCCAGCGCTCGCACTCGAGCGCCTCGCGCCGCAGCTCGGAAAAGCTCGTCACCGAAAAGACATCAACGGGCACCTGATATTCGTTCTCGAGCACCACGGCCGCCGCAAGGCATTCGCGCAAGATCGTGCCGGATCCCAAAAGCGTCGCACGTACGCGGCCGCGGCCGCCGATCTGCAGAAGATACATGCCCTTCAAAATTCCGCTCTGCACACCTGCGGGCATCGCGGGCTGAAGGTAGTTTTCGTTCATGCAGGTGATGTAATAGAAAATGCTCTCTTGCTTGACGAACATGCGGCGCAGCCCATCGTGAATGATCACCGCGAGCTCATACGCGTAGGCCGGATCATAGGCGACGCAGTTGGGCACCGTGGTTGCCACGATCTGACTGTGACCGTCCTGATGCTGTAAGCCTTCCCCGGCAAGCGTCGTGCGGCCTGCGGTTGCGCCAATGAGAAAGCCGCGCGCCTGAATGTCGCCCGCCGCCCATATGAAGTCGCCGACGCGCTGGAAGCCAAACATCGAGTAGAAGGTATAGAACGGCACCATATTGATGCCGACATTGGTGTACGCAGTACCCGCTGCGATCCAGGAGCAAAGCGACCCCGCTTCATTGATGCCCTCCTCGAGCATCTGGCCCTTTTTGTCCTCGCGATAGGACATGAGCGTGTCCGAGTCCTGCGGCGTGTAGAGCTGTCCCACCGATGAATAGATGCCGATCTGGCGGAACAGCCCCTCCATTCCAAAGGTGCGCGCCTCATCGGGCACGATGGGCACGACATTCTTGCCCATGTTCTTGTCTTTCAATAGAACGCTTAAGATCCGCACGAAAGCCATGGTGGTCGAGATCTCGCGATCGCCGGTGCCTTCAAGCATGGCGCCGAAGGCTTCGAGTGCGGGGATCGCAAGCGGCGGAGCGTGTTGTGGCCGCGAGGGCAAATAGCCGCCGAGCGCTATGCGGCGTTCGCGCAAATAACGCATTTCCTCCGCGTCGTCCGCGGGTTTATAGAACGGCAGACGCGTGAGGTCCGCGTCGGAGATCGGAATGTGGAAGCGATCGCGAAACGCCGTGAGCACTTCGTCGCCGAGCTTTTTCTGTTGGTGCGTGCCCATCAGGCCTTCGACGCCTTTGCCTAAGCCGAAACCCTTCACCGTCTTCGCGAGAATCACTGTCGGCTGGCCTTTGTGGGTGGTCGCGGCCCAATAGGCGGCATACACCTTGCGATGATCGTGGCCGCCGCGATTTAGTCCCCAGATCTCCTCGTCGGACATGTTGGCGACCATGGCCTTGAGCTCAGGATACTTGCCGAAGAAATGCTCGCGCGTGTAGGCGCCGCCTTTTGCCTTGAAGTTCTGATACTCGCCGTCGACGCATTCCTCCATCACGCGGCGCAGCAGCCCCTTGTGATCGTTCGCGAGAAGCGGATCCCAGCGCGAGCCCCACAATACCTTCAAAACATTCCAGCCGGCGCCCAGGAATGCAGCCTCGAGTTCCTGGATAATCTTGCCGTTGCCGCGCACCGGACCGTCGAGGCGCTGCAGATTGCAATTGATGACGAAGATCAGATTGTCGAGCTTCTCGCGCACCGGCATGGTGAGTGCGCCCATGGACTCCGGCTCATCCATTTCGCCGTCGCCCAGGAAACACCAGACCTTGCGATCGGAGGTCTTCGTAAGGCCGCGATGTTCAAGGTACCGGATGAAGCGTGCCTGGAACATCGCCATCATCGCGCCCAAACCCATCGACACAGTCGGGAACTGCCAGAAGTCGGGCATGAGCCACGGATGCGGGTAGGAGGATAGGCCGTCGCCCTGCACTTCCTGCCGAAAGTGGCGCAGCTGATTCTCCGAGAGCCGTGACTCGAGATATGCGCGCGCGTAGATCCCAGGCGAGGAATGCCCCTGCATGAAGACGAGATCCCCCGGATGCCGCTCCGAGGGCGCGCGCCAGAAGTGATTGAAGCCCACTTCGTAAAGGGTCGCGGAGGATGCGTAGGTGGAAATATGGCCGCCGTACTCGGAGGACTGGCGGTTCGCTTGCACGACCATCGCCATGGCATTCCAGCGGATGTAGGACTCGATGCGGCGCTCGAGTGCGCGGTTGCCCGGATATTCGCGCTCGAGGCCCGTCGGAATCGTGTTGACGTAAGCGGTATTCGGCTTGAACGGCAGGTAGGCGCCAGCGCGGCGCGTGTAATCAATAAGCCGCTCAAGCAGGAAGTGGGCGCGCTCCGCGCCCTGGGCCTTCAGCACCGAGTCCATAGACTCGAGCCATTCCTGTGTCTCAACCGGATCGAGATCTTCTAGCTTAGGGGAGTCGTTCATCGAGTTTGAAAGGGATCGCAAGCCCGCTGTGATAGGATGCGCGAGCAAGTCGCGAGAAAAACCGAATCGGTCAAATTAGATCAATGATCCGTTTTTCGCTCACGAGCGTCAAGCAGCGTGACGCGCGATCAGGGGTCTGAATCGACGCACGCGCGCGGCGCGTGATACTGCCCGACGAGGCCGCGCCGTGCAATGCCATCTCGACAATCCAGGCGCCGGCGCAAGCGTCGGCATCGAGCGCGCGCGCGGCGCAAATTGCGCGTGCCGCAAGCGGCGGCAACCCACGTGACTCATAACGAGCGCAACGCGCAAGCAGCCCGCACCACAATCGTGTTCTGCGTGCTTGCAGCTTTATGCGAGGGCTTTTATCTACAGGCAGCAGGGGTTGCGGTCGCGGGGAT